>Ga0326511_10004709_pt1 | contig 10825 bp, 12 predicted proteins | sample 0_2496_0518_D_FD_203701 | JGI IMG/M metagenome (GOLD analysis project Ga0326511, IMG submission 203701) | Bovine rumen microbial communities from UC Davis, California, United States - 0_2496_0518 | ecosystem: Host-associated > Mammals > Digestive system > Stomach > Rumen | place: USA... | reverse complement strand
AATCGACCTCCATCTGAACTTATTTGGCTCAGAGAGATAGACCACAGACGAATTCATGCTAAAGTAAGGAGAAGGAACTAATGCGAATCTTACTAACGAATTTACAACTCTGGCCCGTAAGAGGCTCGGAATCATGGTGTTACGCCGTTGGATCGGAACTCATACGAAGGGGACATCATGTATGTATTTATAGTCCACAGCCGCGTGAAGGAATCCCGTATTTCGCCCAGGCCGGTATCAAGTACGTGACTTCTGGCGAGTTCGACTTGGTAATCGAGAACCACCGCGTCATTACTCCGAATTTCAGGTTCCGTAAACTGGTGCACATCTGTCACGGCATCATACCCGAAGAGAGACCAATGGAAGGGTTTACCAATATCGCCGTAAACGAGCGCGTAAGGCGTCATTGGGGTCTTACCCATGTAATTAACCAGGGAATAGACACGGAGAGGTTCAGGGCTACCAGAAACGCGAATAACGAGGTACGTAACGTGTTGAGCCTGTGTTCTAGCAGGGAAGCCGACGATGTACTGAAGCAGATTTGTGCAGCCAGAGGTTACTCATTCTGGCCGACTGCCGGTCAGGAACATCCTGAAGTTGAGAAACTTATCAACTGGGCCGATTTGGTATTCGGAGTAGGCCGTTCGTGTCTTGATGCCATGAGCTGCGCAAGGCCCGTAATATCGTTCGACTCTAGACCTTATATCCATCCGTGTCACGGTCTGGGTTACCTCACGCCAGAAATACTCGATGCTGACCTGACGAACTTAACCGGTCCGGATAATTGGTTTACGGCCGAAACATTGTCTCAAGAGCTAGATAAGTATAATCCGGCTGACGGTATAGTCAATAGGAACTGGGTTATCAAGAATAGGAACATCAAGGACGTAGTCGACAAATTGTTGGAGATTTAGAATTTACTAGTTATTTCACATATGAGCGAGAATGAGAAACGAAAGAATAAGTTCAGGAAGTCGAAGAAATGGAAGACTTTCCGTGAAGAAATTAGGAAGACTCAGAAGATTGACCCTGTCACGGGGTCTAAGCTTACGCGCCGTGCTACCGTCCACCATTTGGATCTGAACATAGACAATTACGAGAAAGTATCCATGGAACGTCAGGTTATGTTGAATCCGGAAACGCATTCTGTACTGCACTATTTCTACGGCAACGAGAGAAATACATATAATTGGCGTGACCGTATAGATGCAATAGTCAAACTTTGTGAACTTATGGATGGATTCAACAAGGATATGTCCAAATAGTTTATAGCTCGTGTACTCAGTGTACAAGGAGTTCAGCCGCGCGGCAAATAGCCGTGTGGCGTTCTTCTACTTATTATGGTAGAAAGGAGATTAGATATGGCGACTAGCAAACAAATCGAAAGACGTAAGGTTAAACGAGAAATCAATTCGGCCCAGGAACCGGTGACTAGCGACGATATCAAGGATATTCCCCTGCTGCTCGCCTGTATCCTGCGCGAACTGGAAACCAACAACAAGTATCTCAAGCTGCTGTCCAAGCTCGAATGCATGGACCACGGGGTAGAAACATGAAACTGTCCGAATTCCTAGAGAAGAACTTCACTCACGTGACGTTCGACGAGTACATAGGCACCCTGAAGGTTCCGAAGATTAACGTGGACCTTACTTACGGCCTGCTGTCCACCGAGAACAGGGAAGAGTTCAAGAAGCTCGTATTCCACCTGGCGCCGGTAGGTACGATAATAGACGATATCCCCGAGGATTTCTACGAGGGTAAGCTGCTTATCGTCCGTAACATGCTGACCAAGATGCTGATGGAGGAACCCAACCACAAGATGGCCGAACGTTTCCTCAACGTACTCGAGAGGAGAGATAAGGCCCATTGGTCGAAAGAATCCAAGCAGTTAAAGATCGAACAGAAGGAAGATCGGAATTTACATATCACATTCGGGGCAATGTAACCGTAATTACTATATTTGTTGATTATGATAGATATATTAAACGTCTTTGAATATTCCGCCAGGATTGAATACAGGGAATATAGAGATTCCGGCGGGGAGCTAATGTGGAATGAATGGAGTCATGAGATATGGCGGAAATAAAGTACAAGTTATTCCCTCATCAGTTGAAACTGATGAACAGCAAATCGCCGATTACGTATATGGTTTGTGGACGCGCGGCAGGCAAGAGCTATGCTGCGTCTTTACTTATTGTAAAGAACTTCCTGGAAGGAAAGAATGTCATAGCGTTAGCACAGTCAAGACAGTCATTGAAAGACGTGTTGTTTACCGAAATACTCACAAGGTTGAACGAACTTGGAGTAGAAGTAAACTACAACCAGCAGTCCATGAGGATTTCGTACGGCGATGCCATAATCTACGGCGGTTCATACGAATCTTTGGAAGCTATACGTGGTCTTTCTCGAATTTCGCTCGCAGTATGTGACGAAGCGGCTCTTTCCCCGCCTAAGCTGTTCGCTACGTTGTCACCCTGTCTTCGTGGCGAAGGTATCGAAGGCTATATTAGACTTATGTCCACCCCGCGTAAGGGTTCGTGGCTGAATCTCTACTGTAAGGAACACCCGGACCGTATCGAACTTATTCATGCAACAACCAGGGATAACAAGCTGATAACCGAGGATCAAATCAAGCTGATGACATCGTCCATAGTAAACGAGGACCTCATTTCACAAGAACTTGAAGGGGTAATGCTTGATATCGATTCCGACGCTTCTATAGTCCAGCTCAAGGATTATCCGAAAGCTAAACAGGACTATACAGCGGGTGTCGAATGTTATATAGGGGTAGATTTGGCCGGTCTTGGCACTGACTTTAATGTAATTACGGTTATAAACAAGTATGAGATCCTTAATCAGACACTTATAGCGGAAGCAAATACATTCGCGATAAGCAATCTGATCGAGGAACTTTGGCGTAAATACAATGCTAAAGGCATATTCATAGACGTTACCGGTTCTACTTCATGCGGCGTATATGATATGTTAAGGGCCAAGGACTACTGCGTTACAGGGATAAACTTTGCCCAGACACCATTCAACAAGGAAAGGTACTTGAATGCCAGGTGTGAGATGTACGTAGAGCTTTCGAACGCCATAAAGGCAGGCCTCTATATTGATGACGACGAAATTAAGACGCAACTGTCGTTTACGACTATATTTGTCAACAATACCGGAAAGTTCCAGCTCTGTAAGAAGGAGGAGATCAAGGAATTAATCGGACATTCGCCCGATAAGGCCGATTCTCTGGCGTTGGCTATTTACTGTATGAACCATAATAATGCGTCAGTCGTTTACGAAGCGAAGAAGGCCTCGGACATAGCCGACCGTTACCTGCGCTATTTCAACCTGTACAACGGCGTATGATAAACTGCAGCCATTGTAACGCGCCATGTTGCAGGCACGTGTTCGGACCGCTCGACAGGGGAGACGGAATATGCCGTTTCCTCGATAACGTTTCAAATCGGTGCACCATATACGAGCACAGGCCGGAAATATGCAATACGGACGTCCTGTACGAGAAATACTTCAGTGACGTGATTACCAGGGAGGAATATGACGCCCTGAATGCAGCTGCGTGCGAGAAATTGAGGTCTAATTATTAGGAAAGCATTTAGGAGAGTTTATGGACGTAAGATCTATAATCAAGGAAGCGACGGTAAGGATAAACCTCGTACCGCGCAAACAGGCGGTTCCGGGCGATATCCTCGAGACCGGCTACAGGCTGCTCAAGGGAGTCGTCAACAAGTACAACTACGATAACCTTCTGTCGTTTACCGAGAATTCCATAGTGGTCGACAATTCGCCGGTCATTCATTTCTACGACGAGACCCAGTACGTAGCCGGCAAGAACAACATGTATTTCGATTCGGTCGAACAGCTCGATTCGTACGAAATTACTCAGGACGACCTGGAGAACGACGTATGGGCCATGGTAAAGACCGACAGGGAAGTATTCTATACGATTTCCGAGGCCGATACCGACACCGGTACCGTATACGTATGGACATCCCACCTGGTCAGCGAAGACAAGCTTAACCAGTCCAGACTGCAGCAGATGCAGGCTTACTGCCGCATGCAGCACGTCTACGTGAAGGACGTGGCCAAGATCAATTCCGTATACATCATCCTTCCTTACGGCCGCCCCGCGCAGCCTGTGGAGCTCATGTTCGTACCGTCCGACAAGTTCGACGACTACATGAACAACAGCCGTGTATATACGGTCGTACAGAAGTCTGAAGGCGAATGGATTATCAAGGTAAAGCCTTACGCGTACTCCATGAAGGACAGGAAGCTCAAGATAAACTACAACGAGTCTATCGATTTCGACATAGACGACGAACTGTATATTCCCGACAACTACACAGAACTTCTTATCGTCGCCCTTGCGCACAAGCTCGCCATACAGTACCCGAGACTCGACGAGGCGCAGATGCAGCGACTTGAAACCGAAGTCAGGGTGCTCGTAGACAACGTGAGGACGCCTAAGGCCGTGACTAAGATGGTACTGCGCGACAAATACGACTGGTTCGACAACTACACGGCTACCCAGGACGACCTTCTCAACGGATACTGGGCTTAAGGAGATTCATATATGGCTAACAGCGTAAAGTTGGTTACGAACATAGCCGGTTCCATTACACGTTCCAACCTGGCCAAGGTAGGAAACGGCGAATCCATAAACATGTTCCTCGAGACGCAGAACCCGACGGAGCATTCCTGTTCCATACTCATGAGAACCGTACAGGGCCAGGTGAAGGCGGCCGATATTACGGGAATATGCAGGGGCATGTACAGGGTATCGAGGGGTTACGACAATCGTCCTGTGCTGTACGCGGTTTACGGCAACACGCTGTACCTGATAAACGAAGACAATACATATAGTGCTATAGCCACCATAAGCTCGTACGGCACGGAATGCCACATGTGCGAAACCGGCGGCTACGGTTCCGCGCATCCTCACCTGATCATCGTCGACGGGTACAGCGTCTACGCCGTAAATACAGGGCTGTCCGTAGGGGACCAGCAGATGGACTTCAGGTCCATCAGGCTCCCCCTCCGTGTAAATACTACGGATACGTATATCAAGCCTACGCACTGCGCCTACCTTTACGGCTACCTTATCGTGAACGACGCCGGTACAGACGCGTTCTATACGTCTTACCAGTACCCGTTCGAGGTTGAGGACAGTGAGCCAGCCTCGTTCTACCAGAGCAGGGTCAACTTCAACAGCTGGTGGGCCACGCTCGACGACGCCACTAAGGAACAGTATATCGCCGGCGAAATCCATGACGGCTATTACGACATGTACAAGGACTTTATCGACGGTACAGCCGACGATACGCCGGAGAAATACGACATCTTCAGGGTAGGGACGGTACAGTACGCCAACTACGGATTCATCACGTATTCCGAATGGTGTCCGGACAATACGATCGCCCTGTGTTCGAACGGTTCCAAACTCTATACATTCGGTGAACGTTCCTGGCAGGTATTCAGTTACAACGACGACATAAACAACCCGTTCTCGAGCCCTGACAACGCGGCCGGCAATATCGGTATCAAGGCGGCCAACAGCCTTGCCATGTTAGGAAATACTGTACTTTGGCTCGGTTCTTCTGATATTGGCGACAACGGCGTGTTCATGATTACGGATACGCAGGTCAAGCGTATTTCCACGCAGGATATTGAACGCGAGATTACCCAGGTTATCAACCCCGAGAACGCGTATGCGCAGATATTCCAGGAACATCAGCACGTATTCTATACGTTAACATTCGAGGATTCCAAGAAGACATATGTATACGACGTGAGCGAGGACGCATGGCATTACCGTGCATCTTACGACGACAATAACCGTCTGACATTCTGGCGTTACAATCATGCGACGTTCGCTTACGGCAAGATTTATGTCGGCACGAGGGACATACTCGCGTATATGGACGAGAACAAGTATACCGAACACGACGGTCGTCCTATCCTCAAGATGAGAAGGGGCGGCGTGCTCACTTCTAACGACTGCCCGTTCTACATCGACTCGGCCGAAATCGTGGTCAACAACGGCCAGCACAGCTTCAACGACCAGTACGGCAACCTGGAACTCAACCCCAGGATATCCATACGTTACTCGTGGGACGGTTCAACCTGGAGTGACTATGAGGACTACTGGCTCGGAAAGATAGGCCAGTACGACTATTCTACGACCGTCTGGCAGCTCGGCATGGGCAAGTATTTCACATTGGAAATATCCTCTACCGAACCCGTTCCCCTCGCGATAGAGAACCTGAAGGTAAGCTTCAGCCCGTGTTCTAACTTCATCTAGGAGACATTATGGTCAAGATAATCAGGTACGATGAGGGAAACCCTAACGTGGAGGCCCTGAAGGGTCAGTTCGGACAGGAAGGCCAGAAGGACTACTGCATAACCGTCCTGAAGAACATACTGTACGTCGTGGTATACAACGGCGGTTCCCTGAAGGACGTAAAGATACCTACTTGCTACGAGGGATTCCTCCTTACCAGCAAGGGCAGGAGAATCCAGGTCGACGGTACAGTCATTAACGCGAATATGGCCAAGGACGAGAATGCCTGGGGCATTCTGGCCATCAAGAAGTGGAACTAGAGGACTAATTATTAGGAAAGAATTAAGGAGATTTACAGATGCTTCCATTACTCATAGGCGCGGGCGCGGCACTCGCGGGAAATCTCGGCGGGGCAGCCATTTCCGGTTACTATGCCGACAAGGCAAACGAAAGGGAGATGGAGGCCAGAAAGAAGGCCGCCGACCGACTCCTCCAGCAGCAGCAGGCTACCAACTCGCAGTATAACGGTCTGATTGGTCAGATCAGCGATTACTACGCCAACAGGGGTTCCCTCGGTACGATGAACGACGTCAACGCGTACAAGGCTGCAATCGCCGGTTATAATCCGGAAGATTACGCTGCCGTCGACCCAGGTTTCGAATATACCAAGACTGCGGAAGACTTCGTCAACCCTTACTACGCCCAGATTATCGGTCAGACACGTGACCAGCTGCAGCATACGGCCGCAGGTGCCGGCCTCGGGAGAGGAACTGGAGCCGCCATGAATATTGCCCAGGGTGTGGCTTCCAAGTCCGACGAGCTCTACAATACCGCGATTGACCAGTATAACAAGGACCGCAGTTTCGAATACCAGAAGTACGCCGACGCCATCAGGAACAACCAGAACAGACTCAACGCTCTTCGTTCCGCCAACGAGGCGAAGATTGGCATGCAGGGTAATCTGGCGCAGGATTACTACGGTACGCAGGACGCAAGGCAGGCCGACATCATGAGGGCCCAGCAGGACAGGTTAAACTCGCAGGTCGGTTACGCCAGCGCCATCGCGGGCCTTTACTAAGGAGACAATATGCCAGGAATTTACGAAAGGGACAATATCAATTACGGCGGCATGCTCGGCAACGCCATGGCGGCCAAGGCTAACTACCTCAAGAACCGTTACGACAGGGTGGCAGATATCGGGCGTACCTGGGGTAGTGCCGTCTCCAATTCCGGCCAGGCCTTCCAGAACGCCTTAAATCAGTACGCCCAGCAGCAGTACAACCGCGAACAGCTGGCCGCACAGCAGCAGTACCAGGCCGAACAGAACGCCCTCAACCGCGAGGACGTGTTGAAACGTGCACGTGAACAGCAGGCATGGCAGGCCGAACAGAACGCTCTCCAGAGAGAATCTACGGAGCGTATCGCCGGGTTAAACCGCCAGAGTGCGCTTGATGAAAGAAACGCCGAGAAACAGGCACAGGCTATCATGCATTACGATATTGCCAAAGGAGCCCTGGAATCTATCGCCGACGAGATTATGAGAACCGACGACCCGGCAAAGCTCGCCCAGCTTTATCGTCAACGTGACGAACAGCGTGCGAAGATGGAATATTACGCCGGTAATCTTCCCGAGAGTTATCCTGGACGTCAGGAACCGTTCAAGGGCTATGTCGGTTTCACCATGGGTATGGGAAAGGGCGGAAACGAAGCGCAACCGCAGACACCCACGGTACCTGCAGGCGATATCGGCGATACTAGAACTCAATCTGTCCGCCTATCCGATTATGTTTCTGCGGGTGACAACGCAAAGACATCGGACGAAGTCGGTAAAGCCCTTACGAACATGTCCACGATTGATACCAGTTTCCTGACTAAACAGGAGAAGGAGAAACTCGAAACTGATCGTAACAGATTGCTCGCCAAGCAGGCCCAGTTACTGAAATCGGAAGAATTCAAGAGAAAGATCGATAACTGGAAACCTGGTGACCCTGTACCGGAAGGTTACAGGATTAACTTTGTCAACAGACAACCGGCAGGTCTCAAGAAGAAATAAGAGGTAATATGACGCAAGAAGAACTCGAAACAATGGCAAATAAGATTGCTGAAGTTGCACCTGACCAGCTTCCAGTCTTCTTGAACAATCCGGAAGCGTTCGATTACAATGTTCTTGAAGGCTATTCTGACTTTACCAATAAATACAAGAGTGTCGCTGATTTCGTCGGCGACAAGAATGCTATAAAGGCACAAATCTGGAATAACCTGAACGGTAAGTTCCCGTCGGAAGCCCGTTTCCAGTCTTTACAGGAACAGTATCCGTGGTTAAACAAGAAAGAACTGAAAGAATGGTTCGACAAGACCAACGAATACAGGAAGTTCTACAAGGAAGAAGCCGAGAAAGAGGCTGGCAGGAAACGCCGTGCGAGTGAAATCGCCGGTACCTATACGGATTTAATAAATCCAGAAGAAGCTGAAGAAAGAAACTGGTCCCTATTCAAGAATATACTGACGTCCGATTACGAGAAACAGAGATATATTAACGAACCGGAAACGGCATTATTCGGTTACGACGCCCCTAAACTGGGTGAAGCTCCGGAAACCAGAACCGCAGCAATCGGTGATTTGGCAGCGGGCAGTACCGCCGCTGTTGCCGACTTCATCCCTCCCCTGTGGTGGGCCGGACCGACAATCAGAGCCGGACGTGACGTGGGTTATAAACTGACAGGCTCCAAATATGCCAAAGACGGTGGAGACATACTGAAGGGAATAGGGGCGGATTACGGTATTAACCTCGCGGCAAAGTTCCTGCCGAACCTTCGTAAAGGTGAAAGGATAGCTACAACGGCTGCCGATCCTACCGTGGCGAAGACCCTGGCGACAGTAGACGCCGAGAAGGTATACAAGAATTCTATAGACGCCGTCAAGTCCGCGCTTGAGAGAGGCGAACCTGTAGACATCATAAAGACCGTCGAAACCCTTCCGGAAGGGGAAGTAAAGACCCGCCTTATGAAATATGCGCAGTCCGGTAAGACTCTGCAAAGTCAGAAACTTGAGGAAGAGATAGCCAGACTGGAACTCAGCCTTGACCCGACTATCCAGTCGGTTGATGAACTGATGTCTAAATTCGGTATCGGTTCCTCCCTCGGCGAGAATGCGGCTGAATTCGCGAAGAATAAGACCATATACAACATGGATAACCTGAGCAGGATGCAGAAATTACAGTACGGGGCCAGCCGTGTGGCCAATATACTTAACAGGGGAAATCCTGGACAAATCATGATGCAGGAGGTACCGAACTTATACGGACGTGGCGTAGGCAAAGTAAGGTATACAGAGTATACGCCGGAAGAACAACAGTCTACGATAAACCGTATTATCTCTAGTTATTCATTGCTCTGGAACAAGGACAAGGAACCGCCGGAAGCAAAGAATAATCCGCTTATCAAGGCAGCATGGGAGAAATGGAGAGAAGAATGAGAAATTTCGACAACTGGAACAGATACCTCGACAACGACAGCAAACCGTTACGCGGATGCGTGATGTTCAACGTCAAGGATGGGAATACCGTGGCGCCGATTTACGACGGCGACGAAACCCCTCTCGACAACCCGATACTTACCGACGAGTACGGCAGGACTGAACACCAGGTGTTCGTGGACACGGACGTTGTCGCGTATTTCTACAAGTATATCGGTACGGGTACTTACAACAGCTACCGCAGCCAGGATATCGACATCAACGACGATTCGCTGTGGGACCTCCAGTATACCGCCGAGAGCGTAAACGACGTACTGGCGCATATCACGGCCGATACGGTAGTTTCCGTTTCCGGCATATCCGCACTCAGGAATCTCGGCATAGATACCGTTCCGGAAATCGGAGGCTACAAGGTCATTACTTTGCTCGGCTACAACGTACCCGGCGACAAGGAACCGGTCAACTACGTATGGGACCCTTCCATGACCGAGAACGACGACAACGGTTCTATCATACAGGGTGCGGAACTTACCGGCAGATGGGTGATGGTAAAGCCGACGGAACACTGCGACTGCCGTCATTTCGGCATATTCCCCAACAATACCACGAACTTCATCGGCGATACGGCCCGTATGGAACAGTGGATTTCTTACTGTAATTCCGCCAGGGTCAAGCCTTACTTCTCCGCGGACGGCGACTACCGTTACTACAGGTACAACAATCTCAGCTTCACCATACCGAAGATAGACGTGGCCAAGGGCGTAGTGTTCATCGATACCGGTACTTCCAACATATGGCGTACGGAAATCGACGGCGATCCTTACTTCTACAACCATTCTACCAACATCAACGCCAGGGAGGTCAAGACTTCCTGGGGCGCCTACATGTTCATATCCCCGAAACACGTAATCGTCGACGACGCGGCCACGTTCTACAATACCGCCTTCAGCAACTGCACCGTGGATATCGAGGTTCCGGTAACGGCCGCCTGTAGCTTCACCAATTGCGACGTGAACATAAAGGCCACCCTCAGCGGAGCCTCCACGTTCA
>Ga0326511_10004706_pt1 | contig 10828 bp, 14 predicted proteins | sample 0_2496_0518_D_FD_203701 | JGI IMG/M metagenome (GOLD analysis project Ga0326511, IMG submission 203701) | Bovine rumen microbial communities from UC Davis, California, United States - 0_2496_0518 | ecosystem: Host-associated > Mammals > Digestive system > Stomach > Rumen | place: USA... | reverse complement strand
TGGCTGTGCCGTAAGTCGGATTATCCGCCACAAAGCACGTATAGATGCGCTCGATGTTTTCGAATCGCCCATTGTCGTAATGCAGGTCACGGCTCCTCCCCGGAATGGATACCACCGTGTAATCCCGTACCGGCATGTCGCAGTCGTTGCACCCTGTTACATAGATCCCATAGTCAGCGGAAGATATGCCGCCAACTGTCATAATGTGTTTAGACATATCTCGCCGCCCTCTGATATTCGCGTGTTAACTTCTCCATGACATAGTTTGCAATGGCCTCGTTGCTCTGGCCTTCCTGCGTGTAGATGTTAATTGTGGGGGCAAAAGTACCGCCACTGGACGCCCTGCGGATGTCTTCCATCAGCTTATCGTGGCTGTAGACCAGTTCGCCGCCGTTATGGCTTCCTCTGTCTCCAAATCCCCTGCCATTCATCACGGTCGGGCTTGTGAACAGGTAGGGGCTGTCATATGCTTTCGCATACCAATCGACGTGGATCCCCCAAGGAGCCGGGATGGTTCCAAGGCCGGGAACATCAAGGTATTCGGTGATTGATATATGTGGAAGTTTTAAATCCGGAAGAGACCAGTCAAAATCAAACAGGTTTTTGATCGTGTCGACAATGCCGCTTACCTTGTCTTTTGCCCACTCGATTTTATCTTTAATGCCGTTTTTGATATCGTCAAAGATGCGCAGGGCGGTATCTTTTGCTTGCTCGAATCGATCGCTTATACCCTCTTTGATGGCGCCAACTCTGAGGAGCACGTCCCGAACCATGTCGACGAATTTCTGACGCACGCCGTTTTTGATATTTTCGAAAATTTGAAGCGCATTGTCCTTCGCTTCCTGGAATCTCTCGCGGATACCCTCTTTTATAGCAATGACTCTTCCGAGGACGTCCCGAACCATGTCGACGAATTTTTGCTGTATGCCGTTTTTGATATTTTCGACCGTGGTCGTCACGTTGGTTTTTAGTGCGTTCCACTTATCCGTCACGGCCTGCTTCAGATTTTCAACAGTATTGCTGACGGCCTGCTTCAGCGCTTCCCACTTCTCCGAAATCCAGTCTTTTAATTGGCCTGCTTTTTCTTTTATTATGTCCCAATTTTCGTAAAGCAGGATGCCTGCAGCAACTGCGGCGGCCACTGCGGCGACAATGCCAATAATCGGGAGGCTAACGCCTGCGATAATGGGCGTCAGAACTGTCATGAGCGTCTGGATGGTAGTCACGACTCCGATTACGCCGCTGATAATGCTCATCAGTGGGCCGAGTGCCGCGACGACGCCGATAACGGCGAGAATGGTCTGCTGTTGGCCTTCGCTGAGTCCGTCCCACTTTTCCTTAAGGCTTGTGAGTGTATCGCGCAGGATGGTCAGAACATCCAAAATCAGCGGGCCTGCGACCTCGACAATTTCCGACCCAATGTCTTTCATCGTGTTCATCGCCATGGTGAAATTGTCCATCGGGTCGAGCGTTTCGTTGAATGTTCCTTCGACATTACCGGCGAAGTCGCCCATGGATGTGCCGAGCTGATCGAATGACAGGCGGCCTTCCATGCAGGCGTCCGCGATCGCGGGACCTGCCTTTGCGCCAAACAGCTCGGTGGCCGCCGCGTAAGCCTCGGCCTTGTTGGAACCATCCCCCATCTTTTCCTGCAGCTCTTGCAGTGCCTGGTTGGCGGGTTTTCCTTCCTTGGTGGCGTTCTGCAAAGCCTTCTTGAGTCCGGTCATTGCCGTGCCTGCATCAACGCCGTTTTTGTCCAGGTTTGCGCAGAACATCGCGGCGTCAGAGAAAGACATGCCTGCTTCGTCAAGCACGGTTTTGTTACTGCTCAACATGCCGGAAAGTTTATCGACTGAAATGCCCGTGTCCTGCCCGGCTTTGTTCAAAGTGTCAAGTACGAGGCTCGCATCATCCGCGCTGATCCCCCATGCGGCCATGGCAGACTGGACAGAATCAATGGACGATGAAACATCTGTGTCGTTCAACTCCGCAAACATGGCAAACTGCCCTGAAAGACTTTCCAATGCGTCGCCAGTCAGGCCGAACCTCGTGTTGACCTCACCTACCGCATCGCCTGCTGTCTGGAAGCTGATAGGCATTGATTCTGCGAGATTCTTTGCCCTCTGTTGCATGTCTGCCAATGCCTCGCCAGAAGCGCCTGTTTTGATGGTGATTGTATCCATCGCCTCGTCGACTTCCTTCCAGGCCGCGACCGATGCGGCGGCCCCGGCGGCAATCGGAAGACTGATTGCTTTCGTCATCTTGCCGCCTGCACTGTCGAGCGAACTTTGAATTTTATTCGCCAGAGATTCGCCGCCTTTTTGCCCGGCGCTCTGCATCTCCGGCTCGAGGGTTTCCGTGATTTTTCCCGATATTCCTTCGGCAGATGGGATGATCTGCACATAAGCCTGTCCTAAATCTGCCATGTTTAGTACCTCAAATTATTCTTCGTATCGATTTAATCCGTTTGTTTGGGTTATCCTTTTCAGCATTTGAAAACAGGGCGTCACGAAGTAAAAACGGCTTATGCCCCTTCTTAGACCACCGTTTTGCCAGCATGTCGTGAATTCTGGTTAACGGAATGACGTCCGGCATATCCTTCATTCCAGACATTTCCATACGGATTCTCGAATTACTCCGCAGGCCCGCCGCCAATGTTGCATAAACAGAAAAAGGGACGCTGTTCATGTCGTAAATGTGATATGTTTCCGCCATATCACACATGAGAGCGTCCCTGTCTGTTGAGTACATCACGGCGAGCGTGATCAGTTTTTTGTTTTTCCGTTGCTTCCGAGCGCATCGAAGATCTCTGTCATTTCTGCCGTGAAACCGTCAAGCGGCACGCGCCCGTTTTCGCCTCTGACATGATCATAGAGCTGTTTTTTCTGCTTCGTGCCGAGGGCGTTCTCCGCCAGGTCGAATATTTCCATACTGTCCGTTCCGCCTTTCATGACGTGGGCGAAAAGTTCCAGGAACTCGCAGTCCTGGAGAAGATCCTCATCGACCTCAAATTCGAACCCACTTGCTGTAGTGCCTTTAATCATATGTCCTCCTTACTGCACGCCATCTCAGGCGGCTTTGATATACTCTTTGTGCGTGTCGTAGTCGAAAGAGGAATCACCGGGCATCGCATTGATGGTGACGCCGTAGCCGATAGCTTCTGTGTCGACATAAGAGATCTCGGACAGCTCCGAGATGATGCCGTTCTGGATGACAATGCGCTTCTTTGTGCCGTTGCGCATCTCCATGTCAATAACCCACGAAGAGGCCTCTGCGGGCGTATTGTTTGCCCTGATCGTGATTCCATTGTCGAGAGTGCCGCTGACATTGTCGTCGCCATATACGGCCTTCAGGACGTCGACATTGAGCGACTCCATGAGGGACAGCGCAAAGGTGTCTTCCTTCTCGTTGTCGACAAGCAGAACAATATCGCCGCCCCACGCTCTGATCGGGTCGGTGCTTGCGCTGTTGTTGTTTATCAGACCGTCTTCATTGACATAGCCCAGGCAGACGAAAGCCTCGTCAAGCACCGCATCCGCAGATGTCGGAAGCGTGGTTCCGAAAGGTGCACGGAAAATTGCTCCGCCCTTTTTGGGCTTGCCAAGAGATACAAGCTGTGCATTATTAGCCATGTTTTAATCTCCTATTGCTGAATTACCTGGAAAATGCGATATCGTACACGCATTGATAACGGTATCGCTTCGTCCTGATATCTGTGTGGTTGTAGTTTGAGGCCATCCGGCAAGAGCCAATTTCCTCAACATCCTCTGCCATCACATCCATTGCATCGCGGACTTGTTCGTCCAGCGCCGCCGCATCTGCGAGGCGCTTGGTGGAGTGGGATTGAATGGCAAAGGATTCAAGCTGAACAAAATTACGCCTGCTGCCGCCGACTTTCTCGATCAGTACGAAGCGTTCAGGCCACTGCGGATAGTCCTCAGATGGGACCTCTGGAAGTTCCAAAAAAACAGGGACGCCATTAAGCGCCCCCTCGAGATAATTTTTAATTGTTACTTCAATCATTCTCGCACCGCCTTTTCAAGGGTGTTGTTCTCAAGATTGTCAGCGGCGGCGGCCTCTGTGGTCGTCCGCACCATAACGTTCGCACGGTTTCGTCCAACAAACACATCGTAACCTTCGCCAGCGTTCTTGCTGATTCTTTCGGCATGCTCAACAAGAACATCCTGCATTTCCTGCGACTGCATAAGTTCGCGGACGCCTGCCCTGTTGAGTTTGAACGTAAAATTCTTAGCCAAATCTTTCCACCCTTATCTGCTGATTCCACGAAAGCGGAACCATATCATCAACGCCCTGAATCGGCGCGGCAATAGCGCGGAATTTCTCTCCGAAAAATTCTATCTTCCGGTCAGTCCATGTGTGCGTGTCGCCCTTCGGGATGCCGAGTATATACACGACTTGCTTTCCGGTCAGGTTCAGCGTGTCGGTAATTTCCTGCGCGGACGGCTGTCCGACCAAAACATTATCGACCACGACCGGAGTGTCTTCATAAATCGGCATGCCGAAATTGTCCACGCCAACCTTCTGTTTTTCGTAAAGAATCACAGGGATCCCGTGGATTTTTCCCATATCTCAATTACTCCGTATCTCTGTCTGCGCAGGCCGAGACGCTTTAAGTCATTCCGCATGATTGCGCCGGAAATGCCGCCGCCTGGAATCGCATAAGTTCCCGACCAACTATAGCCAAGGGCGCTCTGCGATTCCTGAGAAAGTGGCTCTCCGTCCTGAGACTGGCGTATCGCGCGGATAACAATGTCAACCGTTACGAGTTTCACAACGCTCGCATAAGCGGCATTATCCGCAGCCATGGCGTCGAGGTCTTTGCCGACCTTCACCGCCTCCATGCGCAGAGCGTCGGAAACAAGCGGCAGAAGCGCCGCGATGCGCTCCTGTTCCGCTGTTGTGTATTCCTTGCCCGCCAGCGTCTGGACGTCTGCGAGCGTTGCAAAATCACTCATTGGTCACCTCATGCGTGTGTTCTGGTCAGCTTCGTGAACATGTCTGTGTCAGCGCGGAAACCGACCTCGATCTCAGCGCGGACAGCGAACATGTTCCTCTGCCACAGGTTGATGGTCTGGGCATCGTCGCCGGTGCCAACAGTCAGGGTCGCCTGGTTGCTCATATCAATCTTGATGCCCTCGACAGTGCCGTACATGGCCTGTGTCCAGTCACCGGCAAATCCGATGACATCCTCAGTGCTCTGGTTGCCTGCCTTGTAAACGGCCTTGCTGTAGTGGACAGGAGCGCCGATCAGCCTCGGGATCGCGCCCTCGGTGACGGAGTTGATGAACAGGGGGCGCTTGTTGCTGTCCACAGCGGAAAGCAGCTCGCCCTTGCCCTGAGGAGACAGTGCAAAGCCGTTCAGGATACCGCCCGCGACAGCGATGTCAGTATCAGATGCGACCAGAGCATTGTAGATGCTGTTGCCGGTGCCGCTGATGGACTTCGCGCCGACGCCGGTGAGGGTGTCGAAGTTGGATCCGGGAGCAGTGCCGTGGAATACAGTGTTGTCGAACTTGAGCGCCAGAGCGCCGGGGAGGCGTGCGATCAGGGCGTCGTACAGACTGCGCATGTCGCGCTGAAACTCGTCAGAGAACGGAACGATAACGGCCAACTTGTAGGCCTGCATGATCTTTGTGCTCATTCCGGGATTGCTCACAGGCTTGGGATCGGTCTCATCGACCCACGTAGCCTCTGGATCGCCGGTGATCACGGGGATGGTAAGCCCTCTGCCGGGCAGTGCGATCTGACGGGCAAGCTGCATGACTGCGGATGCTTCCTGTGTCTTCTGGAGGATCTCGCTGGAGATCTCGTTGGGAAGTGTGATATTGCTTCTGTTGGTGTTGATTCCTGCCATTTGTAGGCTCCTTTCTTACTGCTGAGAAAAACTCTCTTTGAACCAATCGGCAAACTGCGTGCGCGTATCCGGCTTTGCGCCATGGTTTCCTTCCGGGTTGCCGAGCGGAGCAGTGACGTGCGCGGCGGCAAAATCTTTTGCCAGATCTTCCGCGTCCTTCTTCCACTCGTTGGCGTTTTCGCCGCGCAGGCGGTCTGCATACTTCGGATCCAGTCCGGCGGCAAGCGCAATTCTCGTTTTTTCCAGGTCGGCCCTGTATCTGGCGCTCTCCGCGATTTTTGCATCTTTTTCGGCAAGTACCTTCTCAGACTCTGCCGCCGCATCCTGCAGGGCTTCGATCTGTTTTTCGTATTCGCCGATTCGCGACTGTTGCTCTTCGGGAGAAATCCAACCGTCGTACTTCTTCGACTGGGACTCTCGATCACGCTTCAGGCGCTCTTTAATTGCCGCGTCAAACTCTTCCTGTGTTGTGATTGGTGTAAAATCTGACATCTTACTTATTCCTTTCCCCGATTCAAATCCGGTCGGTATCCGTAAATATTAAAAAAGCACCGAAACCGATGCTTTAATAATAAATGTGCTGTTTTTTTCGTTCTGCCTTTGTCTCGGAACAAATCCAGTGCGCTATTATCATGCTGTCAAGCAGTGCGATATCGGCGCCGTCCAATGACGACTGATATCCGAGGCCGCCGTTTGCCCCAATCTTCCGGCGTTCACAGTTTGTTACAACCTGCGTAACCGCTGACTGATGCATGTGCTGAAATGTTCCGTTTTCCATCGCCATATCAAAAAGGCTGTTGGCCTTGATGACCTGCGAAACGTTCATAACTTCCGGCTTCTTAAGCTTGTCCTGTTTCATGGCGTCAGCAAGGACATCCACACCGTTTTTACCGTCCACGGCAACCTTTTGCACGTCTGCATGCTCAAGAAAATCCAAAAGCCACGCGACGCCGTTTCGAATCGGCCTGCATCCGACCACCTCGCAGAAGATTTTTCCATCCTTTGTTCTGGCGGCGACCGCAAGCGCAACGTTCTCGCCGTTGATGCCGAATTTGATACCGGCAAACAGCCTGCCTATAAGCGCTGGCAACTTATCGGCCTGCAGGGCTTCCCATTCATTCCGGCTGATTGCGGATTTCTGATTATACTTGATCCACAGGCCGAGGCGCTGAATGTTGAAATCTGTTACATCATCACCAATCTCCGAACGGATCGTGCGCTCTTTGAGAATGGTTCCCAATGACGGGTTTGTCTCGTACCACAAATCCACGTCGTTGACGTCTGACATTTCCGGCACTGACCATTCCGCCCAACCTGCGGCGTAGCTTTCTGCCGTTAGGATGTTCTTTCGAAATTTAGGGAACACCGTGCCTGCGCTAATGGCAGTGGGCGGAGTGCCGAACATAATCGTCTGCGGGTTTGCTGAATCCGTAACGGTGTACTTCAGTGCTGTTTCCTGCTCCGGCGTGTACTCCTGCGCTTCGTCAATAATGAGCAGGTCGTATCCTTCGCCGAGGCCGCCAGAAGATGTTCGTGTGCGGAACTCAATGACGCCGCCGTCATCCGTGTAAAGATGTTCTTTACCAAACGCCCGGAAGGAAGATGCAATGCTGACACTGCACTTTGCGCACAGGCGGCTTAATCGCTCCCATATGGAGTGCGCCGTACTTGTCCGGTGCGCTGTGTATAGAATCCGTTCTTGGTGCTTCAAGCCCCAAATACAGCGCGCAAGCGCCATTTCTGACTTGCCGTTTCGCCTGGAAACGCTGTATCCGAACTTCTGGTGAATCCATAAGCCTTCGTCATCAACGCCCATGATGTCACAGGTAAGCGCCACCTGCCACGGGAGCATTTCGCCGCCGCCTTTCGCATACAGCGCTTCGGCTTCGAGGCCTTTTGTCTCTGTATAAGGCAGAATAACGGACACCGTCGGGTCTTGTCTCCCGACTCTGTCCATATTCTATCCCTCCTTGTGGTGTGCGGGGTCTTTGTTCCGATGCGTCATTCGATCAAAATGCATTCCAACCTCCCGAACCGTTTGCCCATGTATGCGTCTTTCCGACATGGTAGTCGATAATACAGCCACATCCCGGATGCCGCTCAAACGCTCCGGCGTTATAGGCGTCTTCGTAGTTATCCCACTCTCCGCAGCGTTCCAGGCACCACTCGCATTGGTCTTTGCCATCGTGCAGGCCGACGTCATCATATGTGCGCGTGATATGCACGACAAGCCCCATGTCTTCGTGGGCGTGTGCATTGGCGGCAATGGTGTCGTCGACCGCCTTACGTGCCGAATGAATGATCCGATTGCGGATGTATCCATCCGCCAGTTCTTTTCCCGCGACATCTTCCGCAATGGTTTCCGCCAACTGCTTATCGAACTCAGCCGCAAGTGTTCCGAGCTCGTTTCCTGCACGCTTGTTAATGTTCCGCTGTGCTCTCTGTGCGATCCGGACGGCATCGTTATGCACCTTATTGAGCAGGGCCGTCACGATCGGTTTCGCCTCTTCCTCGGACATTCCGGACAATTCCACAGAGTTTTTAATCGCGCGCATCATATTGTCACCTGCGCGCTCTGCATATTTCTCCGCAGATTTCATGTCACGGGCCGCCTCCGCAAGGCTTTGCGCCTGCTTGTCGTTCCGCATCATCGTTTGATATATGCGGATGATTCTCTGAATGTCTACCATATCAGATACCTGTCAGCTCTTTAAGCTTGTCTTCCGTGAAGTAGTCCGGGAAGGATGTCTGAATCTTCTGTACGGCGTCGCCGATACCGGACAGCGCTGTTACATCCGGTTCAAAAATAGGTTCCCACAGAAGGCGCGTGCGGCTTATTTCACGTCTTAAATAAGGCTGTTTATCGCGCACGCAGGCGGCAAGGTATCCGGCGTTCAGGATTCCCGTGCCAAGCGTTCTCTGGGCCTTCCTCGCGATCAGGCGAAGCGTTTCATGGCTTGCCCTGATAGCTTCCGAACTGGATGGATTCTGCGAAGGGAAGCCGAGATCGTCAAGCGTCAGCCCCGTCTCGCCTGCGAACAACCCGGCAAACATGCGAAGCTGTTCGGCGTGCGGCGTCTGCGCGGCAGCCTGGAACTGACCGACGGAAGGTTTGTCATTATCTTCGTCCTTGTCAATCCGCAGCATACTCGCCATGCTTGCCTTCCACGTATCCATTCGCTCCGCGTCTTCGCTCATGCCGAGGATGTACTTCTGCGGAAAGCTGTAAAACTCCGCCGCAATCTCCGACCGCTTCGCCGTCCTTACCGCCGACTGTACAATGTCCATGCACGCCCGGCTGATCCGGCTGTGCCCGAAAGGTCTCGTTGCGTCCGGCCTATAAATGACCGGGGCCAGAAGCGGATACGGCGCGGCGTTCGGTACAGTGTAAGACTCGCGGCCTTTTTCATAGATAACTATTGCGCCAGGGATGCAGTGTACCTCAATCTCCGGCCTGTCGTACTCGTCAAACTCGAGCACGGCATAGCCTTCTTTCAGCATATTTGTAGTCGGGTCGATGATCCCGGTCGCATGCTGACCGTCAATCACTCGCATCTGCGGGAATCCGGTGCTGTCCGTTGTGATGTAGATAAAATCGCACGAACTGATCAGGGCGCCCAGGATGGCACTGTCAAATAACACGTCCTGATTGTTCGCCGCGTACAGATCCGACATGTTGAACACGTCATGTTCAAACCCCTGCAGCGTCAACCTGTCTGCCAGCGCATCCACGGCTCGCCCACACCATCCAAGCACGCCCATCCACATGCGCAGATCCGGTGGCGTGGAGATCCCGAAATCCTTCGTCTGGTACTTCATGTCATAATATTTGTATCTCAGTGCCACGCGCGACCTCTTGCGGGCAAGCTTGTTTCTGAGATATTCGATACCTTTATAGTCTGGCATTTCTGTTTTACCCCGTGGAAGATAGTGACGGGAGTAAAGCGTCTGACTTCTTCCAATTACATTCAAAATGAGCTAGCTTAACGTTTGTCCATGCGTGTAGACCGCCCTTCGCGATAGGTATCATATGGTCTATCGATGGATATGCGGGGCCGACCGATTTGTCGGTTTTATCATTCCAATCACATTTCTTCCCGCATAAATAACAAACGCCAGAATCCCGTCTATACAAGGCTTCCAGCGTAATGTCTTTGTCAACTAACTGACTTTTCGGTATTCGTTTGTGCTTATGAGCGTGCGCCAATTTTTTACCACACTCTTTACTGCATGTCTTTTGAGCGGGATTATAAGTTTCGTATTCCTTCCCACAGACTATGCAGAAATCTTTTCTATGATTAGCTTCCTTTCTGGCTTCTCTGGCGATACGCCATTCTTCAAGCTGATTTTCATAGGCTTCTTTTCTGGCCCGTCGCTCTTGTTCGCGCCTTTGTTCCAGCTCCCGTTTTAAGGCTTCTTGTTCGGCAAGCCATTTTTGATAATTTTCTTCAGAACCGTATCTGCGCCGAATCCATTGTGCATGTTGTTCTTCGGATGTCAGCTTTCGACTTCTGCCACGCCCTTTGTCCCGCTCTTTTTTATAAATTGTCTTGCATTCATCAGAGCACGTCTTCTTCTGCGGAAGCCACGTGGTAAAAGCTTTTCCGCATACTAGGCACTCTCTAGCGTACTCCTTACTCCCACGAATTTTGCGAGAGCGGTTCGTTCCATATTCTGGATTTTTCTTGTTCCATTCACGCTGTTTAATCTTTATGTATTCGCGATGGTTTTCTCTCCAAATTTTTGATTGTTCGTTTAGCTGTTCCTTGTTATTTTCATATCTTGATTTGAAATATTCTTTTCTGCCTTGTTTACGGCAAGCTTCCGAACAATATAGTCGATTTAGTCGCTCCGAGCGGAATTCTGCTCCGCACACACGACATTTTAATTTTACAACCATAAATAACCTCCTCATTGCACAACGATTAACAAGGGAATACGTTTTTTCGTGCA
>Ga0326511_10004702_pt1 | contig 10832 bp, 18 predicted proteins | sample 0_2496_0518_D_FD_203701 | JGI IMG/M metagenome (GOLD analysis project Ga0326511, IMG submission 203701) | Bovine rumen microbial communities from UC Davis, California, United States - 0_2496_0518 | ecosystem: Host-associated > Mammals > Digestive system > Stomach > Rumen | place: USA... | reverse complement strand
CGGGATCCTTCGGCACAGATCGATGCGGATATGATTGCGGAGGCAATCATAAAGGCATTTGCACTGAAAATGGCGCAGTAAAAGAACGTGAGCGGCCCGAGCGGAGGGCGGGGTAAGTAGTCCATACCTGTTAATGATAGATAAATTTTACCTTCTCTGATAAGCGCAATAAGCATTTTAACCCTGTCAGGTTCAAATCCTGAGCTCACGATTACCGGCAATGCCCATGCCGGGACATACCCCAACAAGTTGCCTCCCGGCTCTCCCCTATTTTCCGGGAGGCAACCCACATTAAAAGGAGGAATCAATGAAAATCAAGACAAGTGAATACCTGAGAGATATCAGGGAAGCCGAGGAAAGAGGTTATCAGCAAGCTGTAAGAGATGGATACAGAGATAAAGAAATTGAAAATATGCGTCGTGACATTTATGGAACGCTGAACAAAATGCAGAATCAGTTAGATGAAGCCAAGAGAGAGGCTTTCCTTAAAAGGATCAAAGGCAAAGCACAGCCCAAACATGCAGGTGAACCTGTAAATGAACCTGCAAATGTCGGTGACGAGATTGCTAACAAGTGCTTTTAAAAGCGCTGTGGACAAAGGAGGTAAACATGATCGAGAAAAGAAATGCAACAGAGACAGAAGAGAAGCCGGCAGAGGAGAAGCTCCTCACAGTCGAGCAGGATTATGATACGGAGCTGATCAGGGCATTCCAGAAGACCGTGAACAAGGTAAAGAAGCAGTTTGGAATCACCTGGCTCGAACCGTCGCTCATGACATTGCACATACTGGCTGTGATGCTGACAAAAGAGAATCTAATCAATGCTGCTATGTATGATGCAATCATGGATGATGTCAAGCCCGCACTTAGCGGGGCGATGGATATACAGATCTGACAACCGGACATTTATGTTTCTCCATAAGATGACCTGCCGCCGATCGGCGGCAGGGGAGGCCAGGATGAAAGCAATTATTAAGAGACTGGATGCAATATTGATACTGACTGCGGCTGTCGTCTACAAGAGCAATGCAGAGCCGGCAGAGACATGCATGATAGCTGTCTGCATAGTGTTCTGCCTGGGAGTCCTGATCGAGGTCATTCAGGCCGCGAGGATAGAAATGGAACACAGACGGCATGCGGAATGGAGACGGGCTGTCGAGGACTCAGATAAGAAATTTAAAAACATATTAAGGATAATGGAGGGAATCAATTGAGAAGTGACAAGGAAATACAGGACCTGACTCGGACGGAGCAGGTCCTTTTCCACACAATGGGAAAGATTCAGACAGACCGCATGGAACACACCAAAGCCGAAGCGTATGCCGAAGGGGCTAAGAGGGATGATCACAAGAGAAAGAAGGCGGCAGCAATGCTCAAGGAATCAGCCCTCGAAAGTGTCCTGAGGGAGTCGGGACTGTATGAACGCTATCGGGAATGGTACTGGGGAAAATAAAAAAAGGCTGACAGCTGGGAACTGTCAGCAGGGTTAATGTGATTGAGATATTCTGTACCTCATATCTTAACAAATCCCCACATTTTTTGCAATAGGCACGGCTTAAAAGAGCCGTTTTAAAACTCGATTAAGGATATTAAATCTAGCTTAAATAGGGGTCAGATATGGGATACGAAAAAAGGACCTGGGATTTAGGAAGAATCAGGGAAGTAGAAGAGAGACACACATGGACATGGAAACCTCCGAACATGAGGAGGAAGAAAAAGGAGAAGCCGACTGCGGAGGCCGTAAGGAAGAACAACCAGAGGCTGATGGCAAGAAAGCGGAGGATGCAGTTGGAGATGTACTTCGATGAGGATGACTGCTACATGACGCTTACATACCCAAAGGCATCAAGGCCGGAGAGCATGGTAGAGGTACAGCGAGACTGGAAGAAGCTCATGGAGTATGTGAGAAAGGTATTCAAGAAGAACGGAGCTGTGCTCAGGTGGATCAGGAACATAGAAGCAGGAACGAAAGGAGCTTGGCATATACACGCAGTGGTAAAGGAACTGCCACCGGGAGCTGTGGACACGAAAGGAAAGCCGACAACGACAGCAAAGCTAATCAGTCGGCTATGGCAGAAGAAGATGGAACACGGACGGGTGGATACGCAGTACCTCCGGGAGGATGTGTCGGCACTGGCAGACTACATCACGAAGACTCCGGAGAGCTCAAAGGACACCGGGCATCAAGTGAAGGAGAGTAACTGCTCTGCGAGCCGTAATATGCCTCTGCCGGAGCCGGAGGTGAAGACATACAGCAGATGGAAGACGTTCATAGATCGAGACATCAAAGTTCCCAAAGGTTGGGCGCTTGATAAGGAGTCGGTAAGGATGTCGACCAACTCGTACACGGGCTACCAGAGAAGGGAGTACAGGCTGATCAGATTGGAGGTGAGACGGTGTTAAAGACCAGCGTATACATTGAGGTATCGAGTCGCTCACCGAGGAAAACAGAAAAGAGATACGGATATATCATCGAGGCCATGCAGGGCGGTCATCCTGTGACTCGTGCAGGCTATGGCTCGGTAGAGGGTACATATCATCAGGCAACGCTTGCGGCGATGATAGATGCGCTGAAAAGGTTCAATAAGCCGGCAGAGGTGCATCTGGTCACATCGAACGGATTTGTACTCGGACAATTCAAGAATTTGAAGACCTGGCTGAAGAACGGCTTCACGACAACTAAGGGAAAGCCGGTTTCAAATTCTGAAGAATGGAGAAGGATAGCAGCCCTTACCGCACAGCACCAGGTCATACCGGAGCAGACTGAGCGGTCATCATACACAGGATGGCTCCAGATGGAGCTGAAAAAGGAGGTTAATGAGAATGTTTGATAGATTCGGGGAATTTGACACGTTCGGGGAAATGAACGAGTTAGCGGAGAATCTGTTCAATGAGGGAGATATCGATTCAATCAGGATCCTCGCAAAGGAGAACGGAATTCCTGAGGATATTGTAGAGCTCTATATTGACGGTGAGATCCCGTACATGTGCGATGCTCTCACGGCAGCGGTCGGAAAGATCGATGTAGAGGCGGGAGAGCTGAAGATAAAAGGCCTTATGGAAGATTGGGCGGAATACATCAAAGGACAGTGTATGGAAAATCAGATCATAGCATACAAGGTCAGGAACAAAGGAAAGTCATTATCCGGATGCATTGCGGCACTGCTCAAGGAATCGTTCGGGAATCAGTGGGAAGTGCCGAAAGGAATCATCAAAGAATCAGGAGTAAATGCAGCGAGGGTGACATTTGGAGTGCCGGGGATGGCAGAGGCCAAGAGAATCATAACGGGGTATTACATGGGGTGACGGTATGAAGAAAAGAAAGATAGAGCGGATAGCGCCGAACATTCTGGAAAATCCCGAAAAAAAGCCGTATCAGGCAGTTCCGGAAGTCGTGAGCATTGACGGGCAGGAACATTTGCTCGTGGATATCTTCGAGAAGGTTGAGAAGAAATATAAATTCATACTGAGGGGCGCATACAATGCACATGATTGGGGGCTGTGGGATCCCGGAGAGGGAGAGTGGAGCAGAAGGTCAATAGAGGATCCTCTTTACAATGCTCCGACTTATGACATCTACAACATGCTTTCAGGTCCTGGTCTTCCCAAACAGGCATCATGGAAGAACACGGGTATAAGCGACTCCGGGAAGAATATGATCATAAGATTCTACAAAGGGATGCAGCCAAACTATAGGAGATACATCAGAGAGGATTGGTGGGAGGCCCTGAAGGGGATAGAAAGAGAGGTAAAGGCAGAACGGGAATTGAAACAATCGCAGAGCAGAAAGAAAAGCCTTGAGGAGAGAAATGCGGACGTTCCGGAGATACCGGAGGACTTCGAGGATTGGGCCGATCAGGAGATATTTGACCGTAAGGAATATATCTACTACAAACGGAAGGGCAGATTTGCTGACTGCCGATGCTCCAGATGCGGAGCGGATTACAGGATCATCACACGGCGCGGAGTAGATATTGCCGGAATGATTGAGAGAGTTGATCCTGTCCCCGTGAGCGGAGCTGAAACGGAGTGCCTGAAATGCGGAGCGAAAGCGACATATAAGGCAAGAGGCCGGATGAAGGACAAGCATGAAGAGCACAGGAAAGCATATCTCATTCAGGTTTTTAGGGGATGCGGGACGATAATCAGATATTTCGACGTTAGAAAGGAATGGTATATCGACTCCACATCAGGGATTGTGGCGAATGAGATAGGTCGTATGTATATGGACTGCTTCAAGAAAACAAAAGTTGACTGGCATCTGTACGACGAATGGAACAGGCAGAGCGGATGGTATGACCACAATGTAGGAGGCATGGGAAATATCGCATTCCAGAAGGGCAGCCTGTACGACAGGAACACATCAGAGTGGACGGATCGGGTGAAGTACAGCGGCCTGATAGATTACATGGAACTTGACGGGTATTCGCAGAAAGTAACGTATTTCCTCGAAACAGCCAGAAAGTACGAAGTCGAGAAGCTGATAAAGATAGGCATGGTAAATCTGACAAGGGCACTCGTGGAAGGTCAATACTGGAATTTCAGCATGGGAAAATACAAACGTGTTGAGAATACGCTGAAGATCAGGAGATGCAGGCTGCGGATGATTGCAGAATATGACAACATGGACCTCCTCAGAGCGCTCCAGGTCGAGGAAGAGAACACTCACAGCATCCGGGAGGGACAGGCAAGAGGGAAAGGTGAGTGGACGGACGAGCAGATTATGAAAGCGTGGGCGATGCGCCTGGAAGGAAAAGAGAGAATCCTGCTTAAGTACATGACCATCACTCAGCTGATAAACAGAGTGGAGCACTACATTGGACGGGAGATCAGGGCGGACAATCCCGAAAAAGCAGATGTATCAGCTCAGAACACGGTGACCTTATACAGGGATTACCTGATTATGAGGGAACAGCACGATATGGACATGACTCGCTCGACATCGATCTATCCGAAGAACCTGCAAGAAGCGCATCGGAAGGCCGTGAACACGGCGAATGCCGCAAAGAACGAGGAACGCCTGAAAGAGCTGGAGGAAAAATATCCGGATGTAAAGAGGAATTTCAGGAAATTCAAAGCACTTTACGGATACAAGGACGGAGAGTATTTCATCAGGCCGGCAAAGAACATTCGGGAAATCCTCGAAGAAGGGCAGATACTGCATCACTGTGTTGGAGCCACAGACACCTATATAGAGAGGCATAACAACAAAGTGAGCATAATCATGTTCCTGAGGCGGGTGAAAGAACCGAACGAGCCGTATATCACAGTCGAATTCAACGGGACAGAAGTGCGGCAGTGGTACGGCAGGAACGACAGAAAGCCTGATGAGGAAGAAATGCAGAAGTGGATAGACACCTGGGTGAGTGCAGTTACACAGAAACAGGAGACAGCAGCGGTTGAAGCTCATACAGGGGCGCTGATGGCAGCGGTATAAGGAGAAAAGTATGGAATATCATCAGATAACACTGAATGAATGGCTGGAAGCAAAGGAGAAGCTGAGACGGGCTGTTCTGAAGGCCGCGAACGGATTTATTGAACTCGGCTATGAGCTGAGACAGATCGAGGAACAGAAACTCTATGAGGCGGGAGGTTACAGCTCAATAGCAGAATTTGCCGAGAAGGAGCCCGAGTTCGGGCTGAGTCCGTCGCTCGTATCCAGGCTGATCAGCGTAAACAAAGCATTCGCGGATCCGGAGAATCCGAGACAGATAAAGACGGATTACAACCGTTATGGGATGGCGAAACTCACGGAAATGCTGAATCTGCCTGAATCCGACAGGGAAATGATAAGACCTGAAACGAGGAGGGATGATATCCGGGAGCTCAAGAAATTCAACAAAGAATCCGAAAAGGCAGCGGTCGACCTCGATGATGAAGAGCATGGTATGGACGACATGCACATTTTGGTGAGGGATTTCTTTGAAAAGAACGCTGAAATCCTGAATGCCGTCTATTCTTCCGAGGCCTATACATCCGGAGACGTAACCAGGATGGAGGAAATCGTGAATCCTTCAGGAAATAAGACATTCCGCAAGGGCATCACGATCATGATGATGTACGAGGATTCAATCAAAATCAAGAAAATGGGCGGAAATCCCGAAACACTGCGATGGTCGGAATTCTTCTCTATCATGCAGGAGATATTCGAGCAGGCAGCGGCCGGGAGCCGTACATGGGATAAATATTTTAATGCAGGAGGAGAAGATGAGCGCAACTGGAACGATGGAACTGACGGAGAGACAGCTGACAATGCTGGAGAACAGCCTTGTGAGGACGGCAGAGGAATTCAGATTGAAAGAACAGGAGAGGATTCAGAGAGAGATGAAAGCGAAGAAACAGATGGAGAAAGCGGCGAAGGCCAGAGCGAAGGAGATGAAGAGCAGAGCGGGGCAGGGCTGGAGATCGAACATGATGAAGATCCTGCCGCAGAAGAACCGGAAGAGGAACACTGGAGACCGGACGGAATAAACCCGCCGACAGCCGATGTGGACAATGTGGATAATGGCGAAAATTGCGCGCGCGCAATTGAGGAAGAATCCGCAGAAATCCTGAATGAAACAGAGCCTCCGGAAGAGCCGGAAGTGATTGTGGATGAATCTGGAAAACCGTCTCCTGAGGATGATGAGGCAGCGGAACAGGCAAGGAAAGAACGTGTAAGGAAGGCAGTCGAGAAAGTAAATGAGCTGATCGGCTACATTGAGACGGAGATTGACGATCACCACTGGCCGGAAGCAGAGGAAAAGACAGAACAGATGCTCAAAGCACTGTCATATCTGCGGAAATTCGACAACGAGACGGCATATCTGAGAGCCAGAGAAATTGTCTCGGGATTGTGAGGTGGAACATGAGTATTTCAATAGCGGACAGAATGGGGCTGCTTGATTCGTTTGGAGATATCCCCGATATGGATTGGGCGAAGATGGAGAGACCGTATATCACAGTATTCAACATTACGGCGAACACGGAAATATACAGGGAATCGGGCATGAAGTACGGAGCAAAGCTCTATGACGGCGCGAACTACACGGGATATCACAGGGCGGCAACGAACATTTATGCAATCATCGATGATATTGCAAGATATCATCCGGAGCTGAATCAGTACCAGAGAGGTGCTGAGGATCCTGAGGAGCTGATTTGGGTATATGGGTGAGGTGAAGAAATGAGCAATACTTTAAAGTCATGTCCATTCTGTGGAGGTGAAGCTGAGATTACTTTCAATGGAACCACAAAATATGGAGGATACATAGTCGCAAAATGTATTATTTGTAGCGCATCCGCAGGAGCTACCTACTACAGAGGAGATGAAATCGAAATACCTTTAGAAGAAACGGTAGGAGGTTACCGAGCGGCTACAATTTGGAATAAAAGAGTAGGAGATGAACAATGACGATTGAACAGGCAATAGAACATGCCGAACAGGTGGCAAACAGCTATAAAGATACGGTTCCAGATTGTGATTGCGCTGTCGAACACCGTCAGCTTGCAAAATGGCTGAAAGCACTTAAAAAAGCGCAGTTTGAATATCATGAGGCATGGCTTATTATCACACACCCGACACCGGATGTAAAACCTGCTGATAAGGACAGAGCACAGGTGATACTCGATACATTTAGAGATAGTTTGGGGGTGACGTAATGAGCTATTTTCCATGCGATATCCCGTTCATGTCTCCTGAAGAGCTTGAAGCGAACGGGATAAAGATTCATAAGGACGAAACCAAAGCGGACCGCATTGAAGGACCTGACGTAACAGGAGACCTGATAAGCCGGAAGAAAGTACTTGAAGAGATTGCACGACAGGGACGGGAAAAATTCAATTTATCAGATGAATTCGGATTCTTCCTTGAGGGGATGCAAGCTTGTGAACGGATCATAAGAAACATGCCATCTGTACTTCCGGAAGGGAGAGAAAACAGATGATAGCAATCAAGGCAGCGGTGGTAATTGTAATAGCAATCTGTGTAAGCGTATTCTTTGGCGCTGTTCTCGCAGTGGCCAGTAAGGAGGATGAGTATGAAGAGAGAAACAGAAAAAAGACTTGTAGCATTAATTTTAGTTGTGGCGATTGTGATTGCAGTGATTGTATCTGGAGCATTGCCGGCAATGGCAGCGGATGGCACGAGACCGATTGAAAAGACATTTGTATTCGGGAAATATGCTCCTGAGGTCATGATTCATAATGCGGGACTGAGCGGTCGTTCGCTTCAGGCCAATGCGGACGGATCTCTTACATGGGAAAAGACAGATGCAAATAAATGGTCTCAGAGTTTTATCATCCTGCCGGCAGCGGTACAGGGCTGTTACATCATTCAGGAATTCTCAGCAAATCCTTATCAAAGGGTGATGACTTACACAGCTAAGGGATTCAGGATGGAGTATCCGGCAAATAACAGTTACGGGATGCCGATATTTTCAGAATCGCAGATGTTTAGATTCAAATGGATATCGAGCACGAAGGTAGGCACGAAGACGGTCAGGAATTGTTGGAGGCTCGTTTGCAAATCAAATTCTGTAGCATTCTGCACAGGAGGATGGTCGACACTACGGATTGACCAGACAAATTGGTCAAGCGATTACTAAGGAGGCCGGTATGAAACTTGTAAGCGCAGATTCACTTATGGAAAAATTTGAGACGGAGCTATATAACCCGGAAGAGTTCCCGGTCATGATGCTTGGAGATGTCAAAAGGATGATCGATAAGGAGCAGGAAGCATTTGACATTAAAAAGCTGATCAGTGACATGGACAAAATGATTGAGGAATACGAACACATAAAGGAAAAAGCTGAGGATACGGGCAATCTGGCAGCGGCCATGATATGCGATCTGGTCTGCACAAAGGTAAGAGCACTGAAAGAAAGTGCAAGGGATGCTTTATTGATACCTGATAATGAGCATTTATTCCAAGATGCTTGATTCATACGATCCTCCCGCTCAAAACTCTCACACACAGAGCGGGAGGAGAAAGGAGGTAACATGTTTTTGACAAGGAGCGGCCTGAGACGGCTGATGCGGAATGCATATAAGTCCGGAGGTCTCAGGGTAAAGAGAAATAACGGAGGACTTTCAGTCTCTGGAGCATATTGGACAGTTTACTTTCTGTGGGGCGAATGGACGAAGGAGACGATGGGAGACTTGATCAGTCTTGTCGGTGTCCTTCCGGAGAAGGGAGAACAGTACCTCGCAACGAAAGAAGGAAATCAGATGGAGCTGTTGGATGATGCAATGCAGGATGCTATGCAGATTGCCGAAGATGGCCAGCGTGATCTGAATATCCGCCCCGTGATACTTGAGGACTTCCCGAAGAGATACAGGATGATGCAGGATCCGGTGACGGGAGAGATAGTATGCATAAGAGAGGAATATTATGAGTGCATAGATCTGGATCTGATCGATACTGATGACGATGAGACGTTACCGGATGGGCCGAAGCTGGGACCGGGCAGCATACTTGGAAAGAGTGTCCAAATGGTCAGCTGGAACAACTACAGGATGGCATTTTCAGTGATTCCGGAGAGACCGAATGATGAGGAAATTATCAGAATTTGCAAAGAATTCGAGATCTCACACACAGAAGGAAAAAGATGAAGAAAGCTAAAGACGGAAAAAGAAAAGAACGGTGGAGTGACCTCACCGATAAGGATATTGACAAGATCATAGCAGAGAAATGCACTCACTGCGGATATAGAGGGATGCTTGACGGAAGAATCTGCTGTGATTACATCATTCACACAGGAAAGAGCAGAGGTTGCAGACCGGATGAATGTGACAAATTCTTTCAGGGAGACAGAAGGAAGATATGTGTAAGACCTGGGAATCCTCCGAACAGTAAGAAAGTTGTCCCGTATGTCAGACGAAAAAAGCTAACAAAGCCGGCATCAACGTATTTCGGAGTGATGATTGAGGATTACATGGCAAGCCATAAGATGTTACAGAGGGATTTTGCTGAAAAGGTCGGAGTAAAAGATGATGCCGTTTCAAGATGGAGAGTAGGAAAGCATTACCCAAGCAATAGCGCAATCAAACAGATATGTAACGTGATGGGCTTATCGGAGGAAGCTATTAGGGCAGAAATACAGAAAGGGAAATTATGAATCCGGATCCGAAACGAAAGAAGAAACGGAAGAGGAAGAATCACCATCAAAGCATCATCCAGAGAGCGGAAGACAGGCAGCGGTGCTATATCTGCATGATAAGAGACGATGATTATTCTGAGAAGAAGTATCTGGAGACTCATCATGTGATATTCGGGCAAGGCCGAAGAGATAAGTCAGAGGCGGACGGGCTGACAGTTAGACTCTGTAAAGAGCATCACGATGAAGTGCATCGTAATGCCGACAGCCGGCAGCGGTTGTCAGCGATTGCACAGAAAGCCTATGAGCGGACGCACACAAGAGATGAGTGGATGGCAAGGTACAAAAAGAATTATCTAACATAGGGGTATCCTTATGTTTAGCCGGAGATGGCTGAGAATGCCATCCCCGGATTTTTGCGGGGTAGCGCATCGGAAGCGCGACAGTTTCCTCAGCTGTAGGCAGAAGGTCCGACTCCTTCCCCCGCGAATACATAATAGCGGTGAAGGGAGGACGGATAGAGGCGCGACTGTAAAAAGAAAATGGACCGGTACAGGATCAGCCAGGAGAGATATAAGGAGCTTAGGAAGCTGTGTGGCGATCCTGATTACGAGGAAATGATAGACGAAGCACTTGAACATATTGATGATTGGATTGCTCCATGGATTAAAAGACATGTGACATCTAAAAGATGGAGGTGGAGACACATGGAAAGAGCAGGCATACCTTGTGGAGGAGATACATTCCGCCTGCACAG
>Ga0326511_10004701_pt1 | contig 10833 bp, 10 predicted proteins | sample 0_2496_0518_D_FD_203701 | JGI IMG/M metagenome (GOLD analysis project Ga0326511, IMG submission 203701) | Bovine rumen microbial communities from UC Davis, California, United States - 0_2496_0518 | ecosystem: Host-associated > Mammals > Digestive system > Stomach > Rumen | place: USA... | reverse complement strand
GAGGATAATTTCTTTACTTGTTGTGAAGGTGTAATTCCTGTATATCCAATTGAGTGGACTGAATGGAAGCATAGAGATGATTTATTCAGTTTCGATTTACTTAATAAAGATAAAAGTATAAAAGAGGGTATTTTAGCTCATAGTTATATATTCGCTCCTCCGGCTTGTATGACTGATTTTTATGAAAAGGATAAAGATCAGTGTTCTATTGAAGAACAAGCAATGGAAGCAGTGAGGCTGATTCAAGAAGCAGCAGATGAGGCTATAAAGTCTTTAAAGAGTGATAAGTAATTTTTTAGAAATGAACGGGAAAACCCCGTTCATTTCTCTTTTTTATAACCACTTGATTTTTAATGATTTTCCGGCTCTCTTTTCTTAAAAGTCTTATTATTGAACACAAAAAATTAAGAAAAAAAAAACAAGTAAGTTCAGAGGATATTCGCCACCGTCCTCAGAACTTATAAACTTTAATTAAAAAGGTGGCGAAAGGATCCTGTCGGGAGAAAGAAAATTAAACCGACAGGTGATTGGTAAAAGTAATCTTATTACAGGATGAAAATTATCAATCTTACCCCCCACAACCTCAATTTTGTTGATGGCAGGGTAATCCCGAGCTCGGTTCAGGGAGCAACAACTGAGGAGCGTATAGCAAACGCCCCAAAAGTCGTTGCAAAAGACCCGACCTCTACGGAAGAGGATCGTTTGCTTGAAGACGGCACTTTGGTGCACGTTTGGCACGACCCGAATCCAACAGAGATCGTCGGTCTCCCGGAACCTCAGGAGGGTGTCATCCTCGTAGTCTCGATGCCTGTTGCTACGGCAGCAGCCGCACTCGGACGTACGGATGTATACTCTCCTGCTACCCGTAAACCGGGAGCTACAAAGGACGGTACAATGAAAGTGCCGGGCCTAGTAGTCTTCCACTAACGGGTTAGGGATCAATAGTTTTGGTAGCTCTATCAACGTGAAAAGCTACTTGAGTCCTGAAGAATAAATAGTGACATGTGGAACCGTCAAGGCATAAATTGCTATACTGGTTCTGATGAAGGACAATCTCTTCCGCAGCTCAGAAATTGCTGTAGTTACGAACGTACATTCCAATAATTCGCATCATATAAAAACCAGGAATGTATTAATAGACAATTTCAAAATAAACTAAGGCAGAATGAAACTTTCTTGACACTGCCATGGGTATTTAAAAAACACAAACCCAAAAACAAAAATAGAAGGATTAAAACAGGATCATTGTGATCCTGTTTTTTTTTTCTCTTCTCCTGAAAACCTAATAAGTGATTGATTTTAAAAATTATTAAATATTTTACAATATGGCTGAAAAAGAAAAAGAAGGCATCCCATTCAAGGAGATGCTAAAGAAGATTAGGAACGGGAAAACTGGGATGATAGGAATTCCCCAACAACATCCCATGACCGAAGAAGAATTAAAGGAGTTTGAAGAGAGTTATCGGAAAGCTCTGGCTAAAAAAGTAAAGAATATTTACGAGAAAGCTAGAGAAATGAAGAAATAGCTTTTAATCCTTTATAGAGAATCAATGATGAAAGTCATTGATCTCTCTTCTTTTTTGTTCCCTTTAAATTCTAATAAAAGAAAATCATTTATAAATATTTTTAATTTAATAACTAAAATTTGTAATAAAAATGACAACAAAGAAAAAGTTTTTAGATTTGGCCGATTCAAGAGCTTATCCTGGTTATCTTGTATCAAGCGTATTCGGGTCGGAATGCTTTCCGAAGGTAATGGATATTCTCTGTAATCAAAATGAGATCCCTGACCAATTTGACGCAGCTAATGTAGTTCCTAATTACATTAGCGAACCTGTAACACGAATATCTGAGCATATTTGTGTTAAGAACAAGAATAGTAATAACGATAATATTATTCTCTGCCGGTATAAAGATGGTAAAGAATATGTGTATGTTCCAAATCAACTCAGGGACTCTAGCAAGGGATGCACATATGATTTCGTCCAATCTGGATTTTTTGACGAAGAGGATTGGTTAGACTATCAAGGCGAAAACCCAACATTCTCAGCTGATTTCAATAAGCTCAAGAACATGAGCGATAAGAAAACAGGTGATGAGGTATTTGACATACTTCGCCAGCACGCTAAAGCTACTATGGTTTTGCCCGGTATTGGTATGTTCGATCCTTATAGAAATCGTATTGATTCATTCATATTCACGAATCATCCTGGCGAGGATGGTCAAGGGGTTGTAATTATAACTCCGGAACGATCCTATTTTAAAGGAGAATGGGTAGATAGTGAGTTAATTGTAACAAGAACTCTTGAAAGTTTATGGATTTACAAAGAATTCTTAAACAACGATACAAGAGGTTGGGGTAAATGGCTTTATTTCCCGACTTATCATATGAATGGTAAGTTAAAGAGATATAATCTCATGCTTAGTGAGAAAAGTCCTTTATCAGGATTTATTATTATGAACCCATTATCAAAAGGTTATATTACTTACGATTGTGGGTGTATTAAGATAAACCTTGTTAAATCAATAGACCATGCTACTGGTGCTATTGAAGAGTATGAACTTAACGATAAAATTTCAGTCGCAAGAGCTATATTAAAATACGAATACGACTGGATTAATCAATTCAAATCAGATCTCTCTGAGAAGGGTAATATTTCTGATTGGAATGATAAGTTCTCAGATAACAACACGAATAATACAAGTGAAAATGAAAATTTTCTTGAATCACTCGAGAATTATAAATGTTGTTTGGATGAAATCTCATCTATACTTGATCTCTGGGAAGGTACTTCTATTTTTAAGGATATTCCGAAATCAGTTGAATTTGTTAGTTCTACAGACCAGCTAACCTTATCCGATATTTTTGAACCGGATTGTGAAGGTTTTATAGCTAACGAAGAGCTATTAAAACAGGTAGTTCGCAGTGGTAATATAGTTCCTCTTCCTGTAGAGCTTAAAGACCAAACGTTTGAAATCTCATACAAGAACTTTGACTTAGAGCCGGATGTGGTTTATTATGAGAAGGATTCTTTATATGCTCGGTATAAAGAATATATGAGCTTGGACTTCAATGATTTGAAGTCGATAACCTTCCGCGATCCTAACCTGCTTGATTTATTCAAGAAGGAAAATGGATGGTTAAGACCTGACTTGTCTGACATTAAGGTTTACTTCTTGAAAGAAGGTAAAATGATTGATCTCAGCATGATTTCAAATCTTCCGAACGTATCCCCAGAGGATTTGAAAAATGGTAAGTTCATGTACAGAGAAGTAATTGAAATACCTGATTCATCGCCTGACACTGAGAATCTCTGTCTTGCAAGAGATGTTTGGTATGCAACAAGGAATACTGATCATATTCAGTGGGTACTCTCTTGGACGAACCCAGATGAGGCTGATGAGGATGAATATCCGACATTCTCAGATGGAGTAAAGAAAGAAGTTTTGGAATTCATCAAGTTCAATGAATTAGATCCAAAAGATCTGGAAAACTATGAAAATTATTTAAACGCTTAAAACCCTTCTATATGAAAAGAAGATATATAAAATTATATCTTCTTTTCTTTTTATTTTTCGTGATTTATTATTAACAAAAAAAATTATTATTAATTATGGCACAAGAAAAAATTAATTTAAAGTTAAATCCTGCTAAGATGAACACCGTATTAGTTATGGTAAAGTGGGATATGAATGATGCTGATTATAATACAAAAACATCATCATTTGATGCAGAGAAGTTCTTCAAAAACAAGAAACTTATTCTCTCATTATCATATGCTAGCCGTAATGGTAGCAATATAGCTAGTGATCTTGAATCTGGTTTATTATGCGATGAGCTCGATGAGAGCGAACTTGAGGACTGCTTAGATACTTGCCCGTGTTTCCCTATGTTGCAAGTATTAAATAATAATAGACTTATAGCAAGAGGTGAAGATTGTGAACCTGGTCATTCTATTGACGAGGTTAGCGCTCTTTATGTAGATGGAACTGGTAAAGCATTCTCTATAGACTTCTCGGAGGTTACTGACGAATGGACAAGAGAATCCATTAATGATTTCATTTTAAATGATTAATATAATGATGGATTTGACGAAAGAAGAACTTCCCTTTACGGAATTCATGAAGAATGCTGTTTTTGGTGAACAGTTTCTTATGAAAGAGCCTTATTATGGAGTAGCTACATTTCTTGGCTCTATAGTAAGGCATAAATGTTACACTTTCAAGTTCGCTCCAGTTTATGTAGATCCGTTCAATGTTGATATTGTCAGTGGACTCATATTATTTTTCTCTCCAAGTCAAGGAGGATTTCTCGCAGAGGAAACTGGAAAACTGCAAATAGTGGCGAAGCTTGAGAGTAAGTTCGACTATCAAAAAATGTACGAACTTCACGCCATTAGTGTTATCCTTAGTAGATATGACTGTTCCCTTTCTATGACAGACGCTGATGCTGGAATTTCAGGATTTACTTCTCACATTCGTCCTGAAATTCTCCAGGTATTGGAGAAAAAGCAAAAACGGACGGCTGAAGCGAGGAGTAAAATTCCTGAGAGAGAGAGAAATACAGTTCCTATTCATCAATACAAGAAGCTGAATGGAGAGCATTCGACGGGGTTGATTACTGGAAGGGAGAACTCATGAATTGTGGCTTGGATCTTTCAGAGTATTTCACAATACTTAAAATAGAACCTTCAGAGAATGAGATCACTTAAAAGATATAATACAGTTAACCCTTGGACTGAATTAGGACGGGGGGAATTCACAGTATTCAGAAATTACGTAAAGCTCTCTTTATCGGATGCTTCTGATTTTTACAATTACGGTATTAATCCATTTTATTGTTGTATCTACAAACCAAAATGTAGAAATAAAAACAATAATTATTTAGATGAAACTATTTTTTGTGTTTCTAGCGTAGATGATTGGGGTATGTCAGCCCGATTCCCTTACGCTATGAAAAGAGAAGAGGCTACAAAATTATGCAGAGAATTTATGCGTAGTTTCTCTAAATCATCAAGAAGTTTTGGAGGATTAACTCAGAAACATTTTGAAGAATTTTTTAAAGAAAAAGGAGCAGAGGTTAGTATCGGCTAAATATATCTGCTCTGCCTCTGAAAGAAATAAAAAAATAAAGACAAATAACCTAAATTAAAAGTTTAGATTAAATGTCTTTATTTTTTTTTTATTAATCGGTTGCTTCAGATTCTTGATCTTCTCCAACCGTATCTTTCCAATTAATTACTGGAAAATATCTATCAATCTCTTCTATTGTTGTGCCAGAGATTACAGATTCAATCTCCTTAGTATCTTTATATGCCATTGGAGATTCATCTATAGTGTTTTCACATACCGACGTCGTTACGATACCCTCCATCTCTTTCTTGAACGAATCAAGAGAGAATGAGAGGATATTTTTTATTTGATCTTCTTCCAAAGATTCAAATTCTTTCTCAAGCTTGAAATAAGCTTCGAGTTTCTCGTCTGAGAATGGAAGATCCGATTCGAATTCTTCCTTGAGCACCAAATAATCCATATAATCTGATGCTTGTTTCAATCTGTCCTTCGCTTCTTTTCTGGACATAACTCTACCTGCTCCATGAGGCGCAGATTCTCCCCAATCCTGATTACCAAGACCTTTCGCTATAACAACACCGTCTTTCATTGAAAACGGAATTATAACGATTTCACCCTCCTTAGCTCTGATTGAGGATTTCCTCAGAGTTCTATCCTCAAGATCTATAAAGTTGTGTGTAGTAAATATCGTATCTACCACTTTTACGTTATAAATTTTGAGAATATTTGAAATAATCTTATGTACTTGCATATGATTAAATTTCGCATAAAGTTGTGCAAAACACATATCCTGTAAGTATTTCTTAAGATTATCTCCTTTGAGATAGCCATTGATAAAGTCTATTTCAAGTTCTTTGAATTTTTCATTCACATACTTGTAAGCTTCATCTTTGAACTTTCTCATGTCTTTCCCAGCAGCTTTATAAGCTACCTTGAACTCTTCTATGAGTTCTTTTTCTTTTTTCTTTCTGTCGCTCTTGCTTATTGGATCTTTGGCAACATCTCTCCAATACTGGTAGACATTTTGACCAAACCTTCTAGATCCGAAGTGACAAAAGAATGCGGCTTTACCGTCTTTGGTTAAATCATATTCGAGGAAGTGATTACCTCCTCCGATAGTTCCAAGAGATTTCCAGAACCTTGCGGCATCTGCTTTAACCCTCTTTAAGACAGTATCAATCCATTTTTCTGTTACCTGGTTTGGTAAGTCAGATAACATTTCAGGCCAAAGTTGCCTGTATTTGTTAAATTCTTTTGTCAAGAATTTTAAGAAATCAGATGTTTCAAATATCTGATTTTCATGAATATTCGGACCCATTGGAATACGTACTTTTACTTTGTGTTCAAAGTCTGTATATTTTTCTTCTGGGATTTGTTTATCCATGATCATTGCTGATACAGTACAGCCTATATCACCACCTACATGATCAGGGTTGACATAATCTCCAATAGTGGAGGCTAAGCCACAAGGTCCTGATTTACCTACATGCGCATCTGGCATAAGGTAAATTGACTGTCCTTTAAAGGCTGGACAATTAACCAATGTATTTACCTGATCCAAAACACTTGAATCGTATGTGCGAATGTAGCATTTACATTCAGTGTATTCGCCCTTTTTTACTAACGGGAGAGGGCCATCCCAGTATAAATTCTGTGCCATAATCTAATAAATTTTTAATTACTCGAAAAATAAAAGAAGATAATATAAACTTCTTTGAATTGTTTATATTATCTTCTCTTTTAAGGTTTTAGAGTTCCGCGAGAGGATCCATGTAATCCTGTCCACAAACCGGACAATAAAGTGTGTAATTCCCAACAAGCATCATGTTCCTGCCACAGAAGGGGCATTTTCTTTCCTCTTCCGTAGTCGGCTTCATGTCTTCTGCCCGCGGAGCATTCGGTCTATCATACTCCTCTGATCCAAATGGGTCATTACTATCCTCGGCATGTTCTCTCATGTCATCTATTTGTTTCTTGCAAATAGATTTCTGAGTTTCTATTGCTTCGGATAGTTCTGACGGAAACATTTCAGTAGGGATTCTCATGAATGCTTCTCTGATGTTTTCGTAAACATTCATACCTACTGTAATTGATTCCATAGAATCTCCATTCAAATAGGTAATGTCGAGGTTCTTTCTGGTTGTGTCATTCCCAATCTGGTTAGAACAGCTGGCAACTAAAACTAATTTACCATCTTTCTCCACTTTTATTGGTGAATCAGGTCCGGAAAGATATATTGCATTTAAGAATTTGTGTGACTCCGTTTTTTCCTTTTTTGAAGGAAGTAATTCACTAAGCGGTTGTACCGCTAGGTTATTAGAATAGAGTCTTTTTATCTGTCCTATGAGTTCTTTGTGCTCTTCGTTGGATTTGTCAAACCCAATTACGAGTCCATCAAACTTTTTAGACATTTCTGTGAGTTCTTCATCAAAGGTCACCCCTTTTTTCTTGAACTCATCAGCTCTTTCCAGAATGGAAAGTTCTTTTTCTTCCTCGACTTTTTTCTTTCGAGTTCTGGTTCTTTTAGCTTTCTCTGCCATATTTTTTAGATTATTTTTAAATAATGAATCTTTCTTCGTCTTCTTCTAAACTATTTAAATAGTCATCGATCCGACGGTCTTTATAATATATAAAGACAGAATTGCCTTTTGCCTTCCACTCGTTTATTTTTTTCTGCTGCTCGTTATATTTGTTAAGCAGTTTGTGGAATTCTTCAGCTTCCTCAGAAGAATTGAACCCTCTCTTCGGGTATACGGGACGTTCAATTAATACTTCGCCATCCGGAGTGTATTTAATTGTCTCCTTTTTAACTTCAGGAGTAGAAGCCGGTTTGGCTTGCGTTTTAACTGAAGTAGTGTCTTTTGTGACTTCCTCGGTTCTCACAGATTCCTCAGTTCTCACGGGTTCCTCAGCTTCAAGGAACGGGTTAGGTTGAGATTTTTTTACATAATCGACCGTTAGGTATGTAGCACTGCCTATTAGAAGTATTGTGATAAACCACAACCGTCTCATTCTTTTACGCTTCTTAGGGTCATCCTCAAATGCGCTTGACCAGCCATTAATTTTATGGTTGATCATTTTACGAGACCTTTCTACGTCGTTGTTATCGACGGATCTATCATCCCTTCCATTGAACCATCTCTCAATGTTTCGGAGGAGTGCTCTCCTGCGGCTACGATTTCCTGCCATAATAATTTTAATTTTTAAATTGTTAATAAATAAAATAATTGTTAATTGTTAATAATAAATCGTGAAAAATAAAAAGAGGAAACTAAGTTATTATTAACTTACTCTCCTCTTTCTTTAGATTTTGAGGGCATTTAAAAAACCATCTATATATTATTTTAGAAGAGTTTTTAGTGTATTCAGATCAATTATTTTTATTCCTAGAGTTTCTGCTTTTTTAATTTTAGAAGCACCAGGTTTTTCTCCAGCTACAACATAATTAGTTTTTGAATTAACAGAGGTTTGTAATTTTCCACCATTAATAACGACAGCCTCTTCTAATTCCACTCTTTCTTCTGGTGTTGAGAATGAACCGGTTATAACGAAATTTAAATCCTGGAGTTTATTCGTTAGCGTAGCGTTAATTGGTTCTTTACTATCTAAGTTTAATCCAATTACTTTTAACTTATCAATAAGATCTATGTTACTCTGATCTCTAAACCAATTATAAACACTAACCGCTATAGTTTCTCCAATATCTCTCACTGAGAGAATATCATCAACAGTAGCTGACATTAGAGCATCTACGTTCTTAAATCTCCTTACTAGATTTTTAGCAGCTATTTCACCAACAAACCTAATACTCAATGCATATAAAACTCTTTCAAACGGTACTGATTTACTCTTTTCGATACTTTGTACTAAATTCTCTGCTGCTTTTTTACCAAATCCGCTAAGACCTTGTAACATTACTGGAGTTAGTCCGTATAAATCTGTTACTGTTTTTATTAGATTATTTGAGTATAATATATCCAACGTAGCTTCTCCACAATTTATATCCATAGCTTTTCTAGACACAAAGTGTATTAGCTTCCCTAAAATTTGAGGTAAACATCCACTACTATTCGGACAATAATAACCAACTTCATCCTTGTTTCTAACTAATTGAGTACCACAGACTGGACACTTTGTAGGGAATTGTATAGGAGTTGAATTTGGTACTCTTTTTGAGAAATCAATTTTTGTAATTTTAGGTATGATCTCTCCACCTTTTTCAACATAAACAGTATCTCCCTCATATAGCCCTAATGAATTGATATAATCTGAATTATATAAAGATGCTCTCTTAACAAAAGTACCAGATAATGCTACCGGATCAAAATTAGCTACAGGGGTAACTATACCGGTTTTACCTACTTGATAATCAATAGATTTTAGTTTTACCGTTACCTCATCCGCTTTAAATTTGTATGCTATAGCCCATCTAGGTATTTTTGCTGTATACCCTAACTTAGCCCTTTGTGTTAAAGAATCAATCTTTATTACTATACCGTCTATATCATATGGTAAGTTTTTCCGTTCTGTATTCCAGTAGTTTATAAATTGAAATACTTCATCAATAGATGTACATTTTACCATATTACCAGTCTTAAATCCCCATTCTTTTATCATATTTAAATTATCATAATGGGAATCAGTAGGTAAATTATCTGACAATAGATAATATAGATAACAGTCTAAGCCCCTTTTAGCAACTATAGAAGGATCTTGTGTTTTTAGAGTACCAGCGGCAGCATTTCTACAATTAGCTAGTAACGATACCCCCTCTTTTAATCTCTCTTGATTTAGCTTATTAAAGGAGTCATGAGGCATAAGAATTTCCCCTCTTACTTCAAACTCCGGAGGATAATTCCCTTTTAATACCCTCAAAGGGATTGATTTTATGGTCCTTACATTAGCCGTAACATCATCTCCTTTTTTACCATCCCCCCTTGTAACTGCCCTCACTAACTGACCATTAATATAAGTTAGAGAGATGCTAGTTCCATCGAATTTTAACTCGCAAACATAGGAGTACGTTTCACCAGGTAAAGCTTTTTTAACTCTTTCATCAAATTCTCTTAATTCAGCCTCATTATAGGTATTAGCGAGAGAGAGCATTGGATATTTGTGATCTACTTGTTTAAATTCATTTGTAATATCACAACCAACTCTGTGTGTAGGTGAATTAGGATCATCTAATTCCGGATAAGCTTTTTCTAGCTCTTGTAGCTCTTTGATTTTTTGATCAAAGTCATAATCAGATATTTGAGGATTATTAAGTACGTAATAATTATAATTACACTGATTAATAAACCCTCTAAGATTTTCTACCTTGTTCCTTATTTCTTCGTTCATTTTTCTTTTATATTTGAATTTATAATAATTTCAATTATTAGGATTTAATGGGTGTAAAAAGATAACCAAGTAATTATAAAACTACTTGGTTATCAATTTTTTACTTATAATCAATCACAGTAGAACCACTTTCGTTAAGTTCCAACTTACATGATTTGTTATTGAAAGCTGCTATAGATTCCATATGGGAGCTAATCATTATACATCCAATATTCATATTACTAAGTGCTTCGATACATGCATCATGATTCTCAGCATCAAGATGTTTAAAGAATTCATCCATAAACAACGCACCTATTCTTGGTATTATCTTTTTAATAAAATGAACATCTAAGATTGTTTTCTGACCGCTACTACAAGCTTCATAATCAACCCAATTTCCGTTATTATTATACATAGATTCAAGATTTAAATGCT
>Ga0326511_10004700_pt1 | contig 10834 bp, 19 predicted proteins | sample 0_2496_0518_D_FD_203701 | JGI IMG/M metagenome (GOLD analysis project Ga0326511, IMG submission 203701) | Bovine rumen microbial communities from UC Davis, California, United States - 0_2496_0518 | ecosystem: Host-associated > Mammals > Digestive system > Stomach > Rumen | place: USA... | reverse complement strand
ATCGGGCAAAAGCCGCTCTTTGGACACCACAGCGGAAAGAAAAGCACGACCTTCTGGGGATGCTTCATGAAGGGGCAGGTGTGACGATGCTTCGCATAACGCTTCGCGGTTGTCCGCCGTCGCTGAATCAGTTCGCCGGTCGTGAAAATTCGTGGGAGTATCGCAAGGCCAAGGCCTACTGGACGCAGCTCGTCTGGGCGACGTGCAGAGCATCGAAAGAACGGCCTGCGGCGCCGTATCAGCTGGCGGACGTGGAGATCATGTACTATTTCCCGACGCGGACGCGCCACGACGCGGACAATTATGCGGGCAAATTCCTCCTCGACGGCCTCACGAAGGCGGGCGTGATCGTGGACGACGACATGGCCCACATCCGGCTCCACGTCGCCGGGGGATATGATAAGAAGCAGCCTAGGACGGTTATTACGGTAAAGGAGATTGAAAACGATGAAACATAACAACATCGTGCGCGGCATCGTGATCTGCATGGTCGTGATCATGATATTTTTGTGCGTCCTCCTGGCCACGCCGGTGGACGCCTACGATGGCGGGCGGGTGCTGACGCATCGCCAGATCGCGTTGCATGACGCCGCCGAGCTGCTTCGGAGCGTGGGCTACGAGGACGATGACCCGGCGATCCGGGCGCTGAGTGAGGCATGGTGGGCCGAGCAGGAGAATCTGGACATTCTGGCGAAGGTTATTCAAAACGAAGCAGACCCGGAATGGTGCGACTGGGAACATTCCGTCTCGGTGGGCGTAGTAGTGTTGAACCGTGTGAGGAGTGAATGGTTCCCGGACACGGTAAAAGAGGTCGTGGCGCAACCGGGGCAGTATCTTGTGAGCTATACCTACGGTTTCGACAAGACATCCCGTAAGGCTTATGAGGCCGCAAAGGTGGCGCTGGACGGCGACCACGATGTGCCGAGCGACTGCTACTGGCAAGACAACAAGGTGCAGGGAGTAAGCATCTGGAAAGCGTTTACGGTGGACACGGGGTATTTCCGGTCGACAACTTATATTTGTCGAGGGATTCCGGGGGTGAGCTGATGGATGACATGAAACAGTTCCGCTATGACCGCGATGATGCCATTACGGCGGCGGTCATGGGAGGGAAAAAGATGAGTGTGCTGATTCGCAACATGGAGATGCCGACAAGCTGTGCCGACTGTCGGCTTATGGCAGACGGGTGGTGCTACTCCGTGGGGCTTGAACAGCGAGAGAAAATATCAACCGTCAAGCGTCCGACATGGTGTCCTCTCATCCCCGTCCCGCCGCATGGACGACTGATCGACGCGGATGCGCTGAGACAGTCAATGTACCACGAAGCATTTGAAACGGATTCTCCGATGCAGAAGTGGGACAGCGGATGCTGGATTCGCTACAAGATGTTTGAGCGAATGGAAGAAAATGCTCCCACCATCATCCCGGCAGAGGAGGGCGAGTGATGGAAAAACCTATGACGCTTTGTGACCGCTGCGAAATGCAATTCTCCTGTTTGCTGAACTACGACGGCGTTTCTTGCAGAAAGAATCGAACTGTTGAGCCGACCAACTACGACCGCATCGTTTCCAAAACGCCGGAGGAGAAATCATGATGGGACTGTGGTACAAACCGCAAGAATGGTTCAAGAAATTCCGCAAGAAAGATTTGCGAGAAGTCTGCCGCGAGAAATACGGAGATGATTTCGTCAAAATGTACGACATGGTGAACAGTGGTATTCCTATCGGCAATATGGAAGAAACACAAATCTTCCTTGCGATGGTCAAGGCGGCAGAGGAGGGCGAATGATGGACAGAGTTTCAAAAGCGGAGCGTGAACTTGTGCGGAAGATTCAGAAGCAGACCAACGCCGACCGCATCCGGGCAATGACGGATGAGGAACTGGCAGAGTGGATTGTTGAGGTAGAGTGCGAGGCATATCGGCTGGACGGTACTTACGGGTCAGACTATTGGCTCAAATGGCTAAAACAGGAGGTAAGCGATGGGGATTTGCATTGACTGCGGCAAACCGATTCCCGGCGCGGCAACTCGGCTACGCTGCGATGAGTGTAAACATGAGCATCAGCTTGAATACTACGCCCAGCGTCGGGCAGAAGCGCGGGAACGAGCGCGGGAGGGGCGGGCGAAGGAGCCGCCTATTGTGAAATACTGCATTGATTGTGGTGTACAGTTGCCGCTCGGATGCTGCGTCCGAACACAGCGCTGCCCGGAGTGCCGATTGAAGCGCAAGCATGAGACAAACCGTCTCTATCAGAAAAAGCGAAATGCCGCGCAGCAGGCGGAAGAAAAGCGGCGGACATCGCTCAGCGCGGTCGCCCGTGAGGCCGCAGCGCACGGCATGAGCTACGGCCAGTGGGTCGCTGTCGGGAGGTCCACATGAGCTGGCGGTCTGAGGCGCGGGCCGCGCTCCGACAGTATCCGAAACTGAAGCGACGCCAGGGCGAGAACGAGGCCACCATCACGCCGGTCTATGGCGGAGCGGCTGTCCAGCACAGCGCGTCCCGCACGACCGAGGATGTCGCGCTCAGATCCACGCTGACCGAGCGCGAGGAGAACATCATCAGCGCCGTGGAGTTCATGCTCAATATGCAAAGCCGATATGCTAATAGCAAGGAGCGGCTACGCATGGTGGAGCTGGTCTATTTCAAGCACACGCACACAATCGACGGCGCGGCGGACATCGTGCATTATTCGCCTGATGCGCTCTGGCGGTGGAATGGGGAAATCCTCACGGCGGTCTATGTCGGGCTGAAAAAGAATTAAAAAACTTTACCAAACAAACAGAGAAAAACGTGGTAAAAAGAATATACTCAGCGGAGCAGATGACGGGGCATCTGCTCCGTTTGTGCTTCTCCTTCTGTTTCTCTGGCGGGCCTAGACGGCGGGAAGCGAAGCTGTACGGGTGGGGGTGCTTTGCGTTTGAAGGAGTGGGCGAAAGACTTTTACTTTTCTTCGGTATGGCGGTCATGTCGCGCCGCATACATCAAGAGCGTCGGCGGTCTGTGCGAACGCTGCCTGAAGCGCGGGCTGTATGTCAGCGGCGAGATCGTCCACCATAAGATTCATCTGACGCCGGAAAATATTTCTGATCCGACTGTAAGCTGCGCGTTTGAAAATCTTGAATTGCTCTGTCGAAACTGTCATGCCGAAGAACACGGACGCATCGAAAAGCGCTATCGATTCGACGAGAGCGGGCGTTGCGTTTCGACTCCCCCCTCGTCCGGAAAAAATCGCGAGAGCGAAATAACCGGGCTGTGAAGTCGAGAAAAAGATAGCGCGAAAGAGACGGACTTACGATGAGACGGAAAAAGCTCGCCAAAGATAACTATATCTTCGCATATTACCAGCAGATCAAGGCGGGCAAAATCTGTGTGGGCCGCTGGATCATGATGCTTTACGAGATCCTGATCACCGGCTTGGAGGAGAAACGCTTCTTTTTCGACCAGGCGAAGGCCGACGCGGCGATTGATTGGATTGAAGCGCACTGTTTTCACACGGAGGGACGATTGGCTCCCGGCCCGCTGAAGCTGGAGCTGTGGCAGAAGGCTTTTTTGTCGGCAATCTTCGGAATCGTTGATAAAGACGGTGAGCGCCAGTGGCGCGAGGTGCTGCTGGTCATCTCCCGGAAGAACGGCAAGAGCAAGCTTGGCGCCTCGATTGCCGAGTATATCTGGCGTGAGGCCGGTGGATATGGTGCGCGGGTATTCTGCATCGCGCCGAAGCTGGAACAGGCCGACATCGTTTACAACGACATTTGGCAGATGACGCAGCTGGATCCAGAGTGGCAAGAGCTGAAGGAGATCGTCGGCGAAAAGAATATGCACAACAAGCGCGTCAACGACGATTCCATGCTGGCGCGGCATCGCATGACAGATCTCTGCGTCCCCGGCACGAACAGCACGGTCAAGAAGATCGCGTTCTCGGCGAAGAAGAGTGACGGCTTCAATCCTTCTTTGTGCGTCTGCGACGAGGTCGCCGCATGGGAAGGGGACAAGGGCCTAAAGCAGTATGAGGTCATGAAGTCCGGCATGGGCGCTCGGCCTGACGGTCTGCTTCTCAGCTGCACGACGAGCGGCTATATCAACGACGGCATATATGACGAGCTGGTCAAGCGGTCAACTCGTTTTCTCATGGGCGACAGCAAAGAAACGAAGCTGTTGCCATTTTTGTACATGATCGATGATGCCGACAAATGGAACGACATCAACGAGCTGCGGAAGAGCAATCCGAATCTGGGCGTCTCCGTATCAGTTGACTATCTGCTGGAGGAGATCGCGGTCGCCGAGGGCAGCTTGTCCAAGAAGGCCGAGTTCATAACCAAGTATTGCTGTCTGAAGCAGACGGCAAGCACAGCATGGCTCTCCACTCAGGACGTGGAGCGGTGCTGCGGCAAGCCGCTCCGGCTGGAGGATTTCCAAAACAGTTACGCCGTCGGCGGCATCGACCTGTCGCAGACGAGGGATCTGACCGCCTGCTGCGCCATTGTAGAGCGCGACGGCGAGCTGTATGTCTTCGCTCAGTTCTTTCTTCCGCGTGAGCGCATCGATGAGGCCATACAGCGGGATGGTGTGCCGTATAACCTATTCGTCCAGCGCGGCCTGTTGACGCTGTCCGGCGATCAGTTCGTCGATTACCATGACTGCGAGTCGTGGTTTCGGCGTTTGGTCGAAGAGTATCAGATCTTCCCGCTCCAGACCGGCTATGACCGATACAGCGCTCAGTATCTGATTCAGGATATGAAGGCTTACGGCTTCCAGATGGACGATGTCTTTCAGGGCGAGAACCTGTGGCCGGTGCTTCAGGAGATGGAAGGCCTGATCGCGGAGGGCCGCGTCCACATCGGCGACAACGACCTTCTGAAATCGCATCTGCTGAACGCGGCCATCAAGATGAGCAACGAGCGCGGGCGCGGGAAGCTGGTCAAGGTCAATCCGTCGCTGCACATCGACGGCTGTGCCGCTCTGGCTGACGCCTTCACGGTGCGGCAGAAGTGGAGCGCGGAAATAGGCGAGCAGTTGAAAAATGAGGGGTGATTCACACGGGACTTTTTGACAGGCTGTTCGGCACACGGCCGAAGCCGAGCGGCGATTACCAAGGCCAATGGAAGATGCTCAACGGCTATGAGCCGCATTTCACGACTTTCGGCGGGAACATCTATGAGTCGGAGCTAGTGAGAGCGAGCATCGACGCCATTGCGCGGAACATCAGTAAGCTGGCCGTCCACACGGAGGGCGCGGCAAAACCGGCGCTACAGAACAAGCTATCACACGGGCCGAATGAGTTTCATACTTGGAGCCAGTTCCTTTACCGACTGGCGACGATTCTGTACGTCCACAACACGGCCTTTCTCGTGCCGGTATTCGACGCCTACGGCGAGCCGAGCGGGGTGTATGCTCCGCTGCCGGAGCGGTGTGAAGTCGTGCAGTACGGCGAAAATAAAACGCCGTATCTGCGCTACCATTTCGGCTGGGGCGAGATTGCTGCAATCGAGCTGGAGTTCTGCGGCATCATGACGCGATTCCAGTACCGGAGCGATATGTTCGGCGAAACGAACCGGGCGCTGTACCCGACGATGGATCTGATCAAGATGCAGAATCAGGGCATCCAGGAGGGCGTCAAGAGCGCGGCGACCTATCGCTTCATGGCCCAGCTGACGAATTTCGCGAAGGCCGAGGATCTGGCGAAAGAGCGGAAACGCTTCACGGAGGAGAATTTTAGCCGTGACGCCGGTGGCGGCGGGATGCTGCTCTTTCCGAACACTTACCAGAACATCAAACAGATCGAGAACAAACCGTTTGTTGTGGACGCTGATCAGATGGGCGTCATCAACAGAGCGGTTTTCGATTATTTCGGCGTCAACGAGGAGATCCTCACCAACAAAGCCTTCGGCGACAGCTGGGCAGCGTTCTACGAGGGTTGCGTCGAGCCGTTCGCCATCCAGTTCAGCGAGGTCATGACGCGGATGCTCTTTACCTTCCGCGAGCAGTCACAGGGCAATCGCGTTTTCGCCACGGCGAACCGGCTACAGTACATGACCAACGCGGACAAGCTGAATGTCAGCTCGGCCATGCTCGACCGGGGCATCATGAGCATCAACGACGTCCGCGAGATCTGGCAGCTACCGCCGGTGGAGGGCGGCGACGTCCGCATTGTGCGCGGGGAGTATTACAACGCCGACGAAAAAGTGACAGAGGAGGAAACAGACAATGATTCCGAAAACGATACAGCAGAAACTTGACGAGGGCCGCAGCTATCGCGCCGTCGCGCAGATTGAAGCCCGCGCAGCCGGCGACGAGGAAGAGCGGAAGATCGTCGAGGGCTATGCCACGACCTTCAACGATCCCTATGTGCTGTGGCAAGAGGACGGATATACCGTCATGGAGCAGATTGACGCCCGCGCCTTCGACAAGACCGACATGGCGGACGTGATCATGCAGTACGACCACGAGGGCCGCGTCTTTGCCCGCATCAGCAACGGAACGCTGATGCTCACGCCGGACGATCACGGTCTGCACATCCGCGCCGACTTGGGCGGCACGGAGATCGGTCGCCAGCTCTATGAGGAAATCAAGGGCGGCTATACCGACAAAATGTCGTTTGGTTTCACCGTCGCAGAAGACCGGCGTGAAACTATCGAGAACCACGACACAGGGGAAACGACGATCCTGAGAACGATCACGGCGATCCGGAAGCTGTATGACGTCTCGGCGGTCTCGCTTCCGGCCAACAACGCAACGGAGATTTCGGCTCGTGCTTACGGTGAGGGAGTCATCGCCGAAGCAGCGGAGGAGCGCCGCGCAGCTGCCGAGCGGGAAGCCCGCAAGCGGAAAATCAAAATTCTTATGGAGGTTTGACATGGAAGTCAAAGACATGACTGTCGAACAGCTGGAGGCCCGAAAGGCCGAGCTGGCGAATCAGCTTGACGCTGAAGATGCTGACCTCGACGCCATCGAGGCTGAAGTGCGTTCGATCAAGGAAGAGCTGGAGGCCCGCAAGACTGCGGAGGCCCAGCGCGAGGAAATCCGCAAGGCGGTCGCCGCCGGTGCGGGCAAGAAAACCGAAGATTTCAAGGAGGAAAACAAAATGAATCTGGAAGAGATCCGTAACAGCGCTGAGTACATCAACGCGTTCGCCAACTATGTGAAGACCGGCTCCGACAAGGAGTGCCGCGCTCTGCTGACTGACAATGTGCAGTCTCCGCTGGTCGGCTCCGTCCCGGCCCCGACCTTCGTCGAGGGCATCATCGCCGAGGAGCTTCGCGCCTCTGAGATCATGAGCCGCGTTCGCAAGACCTACGCCAAGGGCAACGTCAAGGTCGGCTTTGAGCTGAACGCTCCCATCGCCACCGTCCACGCCGAGGGCGGTGATCCGCAGACCGAGGAAGCCCTTCAGCTGGGCATCGTGACCCTCGTGCCTGAGACCCTGAAGAAGTGGGTCAGCATCTCCGACGAGGCTCTGGACACCATGAGCGGCGAGGAGTATCTCCGCTACATCTACAGCGAGCTGGGCCGCAAGATCATCAAGGCCGAAGAGAAGAAGGTCGTGGATGCCATCCTGGCCGCTCCTCAGACCGCTACCGCGACCGCTCCGGCTGTCGCCGAGCTGTCCGTTACCGCTGCCGGTGTGAGCGATTTCATCAACGCCCGCGCTCTGCTGACCAGCGAGGCCTCCGATCTCGTCATCATCTGCACTCCGGCTCAGTATGCCGCGTACAAGACCCTGGCGCTGTCCGCCGGTTTCGCGTTCGATCCTTTCGAGGGCATCCGCGTCCTGTTCAGCGACTACGCCACCGCTCCCATCATCGGCGACCTGTCCGGCGTCCTCGCCAACTATCCCAACGGCGACGCGATCCAGTACAAGTACGACGATGCAACGCTGATGACCAGCGACCTCGTCCGCGTGCTGGGCCGCAAGCCTGTCGCCATCGGCGTGGTCGGCAACAAGTATTTCGCCAAGATCAGCACCACCTGATGAAGCTGCTGCTGAAAAAGGCGGCGCGAATCAACCACAAGGCCGGGGAGATCGTCGAGGTCTCCCCGGATCAGGCGCGTTTCCTTCTGTCCCTTAACGTCGCCGAAATCGTCGAGGCTGCGGAAAAACCCGCGCCGAAGAGGGAAACGCGAAGCAAGAAGTAAGGAGGCGCTGCAATGACGCTTCTTGACAAAATCAAACTGGCGCTGCGGATCACCGTCAGCAACTATGATTCGGAGCTGACCGACCTGATCAGCGCGGCACAACTGGATCTCGGCATCGCCGGGGTGGTCGTGCCGGAGACGCTGACGGCCATCGTTGAGCGGGCGATCATCACCTACTGCAAGGTGCATTTCTCCGCGCTGACCGATGGCGAATGGTCTCGGCTGAAGGCGTCCTACGACGAGCAGAAGGCCCAGCTGGCGACAGCGACCGGCTACACGGACTGGGGGGATGTCGGATGAATCGTTCTGGCATCCTGACGCTGATCGGGGAGACGCCTGCCGCGCATGGCGTCTTCGACAGGCCGACAGAAACGGAGCGAGTGGTGTTTTGCACCATCCGCTCTGTCGGCTATAACGAGTTCTATCAGGCGTTGGAACAGGATCTCCATCCGACGCTCGTCTTCGTGCTTGCGGATTATGCCGAGTACCAAGGCGAGAAAATCTGCGAGTTTGATGGGCAGCGGTATCGGGTGATTCGTACCTACCAGACCGGCGGCGCTATCGAGCTGACGTGCGAGGAGGCGACGGTCGATGGATGAATTGATTAACGCTCTGGCCGCGACCGGCTATCAGTTCGCCCATTTCGGTTGGTCGAAGGCTCCCGTCGGCGACTATGGCGTTTACGCCGAGGACGGTGCGAATGACCTCATCGCCGGGAACCGGCACGTCGAGAAGGTGCTGCAAGGAACCGTTGACTATTTCACGCGGGACGATTCCGGCTATCCGAAGGTCGCCATCGAGCTTGCGCTTGATTCCGTGCCGGTCGCCTGGTATCTCAACAGCATCCAGTTTGAGAACGACACAGGCTTTATACACTACGAATGGGTGTGGGAATGTGGCGAAAATTGAGATGCAAGGCCTTGACGAGTACATCTCCAAGCTGTCGAAGCTCGGCGCTGACGTCGAAGGAATGTGCAAGCGGGCCGTTTACCCGGCGGCTGGTATCGTGATCGAGGCCATAAAACTGAATACGCCCGTTGACACCGGCGGGCTTCGCGACTCAGCCGCTCTCGTTACATTCAAAAACGAGAACGGCTATATCTACACTCAGGTCGTTTTTGACGGCTATGACGAAAACGGTCATCCGAATCCGGTAAAGGCGCGTGTGCTTGAATCTGGCAGCTCCACGCGCCAAAAACATCCGTTTATCCGACCGGCTGTCAATCGGGTCAAGCTCGCGGCGGAGGCTATGATCGCCGCCGAGTTTGAGAAAATCTGCGACGAAAAAATGAACCATTAAGGAGGAAAACATCATGGCTGGAATTGGCCTTTATGGCGTGTACTATTCCAAAGCGACAATCGCTGACGGCATCGTTACCGGCTACAACGGCGTCAAGACGATGGGCAAGGCTATCTCTGCTTCGTTTGAGCCGATGGACGTCGACGACAATCCCCTTTATGCAAACAACGGCATTGCCGAGCGTGACGCCGCTGCCGCTGCGGGCGGCACTCTGACGCTGACGCTCGACCGTCTGACTCAGGACGCCTACGCGGATCTGTTCGGTCTCACCGAGGCGGAGGAAACCGCCGGACAGGTCACCGGCTCCGGTTTCAATTACACCGGAAACGAGGTCGCCAATCCTGTCGGCGTCGCCTTCGTGCGCTGGGCGCAGGAGGACGGCAGCCGCGCTCATCACCAGGCTGTGATTTACAGCTATGTGATGTTCAGCGCTCCGTCTGACGAGTATCAGACGATGGGCGAGTCTGTCGAATGGCAGACGCCGGAGATCGAGGGCACTGTCAGCGGCGGCTCCGTTACCGGCGTGAAGCCCTGGAAGAAGGTTTTCGACTTTGCCACGCAGGAGGACGCTATCGCGTTCATCACGGCATATTTTGCCGCCTGAGAAAGCAGGCGGCTGAATGAGAGTATCTTATGTGACTCTCGGAGGGGAGAAGCGCCCGGTGTGCTTCTCCCTTTCGGCTATTGAGGACATCGAGGAGCGCTTCGGCTCTCTGGACGCGATGCGCGAGGCACTGACCGCCGGAAAGGTCGCGGCTATCAATGCCGTGCTGGAGATCATGCTCCGCGCTGGGCGGGCATACTGCGAGGCCATGGGCGAGGACGTCCCACCTCCGCTGAAGTGCCGTCCGGGCGACCTAATCGACGTGACGGACACCGACATCGTCCACGACATTTTTGCGGCGATGACGAGCGATTCATCCAGAGCTGTCGAGGTGCGCTCAAAAAACGCATAAACCGCGCCGGGAAGAAATTCTCTCCGGCGTGGACGTATTTTCATGCGTCTCGTGCCGGGATGACGCGCAAAGAAGCGGCATATTTGCCCTTCGGAATGGTGCTTGATCAGATTGCCGTTTGGCAGATCGAGGAGCTGGGCGCGAAACAGAGCCGGGCGCGGGACGTTTTTGACTAGGGTGGTGAATCCATGGCGAATAATATCGGCCCGAAAATCGGCGTAGACGGCGAAAAAGAATTCAGATCCGAAATCAACTCCATCAACACCTCGCTGAAAACCATGGGCGCGGAGATGGGCAAAGTCACGTCCGCGTTTATCGACAATGAAAATTCAGTTGAGGCCCTGACGGCCAAGAATGAGCTTCTTCAGTCGCGGTTCGACGAGCTGTCCAAAAAGGCCGACCTCCAGAAGACGAGGCTGAAGGAGCTGGACGACGCGGGCGTGG
>Ga0326511_10004699_pt1 | contig 10835 bp, 8 predicted proteins | sample 0_2496_0518_D_FD_203701 | JGI IMG/M metagenome (GOLD analysis project Ga0326511, IMG submission 203701) | Bovine rumen microbial communities from UC Davis, California, United States - 0_2496_0518 | ecosystem: Host-associated > Mammals > Digestive system > Stomach > Rumen | place: USA: California... | reverse complement strand
TCCCCCCGCAACCCTCCCAGAGGAAGAATACAGTACCGGAGATGTCAAAACAACCGATTTCAACAATTAAATTGTCGAATTTTATCGAAACAACGCAAAAGCTGTACCATTTTCCGGTACAGCTTTTTTGCTGATAAAATATACACAAAGGATACATAAAGGATACATCATCATGTTATCATAATCACAGTAAAGGAGCTTCATTACTATGAAAATATTATTGATTGAAGACGACTCACAAATTTGTGAAGTCATCACGCACTATTTCGAGAAACGAGGAACAGCAGTAACCTCCATCCAAGACGGAAAAAACGCCCTTGAAAAAATTCAGGACGGCTTGCAGGAATTTGACCTGATACTGCTTGACATTATGTTACCAGAAATTGACGGTTTCACGCTATGCAGAGAAATCAGAAAAAAGAGCGATATTCCGATAATCTTCATCACAGCAAGAGGAAGAGAAGAGGACATTTTATACGGCTATGATTTAGGATGTGACGACTATATTGTCAAGCCGTTCTCATTAGCGGAATTATATGTCAAATGCAGTGCCATGGTGAAGCGTTCGAAAGGATTAGTCAGAAATACCATGCTGGAATGTGGCAACATCAGAATTGACACAAGGTCATTACGGTGTTTTGTTGGAAATGAAGAAATCGAGTTACCGCCGAAAGAATTTGCAATCCTGAAATACTTGTTAGAGCATGAAAACTGGGTAATCGACAGGGACACCCTGTTAAACAGGATATGGGGCTATGATTATTTCGGCACGGACAGAGTAGTTGATAACCACATTAAGAAACTGCGAAAAGCATTAGGCGAATCAGGAACGCAAATTAAAACTGTCATCGGAAGGGGTTACAAGCTGACTAAATAAGTAAGGGGGTATTTTTATGAAACGAAAACCAAACCCAAAGCGCAAACGAGTGACATTTCGTGAATTGCTTATCAAAGGCGGAATCCTAGCACTGACTGCAACGGCAATTTTCGCCGGAGTCTTATTCAAAAGTGCGGAATATTACGCATATCATGGAATGAATGAACAAAAAAGCTTATTCGAAACCAAGGCACTGCAAAAACTTTCCCAAGGTATTGACCCGACACCGAACGGCAATATACAAGCCCTGTTCAATCTCAACACAGGTTTTGCAACCCCATTCCCCTTTTTAGAGGAAATCGAGGAAACGCAGTTAGTCGCCAACCGTTCAGAAAATTGTATCGCCATGTCGGCATTACTGGACGAAAACGGAAATGTCATCCTTTCGAACCGTGAAAGATTGTTAGCAGTCATCAAGTTCAGCGACCCTGCGAAAAATCCAGAAGACCTCACAGGCGGATGGTATTCATGTGAGCCGGAAACAATCCCCGAATTTTATGCAGAATATCAGGAGCTGAAACAAAACCCAGACATTGAACTGCTCAGACCGATGATTTTCAGTGCCTATGTAGACAAAGAACACGCAAAAATGATACCTCACGAATACGCATTTGAAATCCGTGAATCCCCTCTTGACGATTACAGCCAAGAGCCGAAACTCACCGAAACCCGAACCCTCACCGTCAATGAAAACGGCTATGAATTGATAGAATTGAAACCGTACGGAGTTGGGAAAAAAGATTTCCCCTACATTTTCGCCACAACGTTTCACGGCACAGAACGCAGTACCTTTGATAACCTCATCAAAAAAAGCAATTATTTCAAGCTTCCCACTACTGATGTTTCCAGAGGTTGGGACGGAATCAGCGAAACAGGCAGAGCCTACCATTATAAAGCCAAACTCTTGATTGACGGAAAAGAATACACATTCTGCACAATGTACCAAGTCGATTTCTGGAACGAAGCAACGCAAAAAGTATATTTCACCATCATTAGAATTTTCTTTTTGATTTCGCTGATATTTGCATATGTCAGATGTAAGATGAAAAACGCAAAGAATCAGGCAGTCTACCAGTTTGAAGACTATCAGCGCACATTGACAAATAATCTGGCTCATGATTTGAAAACTCCCCTCACAGCAATCAGCGGATATGCGGAAAACATTCTTGACACCTACGAACTTGACAACCAACAAAAAGCATATTTGCAAATGATTTTGGAAAATGTTGCCCGAACTGATGCAGTCATTAACCGAACTCTCGAATTAAACCGCCTCAGTCAGACCCAAGCCCTGCAAAAATCACTTGTCAACATCCGTACGCTAGCAGAAACGGCTGTTGAAAAATATCGCAGTTTGTCGGAAGAAAAGCAACTGACAGTGAATATTGATGGTCAATGCGAACTGTACGGCAACACCGAAACTCTCGAAACCGTCATTGAAAATCTGACAGCGAACGCTTTCAGACACTCCCCAAAAAACGGCGAAATTTGCATCACATTGTGCAAAAACAAGATAATTTTCACGAACGACATTGAAAAAAGAGTGGATACCGCAGAATTATTGATGCCCTTTGTGAAAGGCGACAAATCCCGAAGCGGACAAAATGGAAACGGTTTAGGGCTAAGTATCGCCAAAGAAGCCTCCGCCGTGAATGGCTTGACTTTAACGATTTCCAGCACTGACACAGAATTCACGGCAATTCTGAAAAAATAACCTTCTGAAAAGTTCATTTGTGCAACTTTTCGTCAATCTGCACAAAATCGGTAATTTTCTTTGTATATATTACCAATTGTAATTTTATGAATAATATGTTAAAATAGATATAAAAAAGACAAATCCATAAAAAATGGGTAATTGGGAAATATGAAGATGAATTTCAGACAGATTGAACGGAGGAAAACACATGCAAAAGGGCTTTAAGAAAGTAATTGCAACTGTTTTAGCGGTTGCATCCATGGCAATCCCCATGACTGCATTTCCGGCAGTAACGACCTCAGCAGCAAGCAATATTATTTACTGCTCCCCGAACGGAACAGGCGACGGCTCAAGCACCAGCAAGCCGACCACAGTTGACAAGGCAATCAAGAGCGTATCCGCAGGCGGTTACATCTATCTTTTGGAAGGTACATATTCCTTCTCGTCCCCTCTCAAAATCGACAACAGCAACAATGGCTCATCTGGAAAATACAAGACCATTGCCGCTTACAATGGCGCAAAAGTTGTGTTTGACTTTTCCAAGGAAAAAGTAGCCGACTCCAATCAGGGTGTTATCTTAGATGGTAGTTATTGGCATTTCTACGGATTCGAAATCACGAAAGCCGGAGACAATGGTATGCTGTTAGCAGGTAGCAACAACATCATTGAACAGATGGTTTTCAACGAAAATCAGGACACTGGTTTACAGATTTCAAGATACCGTTCCGCAGCCGCAACTATCGACACATGGCCCAGCAATAACCTGATTAAAAACTGCTCATCCAAAAATAACTGTGATGATGCCACAATGGAAAATGCTGACGGATTCGCTGCAAAACTGACCTGTGGTAAAGGCAACGTATTTGACGGCTGTTTTTCCTACAATAACTCTGATGACGGTTGGGATTTGTACGCAAAAGAGGCAACTGGTGCAATTGGAGTTGTGACCTTGCAAAACTGCGTTGCATTCCGTAACGGCTATACCGAAGGCGGTAAGGGCTATGGAGACTGTGACGGTAATGGTTTCAAGTTAGGTGGTGGCGGAGTTGGTACTCGTCATATCGTGAAAAACTGCCTTGCATTCGAAAACCTGAACTGCGGTTTCACCGATAACAATAACCCTGAATTCGGCGAAATGACAAACTGCACCGCTTACAATAACAATTTAGGCGGTAAAAGCAAAGCAAATTACCTCGTTTACAGAAGCAACAGCACGGCAACCATGACAGGCTTGATTTCCTATTTCAATACCTCCAAAGTCACCAAAACAAAGGCTGCCGGAATTGCAACAGGAACTGACAAATTCAAGGGCATTATGAAAAATACCCTCTATTATAACGGCGGTTATTATTACGGCTCGTTTACTGCATCTGGTTCAGCTGTCAAGGAAGGCACGAAAGCAAGCCCCTCTGATTCTGATTTCACCACTCTGACAATCGCTTCAATTGGAACTGATTTCCACGCAAAATGCAGAAATTCCGACGGTTCTCCGAACTTTGGCGGATTCGCTGAAACCAAGTCCAGCAGTACATATAAGAGTATCGGCTATCATTTCAGCTCTGAAGTTTCCCAGAATTCCAGCCCCTCTATCCCGAACACCAAGGGTGGTGGAAGCGGTAGCGGCACAACTGACCCGACTCCTACCGACCCCACTCCAACAGATACTTACACCCCTGCAACATTTGCCGAAGGTTCATCCTTCATGATTAAGAATGTCAATAGCGGTCTGTATCTGGAAGTTGCTGGAAATATTGCTGCAAATAGTACCAATGTACAGCAATGGGAAGCCAATGGAGACGGTACAAATAAATCCGGTGCATGGAACACATGGAAGCTTTACAGCGCAGGAGACGGCTATTATTATATTGCATCTTGTGTAGGTGATGGCAGTACATATGTATTGGATATTGACGGAAAGAAAACTGCTGACGGCACAAACATTGCAATCTATCAGTACAAGGGCGCAGACAATCAAAAGTTCATGCTCACCAAAAATTCTGACGGCTCTTACAAAATCAGAACCAAGATTTCCGGCGACAAGTCCGCCCTCGAAATCGCAAGTGCAAGCAAGGACTATGGCGCAAATGCGCAGCAGTGGACAATCAATGGCGCAAATTGCCAAGATTGGGTACTGGAATCTGTTCCGGATATTGGTGTTGAGATGAATACAAGCCTTGTTTATGGTTTCACCAATGTGAATAGCGGTCTTTCCATGGACATTGTCAACGGAAAAATGGCAGATAATTCCAATGTTCAGCAGTGGTCATCCAATGGCTATGATTGCCAGAAATGGGTATTGAAAGCATTCGGCTCAGGCAATTATTATTACATCCGTTCTTTGCAAGACCCGACTTATGTATTGAAGGCTGAAGGCAGTGCAAACGGTAGCAACATTGATATTGTGACTTTCAACAGTAAAGACAGCTCCATGTTATTCCGCTTCACAAAGAATCTGGACGGCAGTTATGGCATTATCACTCATGCATCCTCTGACAAGGGACTTGTAGAAGTTGCCAGTGCAAGCAAAGATTCCGGCGCAAATGTTCAGCAATGGGAAGCAAATGGAAATAATTGTCAGAAATGGAATATCACCTCTGAAACAACAACTGTAGCCACAACTAAGGCAACCACTACCACCACAAAGGCTACTACTAAGGCAACAGAGGCAGCTACTAAGGCTACTACCACTGCTACACCTGCAACCACTACCAAGGCAGTGACAACCACTAAGGCTACTACTACCACAGTTGCAACTACCACAACAGAAGCAAAGACGCAAACAAAGGGCGATATTGTTAATGATGGTTCTTTGAATTCTAAGGATGTATCCGCATTGCAGAATTATATCAATAAGAAGTCTACCCTCACAAAAGAACAGTTTACAAATGCTGATTTGAATGGTGATGGAAAAGTGAATGTCATTGATTTGGCACTTTTGAAACAGGCTTTGAAAAAGTAATTTTGGTTGGAAATGAACAAATTCAGATAAAAGAAGTTACTGCAAAGCAAAAAAATAATCGCTATATTGAGAGGATAACAGCTCCCGATTTGGGAGCTGTTGTCTTTTTTTGTGCATTTTTCCAGTTGACTTTTGACGGCATGGGGAAAATTTTCAGAGAAATTTCAAAAAACTATTGACATTCTATATCATGTGTGCTATACTGTATATAGATTGATATTAACAGTATGTCAAAGGAGCGTTCCATGAAAATCGTTATCAAGAACAAATCAGAGTTGCCAATCTATGAACAGATTGAACAGCAAATGAAAGCACAGATTTTGGACGGCACTATCATGGAAGATGAGCAGTTGCCATCTATCCGACAGCTTGCACGAGATTTGAAAATCAGTGTTATCACAACAACAAGGGTTTATAATGACCTGTCAGACGAGGGCTTTATTATTTCTGTCGCAGGCAAGGGGTATTTTGTTGCACCAAGAAATAATGAGCTTTTGCGTGAGCGGATGCTCTACGAAATGGAAGACGGTCTTGAAAAGGCTGTCACCAATGGGAGAAATGCAGGGTTGACAGATGATGAAATTGTCTCTGCACTCAGGAAATTTATGGAGGGTTAATATGGAAAACATTTTAGAGATTACCGGACTTTGCAAGGCTTATGAAGATTTTGCACTGAAAGACGTGAGTTTTTCACTGCCGAAAGGCTTTATTATGGGATTTGTCGGTGAAAATGGTTCTGGTAAGACGACCACCATTCGAGCCATTCTCAACATGGCAAAAATTGACAGCGGTAAAATCAGCGTGTTCGGGCTGGACAGTGTGAATGATACCATTGCAATCAAGGAGCGGTTAGGCGTAGTATTTGACAGCCTGTATCTGGCAGAACATTTGAACATCAAGCAGATTGAACAGCAGTTGAAACCATTCTATAAAGATTGGGACAGTGAGGAATTTTTCAGCCGTATCAAAGAATTTGACCTGCCCGATAATAGAAAAGTCGGCGATTTTTCCAAGGGCATGAAAATGAAGCTCATGATTGCAATTGCCCTCTCTCATAAGGCGGAACTTATCATTTTGGATGAGCCGACAAGTGGTCTTGACCCTGTCGCCCGTGATGAACTGCTTGACATTTTGGCGGAATACATCGAGGATGAAAACAGGGGAGTATTATTTTCCACGCATATCACAGCCGACGTTGAAAGAATCGCTGATTATGTGACCATTCTCCACAATGGAAAAGTCTGGTACACTGGTACAAAAGACGAACTCACAGAAGGCTATGCTGTCATTAAGGGCGCAGAAGAAGACATTCCCTCCGCACTGAAAGAAAAATTGATTGGTTTCCATGCCTATCGAAATGGTTTTGATGCACTTGTCAAAACAGATGACCTTGCAGGAATTCCAGATACTCTTGAATACGAAAAAGCAAGCATTGATGAAATTCTCGTCTACATTGCAAAGGAGGATAAACATGAGAGACATTCTAAACATCATGAGATTTGATTATCTTACAGCCAAACCGTTAGCCCTTGCCGGAATGATATTTACAGTTGTAGTATTCGGCACATTGAGTATGTTCTTTTCACCAATTATTACCACTTATATGACATTTGCCTCCATGCTGTTTGTGATACCCTTGCAGGGAGTCGCAGACAAGAGCGGATTCAATAAGCTATATGGCATTCTTCCGGTTGAACGGAAAAACATCACAAGAGCAAGATTTCTTTACATCTTTTTGGTGCATTTCCTGACGGAGTTGCTGGAAGCTGTGATTATTTGCACCGCAAAGGGGACAACTTTATATAAAATTCTCCCCAATCAGAACGGCGAAACCATGCAGATGGTGAAACAGAGTTTTGCAGATACTAAATTAACCCTGTTGATGCTGTTCGGGATGTTCACATTTTTCTGTCTGATTTTCTCTTTCATGGAAATGATGGGGCAGATATTCGGCAGAGAGAACGAATTTAAAATTATTATGATAGCGATTGGCACGCTTTCTCTGCTTGCATTTGTGTTTACATTTCTTTCTGAACATGACTTGATACCAGTGGTAAAATTGCCAAGTCTGCCGGATACTGTTTCAGGTATGGTCACATTGGGGATTGTGGCGAATGTTGTCATATTTGTGATATGTTTGTTATTTGGCGAAATCACGGCGAATCAACTCGCAAAGCGTGAACTCTAAGGAGGATACAAATGGATAAAAAATACCATAAAAGGATACTTGATTTAATTCGTACGGATTTCATCACCATGAACGGCGGTAAAAACAACATGAAAACAGCTGTCATATTGGGGACATTGCTTTTCGGAGGATTGGGCTTTCTGTTTTCTCCGCTCATGGGGTTGTATGTGCCGTTAGGATTCAGCGGATTTTTTGTGCCGATGATGTTCCAGAATGAGATGAAATATCACAGTGAAAAGATGTTTGCACTGTTGCCGATTAACCGGAAAGATTTGGTACGTTCTCGGTTTATCATGTCAGTTGCCTTATATGTTGCGTGTGCAGTGGTATTTTATTTGCTGATGCTGATTTCCCTGAAATTGAAACCGTATTACATGATGTATGGGGAAGATGCAGAAAATATGGACATCATCAAGATGTTAGCCAAAGTGTCAAACGGTCAAATGACAGAATTGGGTATTTTCAATCTGTTGTATTTCGGGGCGTTTTCGTTTGGGTCTACATTCATATCGGGCTATCTGCGGAAATACTTTAAGGATGCACAAGCATTTGACATCACAATGTCCAAAGGGCTGAAAAAAGCCACAAAGCGAGATTATCAATATACTTTGATTGCATTCGTGATTATTGTAGTGGTAATATTGGGAGTGATAGATGTGTTACCCGTCCAGAGTGCAGTTGTTCCGGTAATGCAACTTTTGATACAGCTTGCACAGATTGCAGACGGCTTTTTGTTGGGTGCAGTGCTTGTGACAATGGCGATATTATCGACAGTTTACAAGTATATTTGTACTATATTGGAATACGACGAAAAGGAATTATAAGGGGGGCTTTGACATGAATCAATTATTCAAAAGATTTGCAACGGCTCTTTGTGCAGGAATGATGCTGTTTTTCGTGAGTGTCCCTTCCGTCTATGCAGAGGAGGAAACAGAAAAAATTATGTTGCCTTCCGGAAAAGATGTGGAATGGTTTCAGCTCCAAATGGATTTGACTTCACGACACAATTCAGAAAATGACCGCTTGTTTGCATCTGCTGTGGTGGGACTGTTTCAGGGGGATGAAGTATTGTATACTGGATACTACGGAGAGACAGACATAGCAAATCAGATTCCTGCGGATGAAAATTCCGTCTATGAATGGGGCAGTATCTCCAAAACGTTAATATGGGTCAGTGCTATGCAACTCTATGAACAGGGAAAACTTGACCTTGAAACGGATGTCAGAGAATACCTCCCCGAAGGCTTCTTTCAGCATCTTTCCTATGATGAGCCAATCACCATGCTGAACCTGATGAACCATAATGCAGGTTGGCAGGAAACCACTCGCCCCATATGGGAAACAGAAGAAAACAAAGTGCTCCCTCTTGGTGAAGCATTGCAGGCAATCGAGCCGGCACAGATTCACCGCCCTGATGAAGTTTCCGCCTATTCCAATTATGGCGCAGGGGTTGCCGGATATGTCATTGAATGCATTACAGGGCAGGACTACTGCGAATATGTCCACGAACATATCTTTGAACCGCTAGGAATGGAACATACTGCACTCAATCCTACACACAGTGATAATGCATGGGTCTATGAACAACGCAAAAATATGAAAAGCTATCAATTTTTTCTAGGGAATTGCGTTGACCTTGGATATTGTTTGAATTATGTTCCGGCTTATCCGGCAGGAGCAGCGACAGGGACACTTTCTGACTTGATGACCTATGCACAAGCTCTCGTGAATGAGGATGCCCCGTTATTCCAGAACCCCGAAACACAGAAATTATTGTTCACTGGAACGGATTTTTATGGAGATTCTGATATTCCCATATGTGCGCATGGTTTCTGGTGTGAAGAACACGCTGTCCGCACTTATGGGCATAATGGTGCAACTACATCAGGTCAGGCAAATATGATTTTTGACCTTGATTCCAAAATTGGACTGGTTGTCATGGTGAATGAACCTAGTGGAAACTGGTACATCAATTACGCTTCTGACATGGCATTTGGGGAGCTTTCGCCGGAAAAGTACAGCTCCGGAACTGCGGAAAAAACAAAGCTGGACGGCTATTATCTGAATGCTCGTTCGACTTATCAGGGAATGTTGAAATTTATCCCCTATCTGACTGCATTTTCATTGGAAAACTTAGGAAATTTTGAAAAACTCGAAAACAATTTGTATCAGCTCAGACATGAAAGTAAACTTATAGGCGAATCAGCCATTATTTTAGGTGAAAAGACCTATCCTGACGGAAGTACAGCCATTCAAGAGCCGTCTGTGGATTTGATTCATGACAGATTTTATCTTGTGAAATTGTGCCTGTTCACAGTCTATGTTCTGTTGGCAGTATCTGCCATATATCTCCTGTTAATCCGTCGAAAACTGAAAAAACACGGAAAATGGACATCTTATCAAGGTGCAACGGTCATGACCGCCGCACAAATTGCAAGAATTATTTCTTTCCTTGCACTGCTGGGAACATATGTAGCAGTTTCAAAGTTCAACGGTGGAATTCCCTATACAATCGGAGCTGTTTTGGGTATCATGCAAATGCTTTGTATTGCAGTATGTGGTGTATCGGCTGTTACTTCTTGTATTTCGATTCCTTCACACCAAAATGAAAAAAAGATGATACTTCGGTATGTTTTGAATACAATCGGCTGTATATTGCCAATCATTACAATTTTGTATTTTGAGATGTATCAATTCTGGGGTTGCTGAGAAAAAATCATACCGCCGAACAAAATCAAATTTGTTCGGCGGTACTTTTTACTTGTTAATTGGAACAAGTTAAACCAGTTAATGCGCCAATCAGGCAATTAGGAGAAGCATTTCCACATATAGGGGAAGAATCACAATAGGGCGCATTCTGTAAGCAATCTGGGAGGCAAGAGAAAATTTGACAATTTTTGTTCTGGTTCAAGCAATCAAAGGAAAAAGGAATGCAATTTTCCCCGACACAGGGAACAGAAGGCTGACTGTTGACAGGTTCACAATTTTCTCCATTGCAGGGAGTCGAAACGGTTTCAGGATTTTCAGGAATGGGAACGGAAATTTCAGAAGTAGCAAAATCACCAAATTCACTGCCACCTGTGAAAGTTTGCGTCCAATAGAGAAGACCGCCATA
>Ga0326511_10004698_pt1 | contig 10837 bp, 23 predicted proteins | sample 0_2496_0518_D_FD_203701 | JGI IMG/M metagenome (GOLD analysis project Ga0326511, IMG submission 203701) | Bovine rumen microbial communities from UC Davis, California, United States - 0_2496_0518 | ecosystem: Host-associated > Mammals > Digestive system > Stomach > Rumen | place: USA... | reverse complement strand
AAAGTGGTTCCTGGTCAAGTCGGTTAGTGAGGACGCCGCTGACGAAGACGACTTCAACCTTGTCGCGAGGAGCAGACTCCTGGACAGGGAGGCGATTTACGGCGTGTTCCTGACGGACCAGCAAGAGGACATCTCGGACGAGGAGGTCGTCATTGTTTAGATTTGCCTTTATAAATATGAAGGATGTTAACGTAAATTCATTTTAAAAAGAAAAAATGGCAACGAGAACGGTTATCACCGCATATACTGCGACGTACAATTTTACATCAGACATCGACGAGTGCGAGTTCGAAGACTTCCTCGAGTTCATGATGGAGAAAACGGCGCAGGACGATAGCGAGTTAGTGTGGAACCAAGAAGCCCACACTATCAAGATTTCAATATCATGCCTGTATGCCATATACAGGCATCTTAAGAGGTGGCCGCTCAAAGAGGCGATAGGTCCCCATACATATGGGGATATGGCGAGCCTCTTCAAGGGGTGGCTCGACGCCAACAAAGGAGGCGACATCGTCGTCATAAAATTTGGCGACGCTTTTGAGGACTAAAGTACAATTCATTTTATACAAGACATCAACAACATGTCAATAGACGAAATAAGGAATAAAATATTAGGTGTCGTCACTCATGACGAGTTGCAGGCCTTTATAGCCTCAGAAGCACGCCATATGCTTGAAGATGCAAGGTGCGAATTTATGAGCACCGTATATGCAGCGTTGAGCGAGGATAGCACCAACGATAGAGCCAACGTAATCATCAATTGTTTCGATACGCTACTCTGACAAGACGCCGCATTGCCGAAATGTCACACAATTCATTTTTAAAAAAAATAATAAAAATGTTCTATTCAAAATTAATATACGGCGACGTTGTCTTATGCGACAACCCGCAGTGCGATGACTCTTATGACCTAAGAGGCATGCTGGTCTTCGCATGCCGCACCTTGCAGAGCATCTATCCTTCATTAGCTCAAATATATGTCGAGCAATTCGAGGATGACGATGTTCTGCCCAAAATATACCCCCTGTCGTCTATGGACGACGTAGAAGGGTTTGATTGGGGACCCTCGGACGCGGCGGAGTTCTCTGCCAAATTGATTGACAGTGCCGAGGCTCTCATCAAGCGCAAAGATTGGACAGCCGAGTCGCCGAAATTCGCGAAAGACTTCGGCGCCAAGATAGAACCGCAGTATCAGGACTCCCGTCTGCAAGGATTTGTAATATCCGATGGCGGAGAGTTGGACTTCTTCTGGGACCATTACCCGTCTCCAATAGAAGTCAAGAAGGCCATCATAGACACTTATGGCTGTGCCATCGTAAGGCGCCTGACCAAGTTTACGGGCGAGGCGCAGGACTAAGAACAAACACCACAATTCATTAAAAAAAACAAAAAAAGCAAAAGAATGAAAAAAATTAAAGTATTGTACAGCGTTCCCTACATCTTGGAGCGCAGGTACAGCGTTGAAGTCGACATTCCTGTCGATGCCACCGACGAACAGGTTGCGGCCATTTCTGCGGCCGTTCACAAACTCAAGTCCGCCAACGGAGCACTGGAGCCGCACAACGGCTTCATTGACAATGGCAACGACGTCCTCAGCACCAGGAGGTTGAAAGGGCAACCGGGTACTTTCACCCTCAACGGTAATGAGTACGACGAAGACGGCGTGCTCACCAAGGCCGCTGAGGCAGACGGCGCGGCAGGCTAAAAGACCGCAAGGCAATTCATTTTTGGCGTGCTTACTCCCTTAGAAATGAGAGAGTAAGTACACCAGGAATGTACTTACTCAATTTATTTTTTAAAATTGTAAATTATGAAAGCAATTTGTGCATTTATCATCACATTCGTAGTGATGTTTATAGTCTTCGCCTTTTGCAAAATATTCAATGGCGGAGTCGTAGACAATAAATACGCGGCATCAGCTGCCATCGCAGCTGCTTTGATTGCGTTAGGCGTCGCTTGTGGCGTCTCGTCCTGCAACTAATTAGTTGCTCAATTCATTTTAAAAAAAACTAACTATGGAAAATAAAAAACTATGCGGAGGCAATTGCGCCAGTTGCTTTATTTCCAAGTCGCCGGAGGCGAGCGTGGTGAATAAAGTCATGCGTCAACTCGTAACAGAGTTTGGCGACCCCGCAAAAAATATAATCGAAGAAGAATGCCCCGTTTTAGCTGCGAGGCTGGATGTTAAACAGCAAGGCGATTGTGGCGGCCTGGGATGCCACATTTTTGAAGCGAGACTGGCTGCTGAGAAACAAGGCAAATGTGACGGCCTGACAAGGTCGTGCTACGATTGCTCCGTGGCTAAAAACGGATGCGGTGCAAGCCAACAACTCGCACGGCTGCTGAATCGCATGTACGTGGCGTTCGGCAGAGACGCATACCGAATCATCGAGGGGACATGTCCGAGTATGACGGTGTGTCCAGAATGTCGTATTGACGATTTTTGCCATGTTGTAGATGACTATGGCAATGTTATGTGCGATGTCGAGAGATATGCATTCTCTGACCTGGAACTTGCGGCTGGTAATGCAGGCTGTAACGATTGGCAGACAAAAACGAAGGATACCGCACGATGGCAAGCCCAGGAATGGCTTGTCAAGCATGGGTACCTTTCTGAAGAAGACGACGCCAACGACGAAATAACCGAAGGCGACGTGGACGAACTCTGCGAACGTCTCATGTTCCGATTTGACGGGAAAGGGAACATGGTGTATCCTAAATAACAAAAATTCATTTTAACAAAACAAATATGAATACATTGATGTGGATGCCTCTATCGACAGAGCATCCCGAATGGAAAGGGAGGCTAAAAGATGGCTGCGGGTGGGCTTATGGTGCCCTGGTAAAAGAAGCTGGCAAGGTCTTTATAGAACAAAAGCTGGGACCTTATCAGACGAAAAGATATGAAGTCTTGGAGCACTCCTTGGGTAGGAACACCTACAAACAAGACAAGCACGGGGACGATGTGTTTGAGGGCGACATAGTCGTGTATTACCTGGGTGACAGACGAACAGATGAATGTAGGGTCTACACTGTAGTGTGGGACGCTGAGCATGAAGTTTTCAAACTTCGTAGGATAGGCACGCCCTCTCTTGAAGAGACTTTGTTTGCCATTTCGTTATACGAAATAAATGGCAACATACATAAGTAGGACAAGCATCCTATTCATTTTAACAAAACAAATAAAAATGGACCACAAGGAATATTTCCTTAGCTGCATCCAACGATGGGGCAGCAATTGGCGCCAAGAAGCATGGAAATTCGCGCACAGCAGGCAAGGGCTTTATCCTGCTATGTGCAATGGGGCAGTCGACGGCAACCCGTTTCGCTCTGACAGCGAATACGAGCCCGAAGACCTTGCAGAAATTTACGCCAAGGTGATGCGTAATTTAGATTACGCAAAATCATGTCTTAATTGGTTGATGGACAACTACGAGTTGGTCATAACCGATAATGACCGCATGGTTGACGGTGCCATCACGACCGCCGAGGGCGAAGATGGTGACGAGAAAATGCAGTTGCGCATTTGCGGCACTTACGTTGCCGATTAATAAAGATTCATTTTAACGAATAAATTATGGCTAAAAGGAAAGAATGTCAAATTAATAATTTGACAATATACCAAGTGGTGGAGTTGGCGCCATTGAAACTCGTAGGATTGGACCTTACAAGGTTTCATGTCTACACACCACAGGGAAAGTTCATAGACAGCTTCCAGAAGTTGGAGGATGCAAAGGACTTCTGCCGAAAGGCGGAAGATTTTGTGAAGCGCAAACGCAAAATTGTGTTTACATTCAGTGAACTCTGTGATGCAGCATCAGGCACCGGGTGGTGGGACGAAAAATCAAAAATCAGAGACGAGGCCAGAGGTCAGGCCGAGGCAGAGATGATTGCCAGAGGCGTCGTGTCCCAGGAGAACTCCGATGACGGTAAAGTCACAGAAGAAGACGTCGAAAACTGGTGCATATCAGTCGGTGCCTTGTTTGATGACAGAGGCAACATGATTCGCCCGTAATCAAAATTCATTTTTAACAAATAAAAAAATGTCAAGACCGAATTTCAAAAAAATTCACGCACGCGATTATTACGTGTGCGGGGATGCAGATTGGGACGAGGTAGATTATGATGTCTACTTTGATGCCCTACGCGATGAAACCCCGGGTATTCTTAAAGAATATCTGGAGCCGGGAGCCTTGGGCTCAGAAGAATACGGGACAAGGAATTGTCTCCCAGTGAAAGATTGGGAGACATTCGTGTGGCGCAACCACGATTACGGCGCCTCTTTGTTAGCGTCCGCTCGCATCTTCCCGGACGAGTTCTTAATGCCTTACACCAAAACAAAAATAGAATGTTCTGTTATAATGAACATTTATTTGGTGTCAGGCGCTTATGTAGGTGCTAATTTAGATTGGGACCTTGGTTTTCGATATGAGGAAACAAAAATGTTGTCCGAATATGAAACGAAAAAAGAACTCATAGGAGATGTCGCTGACTATATATTCCAAGATTTGGAATATTACGAAAATGACAAAGAGACTCCACGTAAAAGAATTGCCTTAAAAAACTGGCTGTCAAAGATTTTTGACGAATACGCAAACAAGGCAGACGAGTACTGCAAGACGCATTGTACTCAAATCCTCAAATGCGTTGGTATTGCCAGCAACGGAGAGGCAACATATTCGGCTGCCTAATCAAAATTCATTTTAGCAAACAAAAAAAATGAAACAACAAATAGCAGAGGCGTTCAACTATGCGACCACGAAATGTGGTGGTAAAGAGATTACGCCTCGTTTTATCACAGAGGTGAATGCCTTTATCAAATGTCGTAATGACAGGCGATACAAAGTAAAATTTAAGGCGACATCAAGTACTTCCGCTTTGGTGGAATATCAAGGCAGAAGATATTATGTTTGGTACGGTTGGACTAATTCCGCTTATGTGTGCGAAAATGACTTAAAAAAATGACAAAAATTCCTTATGTCATGCGGCAAGAGTATTGTCACATGACCCAAAAGTGGCTCCCCCTTGTGGTGAGCATCAACACGAAGCCATCCTTAAAAGAGTGGTTTTACGACGGTTCTGCCGTCGTAGACGGGTTAGGGAACATCGGTTCAGAGGAGTTCGGTTGGGATTCCGTAAGGCGTTCGACCCGACCAGGGACGGACAAATGCGACGACTTCCTTGCAGAAGTTATGGAAGCAGATTTCATTCGCAGTTGCGAGTCCCAAGGTCTTCAAGCCGTAAAAGTCAAAAGGCTTGGAAATCATGTACCAAAGGGCTTCAAATACGCCGGCAAAAACTAACGAAAATTCATTTCAAAACAAAAAACATGAAAACAATAATTATGATTATGGCGGTCATGGCTTTAGTATCGAGTGGCTGCCAACCTGCCGTCGACCCAAGGCAAACCGAACCATTTGAGTCAACTTATGGCGACTCTAAAATAGAACTTATGTTCAGGGGAATTGACATTATGACGTACAAGGTAAAGGGAACGACGCCAGAAGGTAGACAGTGCGAAAAAATAATCACTGTAAACCTTGAAACTGGAGAAATTCGCGAATCTACAGAGATTGCGTGGTAGCAAAAATTCATTTAAAAAAAACAAAAAAATGACAATTAAATTTACAAATGTCCATTTCGATGAGTCTACCTCAGAGCATGAGGTAAAGGCTTCTATTGAGAAGCAAGTATCCGAAATGGAGTTTTTAGAAGGCGATGAGAACATCGTTGTCGAAGTTGCTCCACAAGAATATGAAACAGGACAAGTGGCATCCCTGTTCGCGCCCGAAGGATTATATATATCTATATCCCGCGAAGGGCACAAGTACAAGTACACAGGTTGCATACCATCGGCGCATAAAGTCGGTGAGTATTTTGACCCTGTTTCGTCTAAAAACGGGGTCGTGGCTCCATACTATTCCGTTCCAAACAATGCATGCGTCGTTATGCTTGACTCATACAAATTGAGGGAGGATGTTCCATGGGGGGAGTCTGAAGGACGCCTCGTATGGAGGAAATTCTCCAAAATATGCAAATACCGCGATTGGAACGGTGGTTGCATGTTGCATGAGAAGTGTTCTTATGCGGCATGCAGGTTCGCAGATGTTTAAGAATTACACGCCCATGCATGGCGACATGTGCGGGCGTGTTTCCTCTAAAAAAATAGCGCGGAAATCAATATTTGCGTATATTTGCACATTCATTTTTAGAGGGGGCAGACCCTTATAAATGAGTAAGTAGGAGACTGCTTGCTTCTTTATTTTTTTTTAAAAATAATGATACAAAAAATTATTATTAAAGACCCGAAAGACACCCCTGTAGAATATGCCGACAAGGTGTTCGCACCAGGACGGACTTTTGAGTTCCGTGACGGTGTCAACATTATCGTCGGTCCAAATGGAAGCGGCAAATCCGCACTCCTCAATTTGATGAGGAGGTATCTGGTCATACCCGAAGGCGTAGACCACGTATGTACCTCAAAATGGCAATACGACGGTTTTGTAGACGATAATTGGAGTAAAGGCAGAATACATGGAGGAGCCGTCCTGAACGCGGATTACAAAAGTAATGCGTTTTTTATGCCAGAACCACACGTATGCTTCGAGCATAGCTTGTCAGGAGGGGCTTCATTGGCATATTGGAAAGAGACGTCAGGCAAGTCTTGCGGACAAACAACATCCGCATTGCTTGACCACCTTTGTGAACGTATGAAAACTCTCCCGAAGACAGTGGACTATTTCAAGGACAGCGACGGTTGTACCGGAAACTATTGGAACGGTGGGATGGCACGGGCATATCGACATTATGTTGAAGCAAACAGCATTCCTTACAATGGCACATGCACTGTTATGCTTGACGAGCCCGACAAAAATCTTGACGTGTTCAAGGTCAAAGAGCTGTCAGAAACACTTCTGTCAATGCCACACATGGGGCTTCAAGTCATAGCGGTGATTCACAATCCACTGTTGATTGTGAAATTGCATAGTTGTTATGGAGTGTATTTCATCGAGATGACGCCCGGCTACGCATCAAGCGTGGTCGAGGAAGTCAAAAACATAGCGAAATGACGCTAATTCATTTAAAAAAATACATTATGGAAGTTTATTATTACAACCATTGTGAATTCAAAGATTTGCCCTGGATTTCAGACAGGGCAAAGGAACTGGCCGACATGGTCAGGAACTCCGACAGGGCGGACTTTCTCTGGGAACTGATTGAAAAAGACGTCATGTCAGCAATCGAAGCTGATTGTATCAGCTTCACAATCTACGACCCCACGGGAGAGACTGATTACAACAATCTAAAATGGTTGGAGGAAAAATTCTGCGAAATTTGCGAGAAATATTTCTCATAACAAAAATAAAATAATGGCAAAACTTAACGAAAAGCAACTCCGTCTGGCGTTGATGACTATTCTTGAAGCTGGCGATGACCTTGACCTTCTTGTAACAAGCGAGATGGTCGACTCAGGTTATCTGAGTGAGGCCGTGGACCATATTAGGTCCCATGACAAGCCTATGACCGCAAGTGAAATTTACGAAGCGGCATGTACCCGTGCGTTCCAAGACGTAATGGAACCGCAAGGCTTCGACATCCAAGCCCTTGATATAGATTCAAACGGACTGGGATGCAATGTCAAATATGCCGGGAAGGACAAAGACACAGAATTGTTCTCGAAACTAAAAGAGGAATTCTGCGACAAGACCGGCGTCTGGATAGACACAGACTAAGCTAAATTCATTTTAAATTACAAAAAATGAGAAGAAGGAAATTTCCCACACTATACAGTGTGCATCCCGATTTTGGGGCGCTATCGGAGTGGCTACCGGTAAAAAGGGAGATACTAAACAAAGAAGTTCACATGAGGTATCATTTCGCTGCTTTGTGGATACCGGAGTACGATTCGGAAGGGAACGCAATTCAGACGTTCGTTCCCGCGAACCACGAAGGGATAGGTTATACACTTCTGTCTCCTGACTTTATTAATGAAGCCCTGGAAGGCAGAGATAGGGATGGAACAAAATGGTTCCTCGACAAAGACCAGGCCGTCCAATATTCAAAAGAAATATTCGACAGAGCCCGACCGAAAGGTCGAGTGTGGAAGGTCGTGAAATACTTCGACGACGTAGAGCCGAGCGTCGTTCGAAGCGGTCTGACAAGGAAAGAGGCGATGGACCTCTACGACAGCATGAAACCCCGCATGTACACATCATACAGGGTTCAGTGCTAAAAAAAACTAACATTCATTAAAAAACAAAAAAAACATGATAAACATACCTAAAAACGACTACGTCACCCCGAAAGAAGTCAGGGAGCACGTACTCCAACTGATATGCAACGCCTTTTTGCAAGGCGACGGAGACCGCCGGATATTTAAAGGATTTTGCGGGTCCTCGACAGATTCTGTTATCACCCCATATGTAAACGATACAGGATTTGTCAGGAAGTCAGCCACAATAGAAAAACCATACGAAGTAATTCGTGGTTGCGAGTTGTCCAGGGCTTTTGACGAGCTCATTGATGCGGGCTATTATATGTACAGACGTATAGACCCCGAGACTAGGGCGGACAGTTTCGCCGCAGGCAAAAAGCCTTTTATGATAGGCTGGGAGCGTGTCTCGCGTGGCACCAAATACAAAATGGATTAGTCTGTATTCATTCATTTCAAAACAAAAAAACATGACCAAAAGAGAAAAAATTTTGCTCGCATTAGACAAATTTTTCAGAGCAAGCAAAATAAAAAAAATATTCGTCAGGGAGGGGATGTTCTTCTTCGAGACGAATGCAGGCGAGACTATCCCTGTTGTGTCCGAGGACGGCGAATTTAGCCAAAAGGACTTGGACGACGAACTAAGGTATGTCCGTGAACAAGGCGATTTGCGGCTTCTCCAGATATTGAGGGGCTGCGAAGTTGTCGACTCTTATCTTGACGGTGTCCAAAGGGTGCTGGAGATAGAGGCGACAACCGAGTTCTGGAACTTAGCAATGGAACTCGACAATGACGAACTCTACGAATTAGGCGCAGACGACGCCGATTTTCGTTGCAGGATAGTCGTTGAGAACGACAAGATGTCTCTCGTATATGGGGACCTGGGGAAGTGTGCATATTCTCTCCCAATCACCGACAAGGAGAATGTCGACTTCTGGCGGGGAAAAATAAGTCAGAAATAAACGCAATTCATTTTAAAAAAAAACGAATATGGGAGGAAACACATCTGCCTTCGCAGGAAGGAAACTTTCGGCGATGCTGGCGCTGATGAAATGGTTCAAAGACTATGACATCTGCGACATCTGCACAACGGAAGGCGGAGACTTAGGCTTCAAGTTCAAGGGCATGACGTTGGACGTCATGAAAATCCCGAACAGCGGGGAGGGCTGCATTACAGAATTAGCCCTCTCCGAGGCTTGCGAATATTGCAAAAGGGCTCCTTGCGAGGCGGCGCTCATTGACTTCATCGACCCCCATGATTATAGGGAGATGAACGAAACGGACGCGACTCACGTCATGTTTGACATGAATGTCGACAACGAGTTCTGGAAGGTAGCGAAAGGCTATACCGAACAAGACCTCGAGTCCCTCGCCGACATGGGGGTGTTCCCCCGCGTCTCGGTAGAGGTGGACAAGGAGAACCTGACGGCGGTCGTCATGTTCGGCGACGACGAAGACAGTTTCGACGTATTAGAAATCACCAGTTCGGACAGGTGCAGGCCATTCCTTGAAATGGCAGGCGCGGTAAAATATCCGACGCCCTGATAATCCCAGAACTGATTCATTTTAAAACAATAAAAAAAATGAGCGAATACGCACATAATATCGTGACTGGCAACAAGTCTGAATGGGTTGCCTCTGATAACCGTTTCGGAATAAGGATTACAGAGAGAGAGAACTATGTCGGACTCCAGTACAAAAGGGAGGGCGTGTTTTACTGGTCAATCCACGACCTGTATACCGAAGAACGAGCCCCCTGGGTCAATGAAAAAAGGTTCTTTACGTATGTAAAGGAGCGTGGATTCAGCATCCAGGGTGGTCTTGGACAGGTGTATTCCGATAAGTACGGGATACTATTCAACTTCACATGCCACCATGGTGAAGATTTGCCTTCAGTCAGCGGAGAAGTCTCCGTGCACTGGAACGGCAAAGGGCATTTTCTCGAAGTCGTAGGTCTGAAGACTGAAGGCGACGAAGTGTCGGCAGCCATAGGATGCACCTGCTGCCACGAAAGGTGGGCAGTTCCATTGTCAGATTTGGAGCACCTCCTGACAAGCGACGACGTTGAGTTCGTCACAAAAGATGAAAACAAGGAGGAAAGACCATATCTGGCGCCATTCAGGGCCGACCTTATAAAGGCCCTTGAGGCAGAGGCGGAAGATTGGCGAAAGCACACCATTATTTGGTAGCGCAAGATTCATTTTAAACAAAACAAAATGGAAACATTTGACGTAATAGAGATATTAGGGCGCAAAGCTCTGTTCTCAAATTGGAGGCTTGCGCCGTCAGAGGTCCCAGAAGGTCTGTATACCTATGACATCAGGGAGGACGGCGAATATGGCGTCCTTGAGCGCAAGGTAATAGTGGACCACGAAGCCACTATTGTGACAGCAGCTCCTATTGATTTCCCAAAGGAGGGATTTATTGTCCTTGATGAGGACTCGTCGCCAAACTTTTGGCCCGGCGACAAAATGACCCTTCAGGAGTTCGCCCAAAAGAACAAGAAATAGAAATAATTCATTTTAAACAAAAAAAATATGATAAACATACCTAAAAACGACTACGTCACCCCGGCAGAAGTCAGGGAAGACGTCGTACAGCTAATTTGCGACGCATTCTTGCGCG
>Ga0326511_10004697_pt1 | contig 10838 bp, 5 predicted proteins | sample 0_2496_0518_D_FD_203701 | JGI IMG/M metagenome (GOLD analysis project Ga0326511, IMG submission 203701) | Bovine rumen microbial communities from UC Davis, California, United States - 0_2496_0518 | ecosystem: Host-associated > Mammals > Digestive system > Stomach > Rumen | place: USA: California... | reverse complement strand
AGGGGGAGGCTCGTTCGTTCGATAATATGGTGCGGTATATCGTGCTCGAATATGCTCTCTGGCTTCGCAATGACTATGGCATACCCGAAGATGACCAGATGTTCTGGAATAACCTTGAGTCAAACCTGTTAGACGTGTTTTAGCTATGATAAACTATGAACAGTTATCTTGTGGCTGGGGGCTCGCTAAAGAGGTGACCCATATAGCCCAGAAGCTTCCTCTGCCTGAAAAGGATAAGAGATGTCCTGAGAGTTATGACGATTGTGTGTATTTCATCTCCTGGTGGCTTAGTCGCTGGCTGCGTTTCTCAGTGCCGCCATTAGAAGATATTCTCTACTGGCTGGCACGTGCTTTCTGGTATCATCAGCGCGACCTGCGCCGACCAATTGACGAATGCTATTATGAAGAGTTTGCGGATAAGCTGCGTAAGGATGTCATACAAAATATAAAAGGCTTGCGGATATAACCGCAAGCCTCTCATGATAATTATCAGATGCGATACTTTATTTCTTGAAAGTGACTTTCTTCAGTTTATATCCGAAGCCTACGATAAGCATCGCTCCGCGTTCGTCAACAATAGCCTTGTTGGCCTCTGTATAGGTGAACTCAAATGGGTTAGGAGTCTCTGCGGTGATGTCGAACTGAGGAATCACCTGATCTTCTGCATTGTCACCCCACCAAGGAGTTGTGATTCGCAAGCAATGATATTCTGCATCAATCATCTCGTAGTGCAGAGAAACAGTAGCTCCAACAGGAACAGCGGCCATATCACTGGCAGATATTTCGACATTTACCTCACCCCAGTTGATATCCTTGTCACCTTCCCAAAGGGTCTCCTCTGCGGGAGCAACACCCTCTACGGCAATAATCCTTTTGAGTTTGTATCCGAAACCTACGATGAGCATACCTCCACGCTCGTCAACAATAGCCTTGTTGGCTTCTGTGTAGGTGAACTCAAATGGGTTAGGAGTCTCTGCGGTGATATCGAACTGAGGAATCACCTGATCTTCTGCATTGTCACCCCACCAAGGAGTTGTGATTCGCAAGCAATGGTATTCTGCATCAATCATTTCATATTCCAAGCGGATAGTGGCACCAACAGGAACAGCAGCCATATCACTTGCAGAGATATTGACATTTAACTCGCCCCAGTTGATATCCTTGTCACCTTCCCAGAGTACAGTCTCCTTGATACCGGGGTCAACGTAGGCCTCGGTGCTTACTGTGAATAGTCCGCATCCATAGCGGTTGCCGCTTCCATCCTCAATGATTACAGGATACTCGCCTTCTGTCATAGATGGAATGGTAAAGGTAAGTTTGCCATTAGCAAAAGAAACATTTGTTGCTTCCTGCTTGCCAATGAAGACCTTTGTAATGCTCTCAATATTTTCACATTCGATGGTCTTGGTGGTTCCGATGGTAAGCCAACGAGACTTTGCATCGCTTGCTAATGCTGGGTCGCCCTCGGCTGGACGTACAACCAGCTTGCATGTGCGAGAGGTTGTGAGTCCCTTTGTGGTGGTGGCCACAATCTTTAAATTGTGGTCGCCAGCAAGTACAGGAACATCGATTGTTAATCCTTCAGCAACCTGCTCGTCATCGATAAACCATGTAACGGTGGTGAAATGTACGGGAGTCACGAATACTTCGAACTTGAAGTTCTGTGTGCGATCAATAGTAGCAATAGTGCCAGGCACTCCACCTTCACCTTCGGGGATGTCGGTATTCAGAATACGTGGAGAGTCATTCTCGTTGGCCGTGAAGTATGGGTCTTCTTCGGACGAGCAGCCAGTGAGAGTTGCCGAGATACAACAACCGATGAAACTTGCTGCGAGGAATTTTATGATATTCTTGGTAATCATAGTCATTCTTATTTGATTTTTCGTTTATTACGATATTTCTTTATTACGACATTGGTTACTTAACGTTTATGTCTGCAACGTCCCACCAGAGGCGCTTATGCCAGTCGTCCTTGCCGCCAAGGCGCTCGATGGCTTCCTTATAGTTGACGCTATTGTACTGGTTCTCCAGGATAGGATAGCGCAGGCGGGTAGGAGTCTGAAGGTCGTCGTCGTCGTATGTGAAGTCACCGTATGTCTTTAGCTTTGTGCGGTCCTTGATGACAGGATAGTCAGAGCGGCGCAGGTTAGCCCATGCCTCAGAGGGGTTCATGAGGTGCAGAATCCATGCCTGAGTGTTGATGGCCTCCTTGGCATTGGTACTGAGAGTACTGCTGATACCATTGATATATGCATTGATTTCGGAATCCTGAATCTTGTTGGAGCTCTGCAGATAGTGTTCGTTAAGCCACTCCATAGCAGCCTTGACACCTGCCTTGAAGTGCTCTTCAACAGTACCGGAAACATTCCAGCCATTCAGCTTTGCCTCAGCCAGCAGGAACTCAACCTCGGCATAGTTTATGAGTGTACCTGGGCGGTTGGCCTCCTCGAAATCAAGACTGAGCATTGGACGCAGCAGACGGGTGTTGTAGTTGTTCTTGTCGAAACCGGCGTTAGGATACTGCTCGATAAGCTTCTGCAGTCCGGGGATGGCGTCATTTGCCGGGGCGTTTACCCAGTCGCTATACCATGCTGCACCAGGGTTGCATGGCTTCTCACCCCCCTCAACATTATTCAGATACTGAGCCACCTCGTCAGTCAGGTCGAAGTTGTTATCGCGGTCGGCCTTCACATCCGAGCGCAACGTGTTCAGATAGTGACGGCAGATGCGATAGAGACGTGGGTCGCTAAGGTCGTTCATAATATTGAAGAACGTAGAGCAGACCATCGTTGGCGATGTGGGATCCTGTCCGTAGAGGATTTCACCAAGGGCGTTGACACGGAAGTCAAGGTCGCGTGAACCTTCATAGAGTGTGAATGGACCGTCGGTGTAGATGATGTATGCATCGTTGTCTGCAGATCTGATATAGCCACCTTCAGCTGAGAGAGCCTTCTCAAACTCATCCTTGGCCTTGGCAGGGTTAACTTGGCTGATACGCATGGCAAAACGCATGCGCAGTGAGTTGGCATAGCGCTTCCAGGCAGCGGCATCGCCACTGAGGCTGGTCACGTCGCCACCGATGCGGTCACTGCCGGTACCCAACTGTGCAACGCAGGCTGTCAGCTCTTCAAAGAACCAGTTATAAATGTCCTCCTGCTTGTCGTACTTAGGATTGGCAATGCCCTCGGTATAGCCTTTACCGGCATCAATGCATGGGATATCACCATAGATATCTGTCAGAACAGACATCATATAGACACGGTGGATGCGCAGGGCTGCATTGGTGTTGGGCAGCTCGTCAGAGTTGGCAATGGCATCTACCAGGTTCTTTATCGCTACAGAGTAGAACTGGTCCCATACGAGACGCATCTGGTCGTCGTCGGCATGTACAGAACCTGCATAGTTGGTAACGTTCCATCCACCAGCTAAATGCTGTGTGAATCCGGTGATATAGCTACGGTAGGTGTCCATCAGTCCGAAGTCACCGTAGGTCTGCAGCAGGGCTGTTGTCAGCTGTGCGCTGGGAGCTATGGATACGGCCTTCGACTCGTCGGTGTTCAGCTCTTCCATATAGCTGTCGCTGCAAGAGGCTGTTACGAATAAGCCACAACCTGCGATAAATGCAGCGAAAGTATGCTTGATATATTTTGTATTCATAATTACTAATTGCTGATTACTTATTCCTAATTAAAACTTGACGTTAACATTGAAACCGTAGCTGCGGCGTGATGGCAGTGAACCATATTCCAAGCCGAGACCTGAGGTGTTGTAGCCAGAGTCTGGGTCGATGTTAGGGATGTTCTTCCAGATGATGAACGGGTTACGAGCCACGAATGAGACACTCAGACTCTTAACAGCTTTACCGAGCCATTTCTCGGGGAAGGTATAGCCGAAGGTAATCTCACGACACTTCACGTAAGAGTTGTCATAGATAAACGTTGAGGGGCAGTTGGATGCTGCTGTCTGCCAGTAAGAACGTGGGTCAACAGGGATGTAGTTCTCTGTATATGTGCCGTCATCGTTCTTGATGACACCAGGAGCAACAAAGCCGTACTGCTTGGCTGCTTCAATGCGCTGTGATATGTCTTCAATATTTTCCAGTCTGGTCTTAATGGATGCACGCCACTCCTGATCCGACATGTTGGCGGCCTTACGGGCTTCCTCGGAGTTATACCACTCAGCACGGCCTTCGAGTGTCTCAGAGGCACGACCTGAGTCGTAGGCTGAACGCATTGACATTGAGAAGAGGTCGGCACCGACTTTCACGTCGAAGCCTGCAGAGAGGCGGAAGTTCTTATAGGTAAAAGTAGAATAGAAACCACCTGTCCAGTCCCAAGAAGCATTGCCGAGAGTGTGGGTCTTGTCGTCAACCTCCGGCAGACCGGTCTTGCCGTTGATGATTACCTGTCCCTGTTCATTACGCTTGAAGTCCTTGCCGATGATGCTGCCGTAATTCTTGCCAACCTCTGCGCCAACGCTCACACCGCACCAGGTGGCCTTCTCCAGCTCGAAGTAGTCCATGCCGTCAACCAGTGACTTAACCTTGTTGGTGTTCTTGGAGAAGTTCACGCCAGCATCCCATGCGAAGTCCTTGATAGCCAGTACTCGGCCATTGAGGGCAACCTCGATACCCTTGTTCTGGATCTCACCGGCATTTACCAGACGGTAGTTGTAGCCAGATGTAGATGATGAAGCCAGACCGATGATCTGATCCTTAGACAACTGGTTGTAGTAGGTAACGTCTAAGCTGAGACGGTTGTTGAAGAACTTCATCTCCAAACCAATCTCGAAACTGTTGGTGCGTGTTGGCTTCAGGTCCTTGTTAGGCTGGGTGTTGTTGTTGATCATACCAATGACGAAACCACCATAGCTATACTTGGCTGTGGCATAGTTGAGCGCCAATTGGTAAGGATCGGTATCGCTACCTACCTGTGCCCATGAAGCACGGATCTTACCGTAGTTGATAAGGCTCTTGTTCTTGATGAATTCAGAGAATACGATGCTACCCGATAATGATGGGTATACATATACATTATTATTAATAGGAAGGGTTGACGACTTATCACCACGGATAGTACCTTCCAGGTAATATGTGTGACGGTAACCAACGCTTGCAGAACCGAAGAGAGAGTTGATCTGTTTCTTGTATGTGTTCTGCTGGATGCTCTGCTCGGCATAGTTCATGATGGCCACGATGCCATTCATTTGCTCGTCCATACCGGTGTAGATGTCGGTCTTGTTGCTTACTTTGAAGATGTTGCCACCGAGAGTCGCATTAACGTCGAAGTCACCGAACTGGTTGTTATACAGAACCAACAATTCTGCGTTAAGAGTGAGATTGTTATACTTCTGTACTTGCAGCTGACCAGCCAGCTTGCCAGGAGTAGTACGTGCGGTGTAGTCTTGGAAGTCCATGTAGTTCATGTCGGTACCGATGGTTCCCTGCAACTTCAGGTGGTCGGAGATGTTCCAGATGGCTTTACCTGTAAGACGAAATACGTCCTTGGCAGTCTTGTTCTCATTCTTATAGAGGTCCCAGTATGGGTTCTTATTGTACTGGTCGTTACCGTTCCAGTTGGCGTATGTGCCGTCTTCGTTCTGGTAGTTCTTCAGCCAGGCCTGATTGTATGTGCCGGCCAGCGTCATGAGGTTCTTACCAACGTTGCTCTGTGAGTCACCCAGTGCAGGACGGTTCTTCACGTCCTCACGAGTGTAGTTGGCTGTGAAGTCGAAGTCAACGGGGCCTGCCGATGTATTTACACGCAGGTTGAAGTTGTCACGGCTCATGTGGGTGTTGGGCAGAATGTCCTTGTTGCGCATATCGGTAACAGAGAAACGGATACCTGTCTTGCCAGAGTTGACGCTCAGGATGGCGGTGTTCTGTGTGGTCAGACCGGTGCGGAAGAACTCGCTGGTGTTGTTGGGATACATCATAAATGGACGCTTCTCGCCGTCGAAGTATTCAACCAGGAAGTCGTCGGCCTTGGTACCCCAGCTGGAGTTTGTGCCAGAGGTCGCCTCTCGGCTGTAGGCACCACTGTATCCCATACCATAGACTTGCTGGATGTTGTCCCATCCTGATGACTGTCTGTCGATGGTCAGCGAACCGTTGTATTCTACACTTATCTTGTCCTTGTCTGCCTTCTTGGTTGTGATAAGGATTACACCGTGAGAGGCACGGCTACCGTAAAGAGCAGAGGCTGCAGGACCTTTAAGCACTGTCATGTTCTCGATATCATCAGGGTTGATGGCAGAAATACCGTCACCGAGGTCATAGCCGCCTTCAGTACCTGCGCTGCCGAAGTTGGTGTTGTCCAAAGGTACACCGTCGATAACATACAGTGGCTGGTTGTTACCGCTGATCTCAGTGTTACCACGCAGCAGTACGCGGGTAGAACCGGAAGCACCACCGGCGGTGTTCTGTACTACCAGACCTGCAACCTTTCCTGAGAGGGAGTTGATGACGTTGGTCTCCTTTGCTTTGGTCAGTTCCTCACCTTTTACTTCAGACACACCATAACCCAGAGCCTTGCGCTCACGTTTGATACCGAGGGCTGTTACTACCACTTCGCTGAGCATGGTCTTGTCTTCTTCCATCATGATCTTCATACCTTTCTGGGCCTTAACCTGTTTGGAGGCATAGCCGATATAGCTTATCTCCAGCATGGTGCCTGGCTTACAGTGGATCTTGAAGTTTCCGTCGAAGTCGGTTACTGTACCGTTGTTCGTACCGATTACTTTCACAGTGGCGCCAATCATAGGACCATTGGCATCCTCCACCGTACCAGTAATCTCCTGATCGTCAGGAGCCGATACAGCCGACATACCGTTGTTGGTAACGGCAATGGCTGTCGATGGCAACCACATCATGCCTGCACATAGCAGACAAAGAAGTGTTTTAGTTTTCTTCATGTTACGTTTTGCTTTATTAGTTAATATATAATTGTAATTACTTCTTGCCTTCAGTAATGCCTTGCATTATCCAAGTAGCATTTAGTTTCATGCCTTTGTTACGGTCAAAGATACCAAAATGCTCTGAACCACTCCCAAACTTGTTGTTGTCCCAGATGAACGTAGCGAAACCGCGCTTACGGGTTTCACTGACAAGGAAGCGGCAGTAGTAAGTCATGTTCTCATGGATAAGGTCGGTTTGCCCTGCTTTCTGACGATCAGTCACGCCCCATTCGCCCATGACGATACCCAACCCTTTGTTGGCCCAGGTGTTTACTACTTTGTCGAAGAAGGCAGTCATGCTATTCTCGTTCTCTGCAGAAAGCGGACTCTGAACCTTATACGGTTCTCCCCAGTAGTTGGCCTTGCATTCACCAGCATAGTCCCAAGGGGTATAATAGTGGAATTCCACACTCATGTAATCGTTGCTGTTGTTTTCTGCATCGGTAGGGATGATAAAGTCGCCATTGTTGATTCCGAAGTCTGGATTACACACGTAAGTCTGTACAATAAGGTGACGCTTGGCATTATTGCCTCCTGTGGCACGGACAACATCGATAAATGTCTGATTATAGGAGTTCTGAACAGCTAAGTTTTCTGCCTCGGGCTTACCCCAGTTATCCTTGATGTGCACTTCGTTAGTACCGGCAAATGCAACACGATAGTCATACTGTGCAAACTCACTTGCAATATTCAGCCAGAGAAGAGCCAGCTTCTGGTTGTTCTCGTCCTTGTACTGATTTGTGGGACGTCCCTCAAGCCATTTTTCATGATGAGTGTTAATAATAACCTTCAAATCATTGTTCAGACACCATCCGACAACTTCCTTAATTCGTGCCATCCAAGCCTTGTCAATGCTCATGGCAATGGGGTTGGTGATATGACATTGCCATCGGATAGGGATTCTGATGGCATTGAACCCCGCCTCCTTTACTGCTTTAATGGTCTTCTTTGTCACTACTGGGTTGAACCATGCTGTCTCTGCCTTGATGCTGTTTTCGGGCATGCCGATCTGCATTGACTCTCCATCCTGTCCTGGAGCAGAACATTCAAACTGGTTTCCCAAGTTCCAACCAACGACACCTTGATTCCATTCCTTTGCAGTGGGCTGAGCCATTGCCGACACAGCCATAAGACAGCAAAGAGCAAAAATGGAGGCAGGTTTCATAACGCTGAATGAAACCTGTTCGCCCTCCCAATTTTGACTAACTATAAAACTAACTACTAACTTTAAAAACATATGCTAAATCATTTTTAATTATTCGATTGCCATAATTTCGGCTGCAAAGGTATATAAATGCCCTTGAGTGATGGTTCAATGGCATACAAAAAAGGTTTCAATGCTATTTTCTGATAGCTTTGAAACCATTTATAACAGGAATCTAACCTTTTTATTGGTATTTTGACGGAGATATTCCGAAATATTTCTTGAAGACGGTACTGAAGTACTTCGGATTGTCGAATCCTGTCAAAGCCGCAGAATCAGATACAGTGTAGCCACTTCGGAGCATAGAGGCAGCACGTTCGAGGCGTATGATACGCATGAAATCCTGAGGAGATTTTCCTGTATACGACTTTAATTTGACGTAGAACAGGGTACGGCTCATGGCCATCTCACGGCATAAGCTGTCGATAGTGAATTCAGAATCACTTATATGTGCAGCAATAATCCGTGTTGCTTTGTCAACAAAGTCTGAATCTGTCCCTTTGGCATCAGAGGTGTTGTCCGGGCTTTCTGCTTCTGACTGACTTGATGGAGTGCTATTTTTAACCTTCTGGGCTTTCAGGGAGTCGATAGTCAGCCTCATATATTTCTCATGCAATTCGTATACCTTCCATGCTCCGTAGAATGCCAGTACGACAAATGCAATATAGATGCACCACATCCACCACGAGTTCCACCATGGCTGGCCGATGATTATCAATAGAGGCTTAGAATCTATGACAATACCGCTGGTACGACTTATACACTGGAGTGTCAGCTGGTGCTCTCCTGGCTCTAGGTTGACAAAGTGGATGTATTGCTGGTCGGTTGGCGTACTCCATTCTCCGTTCCCAATCTTATAGCGATAAGCTATATCAAAATGGTTGCGCATATTGACACTCTCGAACAACAGGTAGAAGGTACGCTGGTGGTAGGAGAGGTTCAGTTCACCGTTATCAAGGAGTTTATACACTTGCTCGCTTTGTATTTCTTCTTGATCAACAGGACAGTTGACACCAGAGAAAGAAAGCTTGGCAGTATAATTTAATGGCTGAACATTCTCCGGGTGGATGATGATGGCACCTGTCGTGGTGCCGAAAATAATATCTCCATCAGCAAGAGTCTGACCAGCCGAACGTGAATATTCACGCTCAAAGCCATAACAAAAGTTGGCATTTATAACTTTGTTTTTGTCGGTATCTGGCATTACAAACGACAGTCCCTCATCTGTGGCTATCCAGATGCGCCCGTCGCGACCTTTCACCAGACTCCTTACATAGTTAGAAGGAAGACCGTTGGCGGTGGTTATCTGGCGACTCTCGTGTTTTGTCATGTGATATACATAGACTCCTCCACCATCGGTAGCAATCCATAATTCCATTCCTGATGCCAGCAGATGGGTTATGAACGGATTGATGTTTGTTACTCCAGTAGGTGTGTAATCAAGATCTGTTATTGTATCACTGCCAGGTGTGAGCAGTTTCAGACCAAATGCTGTACCAATGGCTATCTGCCCGGAAACAAGCTGTGTGATTGACTGTACATCGTGTATAGGATAATATTTGTATCCTCCCTTTGTCATGTTAAGCAGGTCGCCATCAAGCGAACCCACCCAAAGATCTCCATCCTTGTCGAAGAATGTTGTGTACACATGCATATCTTTCAACGGACTGTTTTCTGTGGTATAATGCTTGTAAACGTTGGCTTGATTGTCAATTTCGTAGATCCCCTTACCGTAAGTTGACACCAACACATTCCCATTAGGTCTCATACTGGCACTGAGTGCTACCGTACCTTGACAGCAATGCCGCCATTGGTTTGTTCTTGTGTTGAGGATGCTTATGCCATTGTCTGTACCCATTATGAGCATATCGTTAGATAATGGCAAGACCATATTCACGTGGTCGTTGAGAAGACTCTGCTGACTGCCCCCCACATGGTTGTAGATGGCTTTGGTGCTTCCTACAGGACGTGCAATATCGATACCACCGGAATAGGTGCCGATAACAATGTTCTTCCAAGTGTCGGTAATAATGCTGTAAACACCGTTTCCGTGCAATTTGCCGTGTTGAGTATCGTTGGCATCAAAAAGCAGTGAACCTTCACCCCTTCCGTCACGCTGTGCCTTGAAGACTCCTTCGCCATCGATACCAATGAGCATAGTCTCGTCATCGTATGGGTAGATGCTGCGGATTGGATTCCTTCCCAGAGAACTGGCTTTATCCTTGTCTTGCTGGTATTTTGTACTGGTAAGCCGCACAAATAAGTCTGACTTTATGTCACCATTCTTACTTAAGGAAACAAGATGAAGGCCGTTTTCGTAACCTCCAACCCATAATCTGTCTGACAGGTTATCATAATATCCACATACAGTGTTATAGGGTAAGAGGCGTTTACCGGTTTTGTCGTATATTCCCTCTCGAGCGCAAAACAGCAGACGATCCTTTACCGATATTATCTTGTTTACATATATATCTTTGATAATCTGTGTTAATGAGTCATTACGCAGTAGATAAACTCCATCGTGCATAGCAAGAAAGAGATTATTTCTAGATATGTATATATCATTCAGGGCTACATCATGACCCTTTTTTGAAGATATGCTGGAAACAAAATCAAAATGGTCGTGCACGCGACAGTACTTAAAGATGCTACCACGGTTGTCGAAAGCATATATGGCAGA
>Ga0326511_10004696_pt1 | contig 10838 bp, 6 predicted proteins | sample 0_2496_0518_D_FD_203701 | JGI IMG/M metagenome (GOLD analysis project Ga0326511, IMG submission 203701) | Bovine rumen microbial communities from UC Davis, California, United States - 0_2496_0518 | ecosystem: Host-associated > Mammals > Digestive system > Stomach > Rumen | place: USA: California... | reverse complement strand
ATGTAACTAAATGATAGAGCCTCAGGCATATCACCTAGTTTTGCTCGAAATACCAATTCATCGCTTTCTGCCAGTGCTTTTCTGATACCTTCTTCAAATTGTTCGATTCCAGCTTCGTATTCTTCAGCAGTCAGTTTTTCGGCAGGTGTTTTACCTTCCGTTACAGCGTCAAAGTATGCTTTTACCTTGACATCCTTAATGTTGTTAGTTGCTTTTTCCATGTCCATACTACCTTAATATATCTGCTATTACCCTGTCGCAGTCAGCCAAACAGCGTTTATAGAATTCTATCCCTTCTAATATTTCCATTTTGCGTAATGTATATTATGCTGCAAAGATAATAAACTTCTGTTTATCAGCCAAACATTATACCAAAAATAAACAAAAGTTTAACCAAGGTTAACTAAGCACATTAGAACACACAGTCCAAAGTCAGTGTAAGTAGGATCAATATGCTTCTTGGTTGTTTGGATGTTGCAACAACTTTGCAGTACCGATTTCCTGCTGTTTCTCGGCAATAACAGCCACGAGGCAGAAGATGAATGTAGAGTAAAGTCTTCTCATATGCCTTTTAGTTATCTGTATTATTGATTTTGCTGCAAAGATATGAAAAAAGCCGCTTGGTTATTCTCCAAGCGGCTCATTTTATGTAAGTTATCTTATGCAATCGGTTGCACGGGACGTTTAATTACGATTCCCCCCAACCAATTACTGAACTGTGCAGTAAATCTTATCAGAAGTTGTGCGGCAAGGATAGAGCTTGATGGTAGAACCTGCAACGGTGATGTTGTCGCCATTAGCAACAAGATCTGAAATAGTAGTACCACCAAGGTTTATGCCCCAGCTGTTATTAGCAGTGAACTTCCATCCATTAGCTGTAACACCTGCACCTGTTATAGTAAAGCAAACATTTGCAGCGTCCCATGTCATCTGCTGAGCGTCATCCTTTTCATTCCAGCCATTGAAATCACCTACCAGATTCATGTTAGTAATCTTCTCGCCGGTAATCTTACCAGACGCAACATCAACAGTCAGGTAATACAAACCTGGATCATCACAGTATAGGTTGGTATCTGTACCAGCTCCGTTGTTCAAGAATGAAGGAACACTATTGAAGTTACTCCAATTATATTCTGCATTCCAGTTACGTTCCTTAGTGAACTTGAAACCACCATCAAGATATACGAAACCTGTGTAGATTCCATCGAAATTAGGAGATCTCAAGGCTGCAGCCAATTCTGGAGTCCATCCCCATTCTGGCATACTAGCTTCTGCAGTATTATACTTCTGGCCATTTCCTGGAACATAGATATACTCTGTAAAGTTGAGTTTCTCAATCTTATAGGTGTACTCCATCATGTTAATGGTCATACGATAGATGCCTTCTGCTTCAATCTTACCAGCCTGTGGACTAGCAGTAGTAAGAAGACCTTCGGCGCTTGTATCGCCGTCAACCTTGGTTCCAACAACACCTGTTTCACCCTCTTTCCAGAAGTCATTATCATAATTGGTCTTCGAGATGATCTTCCAATACTGGTTGTCGGCAGTTGCCTTAAAGACAATCTGGAACTCAGGATTATCATAAACATTGCCATCGCCGATATGGTTGAAGGCAAGTGCGCCATCCTTATTCCAACCGGCAAAGTCACCAGTCAGATAATAGCCTTCATCAATGAATGGGGCAACAGGGAGAGCCTTAACCTGAAATACAGACGAGGTTGCTGTCTTTACAGTTGTGGTACCATTGCCAAGCCAAGCACTAACAGTAGCATCAATAGAACGCTCTTTAGGAGCCTTACCGAAAGTAGCATCAACATAGCTAGTGAATTCATTTAAAGACATCGTTCCATCCCCTGCCAGATCAAAGGTCTTATCACCTAATGTAATGGTATAGCTTGAAACATAACTAGCATCAGACGATGTTGGGGCAGTTAAATTACAAACCTTAACTGTTGTCTGGCCATCCTTGAAATCAGCGAAATTAATCACATCGACGGCCGAAACACTTCCATTACCAAAATTAATATCTTCTGGCTGATCGACAACCTGTGGAGATGCCCAGTCTTTGTAGTCGTCGGTACATGCTACTACCGACGCTACAAATGCTATTCCGAATAATATTTTCTTAAACATAATAATACTCCTTAATAATTACTTTTTAATAAAGCGGATAAAACCAGTGATATCGTTGAAGAGAATCAGATATGTAGCATCATCTGTAATCTTGAAGTTATCACCATTACCAACACCATAAGCATACATACCTTCTGAATACTCAACGAAAGTACCTCCCTTATTGAAGTCCCATGATCCGGCCTGCTTAATCTTCACCTCATCGCCAGCAGCGAATGTATACTCGATGTACCAATCATGATTCTCCCATCCTGTAGAGCAAGGAGTCATTTCTGTATCACTCCAGCCATTGAAAGAACCAGAAATAGCCATTCCGTCGTAAACAGTTGCGCTACCAGTATAAGGCTCAACAGTCAGGGCTGTAGTATTCTCCTTATCGCCAGCCTTTGCAAGGTCTGCGGTATTGAGTTTAACAACATATAATCCTGCTGCACCTACTGTAATATTACCAGAGCCTCCGTCGTTCTTCACATAACCGTTGTCATTCTGTCCAATCTGAGTAGCCCAGTTATCGGCCATCGAACCACGCAGCTTGAAGCCATTGCCAGACAGATAACCAATCCACTGAATTTCGCCCTGACCAGTCTTTGCATCATAGCTATTACCATCGATAGTCTGCATTGGGATAACACACTTACCATAGTCACCACCCCATGAACCATCTGCGATATCGCCACCGATAAGCCACCAGATTTCAGGATCAGCAGCCTTCAGTTCTACATAGTAAGGTACTGCGCTGAGTTTCACCATATTTGAATAAATAAGGTTGTACTCATTGAAAGAAGCATCCTTAATAACAGATTTTATACGGAAATAAACATCCTGAAGTGAAGGAACTGTAGTTTCCGTCCATCCACAGAGCTGCAGTAATGAGCGGTTAAGCAACTGAGTGTTAACCTCAACACCTGCACCACTATTAAAAGTCTCATCAAGAGCAAAGAAATCTGCACCACTATTGTCTTCGGCATTGGCGTCGTAAGCCTTTGTATAAGATCCTGTTGGTGAAACTTCTACGGTATAGGTGGGAACCATAGCAGCATTAAAATTGTTATATGGAGTAGGCTGCGACCAAGTAAGTGTCACAGTAGACGATTTCTCCAAGTCGACGTTGCCTTTGACAGCAATCTCGTTAAGCACAAACTGCTGAGGCTGAGCAATGGTTGGGTTAGACTCATTATCATCCTTACAAGAAGTAAGGAATGTAAGTCCCAGAGCAGTCAGCAGTAATGTTGATTTGAATATTGTCTTCATAATTATATAATCATTAAAATATTCACTTTAAACTTTATCAATAGCCGGTATTCTGCTTGAGGTTTGGATTTGCATTCATATCCTCAGCAGGAATAGCAAATACGTTACGGAAGGCAGCAAAACTAGCACCATTCTGCGAACCAGCTTTCCAATCCCAGAGATACTGTCCGCTCTTATCGCCACCGAAGTATCCATAACGAATCAGGTCGGTACGGCGGAAGCCTTCGAAGTAAAGCTCACGTGAACGCTCGTCCAGAATCTGGTCAGTTGTATAGCTGCTACGTGTGGTAGTATTAGCACGCTCACGCAGGGCATTGATATAACCTGCTCCTGTAGCTGTAGTAGAACCACCATTAATACGTGCATCAGCCTCTGCTGCAATGAGGTAAGCCTCGGCAGAACGCATTAGGAAGAAGTCGGTATCAACAAACTTAGAATCGTGTGCATTACCACCACTAGAATAAGTATTGCGATACTTACCTACAGAGTAACCAGAAGTAAACTCGGTCGGTGTATCAACAACGAGTGTACGGTCTTTACCGAAGAAGAGTGCACGGTCATCGCCTGCAGCTGTTGCCATTTCGCTAATAGTAGCTTCTGGAGCATCTCCCTGAGGGAAGAATTTTGCAAGCAACTGGCTTCTTGCGCGGTTACCAGCCCAGAACTCACTTGTTCCATAATCCGAATTAGTATCCATATCAGATTTCCATGTAGACGCAGCAAGGAACAGAGATGTACACCATGCTGTGGTCTTAATACCATCCTGCAACAGAGGAAGTATAGCCTCTTGCGAAGCGCCATTGCTACCATTATCGCCCATAAACAGCATCTGGTAAGCACTCCAACCGTTAGTACCAGTAGTCCAAAGCTTGTGAGGGCCATTGATAACCTTCTCTGCATAAGTCTTAGCATCACTCCAACGAGCTGTACCTGTGTATACTTCAGCATTGAGGTACAAACGAGCCAACAGCAGATTGGCAGCATCCTGATCGGCACGGCCATAATCATTATCAGTATCCTTACGAGTAGCAGGAGACATCATCTGATCTTTTACCTCAAGAAGTTCGCTCTCGATCCAATTGAACAGGTCTGCACGCTGAATCTGTTCAGGAGGGGTTGTCATCAATGCTGTTGCAAATGGTACATTGCCGAAACAATCCATCAAGTAATAATAGAAGAGTGCACGAAGGAAACGTATTTCGGCCACATGGGTAGCGTCCGCATCTGCACAAACATCCAGATAATGGTTGCAATAAGTAATACCTGTATACAAGCGATAATAGAATCCTTGCAACATTGGATGAGATGCATCCCACTGATTAAAGTTGAATGCAGGAATACCAGGGTCACCCCATGCACAGATGGCTTCATCTGTAGTGAGTTCGTTAGCATTAAACAACTGACGTACGAAACCTGCAGTACCACCATCGAGACCGTCTATATCGCAGTCGCCGTTAGCACCAGTCTGACCCTGCAAAGCCATCTGGGCATAGCACTTTGTGAAAAGAGCTGCCTCATCAGGAACCATAGTCTTACTAGGGTCGATAGGAGTCACATCCAGATCTTTCGTGCAAGAACTCAATCCTACTGCAGCAACCAAAGCTGCAGCTGGAATTATATTTTTGAAATATTTTAAGTTCATAATCATAATCCTTTAAACTATTATTGTTTTAAACCCTGTTAGCTCTTTAGAAATTGAGGTTCAAACCTACCAAGAATGTAAGAGGACGAGGATACATATTGTTGTCAATACCACCTGAAACCTCAGGGTCAATACCCTCGTACTTAGTAATGGTGAATACATTGGTAGCAGAAACGTACACACGTCCGCCAACACCAAAGTTCTTATCGAAAGAGTAACCCAGTGTAATGTTGTCACACTTCAGGAAAGAAGCGTTGTGAACAAAGTAATCAGAGAGTGCATGGTCGTAAGTAGACCAGTTACGCTCGATAGCACCTTGGATGGTATTCTGCAGATAACCAAACGAAGAGTCAAAACGTTTAGCCGTGTTAGAATAGCCAGCCTCCTTATCCCAATATACATAGTTATCGAAGCTTGCACGCAAACCGAAACCGAAGTCCCACTGCTTATACTGTACACGCGAGCTCAAACCTGCTGTATATGGTGCTGCAGGACTCTTGTAGAAATAGCGGTCAGAGTCGTTAATAACGCCATCGGCATTACGATCAACATAAACACCCTCAAGAGGAAGTCCATTTTCATCGTATACCTGCTGGAATACATAGAATGAATTTGCCGGATGACCAACAGAATGAGCCTGACAGTTATTACCAGTGCCAGCTGAAATACCACCAGTCAAAACAATTGAAGACTCGCCGGTAAGCTCTGTAATCTTATTCTTGTTGTATGTAAAGTTAGTGGTAACTTCCCACTGCCAATTCTTGCTCATAATCGGGCGAACAGTAACAGCAGCCTCAAAACCCTTATTCTCGAGAGAACCGATATTAGAACGCACCTTATTACGGAAGTTTGAACCAGCTGATACGTATGCATCATTAATCAGGTCGGTGGTCTTACGGTAGTAATAATCTACGCTACCGCTCAAACGGTTGTTGAAAACACTAAAATCAAGACCGATATTTGAAGTTGTGGTTGTCTCCCACTTCAAATCCTGATTATAAGCATCTGGACGATAGAGTAAACCATCGTTATTTACGCCATTGATTGGATAACGTCCATCAACATTGGTTGTATTCACATTATAAGTAGCGAAATAGTTGTAGTCGCCAATACCATCTTGCTGACCGGTTTTACCCCATCCCAGACGGAGCTTCAATTCGTCAAGCCAATTAACATTTTTCAGGAAAGCCTCCTCATTAATCTTCCAACCAAGAGCTACAGATGGGAATGTTGCCCAGTGTTCCTTGAAGCGGCTTGAACCATCACGACGAACGGTGAATGTCAACATGTAACGATCCCATGCAATATAGTTGGCACGGCCAAAGAAGCTAACAAGATAGTTCTCTGATTTCCAAATACTTGTTGAAGCATTATAAGGCTGACCTGCTGCTGCAATTTCTGTTCCATCAGCATTAGTAATAGTCTGCTTCGTTGTAGTTGGATAAACACCTGCATAATATGAGTCGCCCCAATATTTATTGTGGCTCCACTCATAACCTACCATAACATCGAAATGCTGAGTCTTCAGGAAATCCTTATAGTACTGAGCATAGGTAGACAGAGTAAGATTATACTTCTTTTCATATGAATAGCCACTGTTACCATAATAGAAATTTGATGGCCCCCATTTTTCGTAGTCGGTTTTCTGCTTACCATGTGCCAAGTCACCACTCAGATTAGCATGGAGACGAAGGTCTTCGAAACCATGAACCTGATAGTCAACCTCTACATTACCCATGTAGTCGTAAGAATTTGCACGATCATACTTTTCATATAGACGTGACAATGGGTTAGCCACAGTGTTACGATTCCACATGGTTGGATAGGTTTCGTCCTTCAGACTAGCACCGTTATCAACCCACTGCCAATATCCGCAATAGTTATTATACTTACCATCAGTAGAGTAGATTGGCTGAGTTGGATCCATGCGTGTTGCATCGCCGATAGCGGCCTCGTTTGCATAACGGTTATGGGCATACATAAACTTACCATTGATATTGAACTTCAGGTGATCCTGCAAGAAAGAAGGATTCAATGTCATGCTAGCTGTTGTACGCTGGAAGTTTGAAGTCTTAAGAATACCATCCTGGTTTGTGTAGCCTACACTGAAACGATACGGCATATTCTTAATACCACCTTGAACAGTAATATTCTGATCGGTAGAAAAAGCACCACGGAAAATCTCATCCTGCCAGTTAGTATTTGCGGTACCAAGAAGAGCTGCTGCATCAGAATCTGCACCATAATAAGACTTGATGAATGCGCGATACTCATTTCCATCAAGAACATCGAGAGTCTTTTTCTTAACCGAATATGAAACATTACCACTATAGCTTACCTGTGGAGCCATATTGCCACGACCCTTTTTGGTAGTAATTATGATAACACCATTAGAACCACGGCTACCATAAATAGCGGTGGCTGAAGCATCCTTCAGCACTGTAAACGACTCAATATCGTTAGGGTTAACCATAGTCAGAGGGTTTGCTGCTCCCTTAATACCCTGATTATCCATAGCAAGTCCATCAATAACAATCAGAGGGTCGTTAGAAGCATTCAGTGACGAACCGCCACGAATACGAATTGTAGCACCACCACCAGGAGTACCACCACCTGAAGTAACATTTACACCAGCAATCTTACCTTGAATCATGTCTTGAGCATTAGTAATCAAACCATGATTTTTCTCATCTGGTTTAATAGCTGTAACAGATCCTGTAAGGTCGGATTTCTTAGCGCGACCGTAACCGATAACAACGACATTCTCAAGTACTTGAGAATCGTCTTGCAACGTTACGACAACATTAGGAGCAGCCTTTACCTTGGCATCTTGATAGCCAACATAGGTAACGGTAATGTTTGCACCTTGGTTTGCCTTAATAGCGAAGTTACCGTCGAAATCAGTAATGGTTGCAGCCTGAGTGCCGTCAACGCGTACTGTTGCGCCGATAATGGGTTCGCCTGTAGCATCTTTCACATGGCCTTTTACATCAATCTGAGCAAAGGCACTTACCGACAGGAACAGCCCTAAAATAAGGCCAAGCATCCTCATCGGAAATTGAATGTTTACCTGCTTCATCATTACTTTTTAAATTAGAGTTAATCTTGTTATTGTTATATCGTTTTAAGCTTCTATGGAGCTTGAATTTACAGTTTCATCGGTGCAAAGATAAATCAGATTTCAATACGTTATTCTTTTTTTTGTTTAAAATTGTTATTTTTACGATGCAAACGTTTGCATAAAAATTTAGCTACCATAATCTTGCTTAATTATATATAAATATGTATATTTGCAGCAAAATTAAAAAAGCTATCAAATGAAACAGCTACTACTGCTAATGGTCTGCATGCCACTTATGGCATCGGCCCAGAGAATATCAAAGGTGTGGAGTCCAGATAATGGCGACGGGACCTACACCAATCCTGTTATTAATGCCGACTATAGCGACCCCGATGTATGCGTGGGTGCCAGTGGCGAGGATTATTACATGACGGCATCATCGTTCCAATGCGTACCCGGTCTGCCCATCCTACACTCAAAGGATCTGGTAAACTGGGAGATTATCAATTACGCATTAGGCAATCTGTACGAAGGCGATGAGACTTTGCTCGAGCATTTCAGCACCCCTCGTCATGGCGCAGGCGTTTGGGCACCCAGTATCCGCTATCATGCGGGCTGGTACTATATCTATTGGGGCGACCCCGATTTTGGCGTATATATGGTAAAAACACAGGATCCTGCTGGCAAATGGTCTGCTCCACTTTGCGTCATCAAAGGCCAGGGCTATATCGATACCACCCCGCTTTGGGATGAGGATGGACGTTGCTATATGGTTAACGGATGGGCCAACAGTCGCTCTAAATTTGCATCGGTACTTACGGTTCGGGAGATGTCGGCTGATGGCACCCGCCCTATCGGTCAGCCGGTAATTGTGTTCGATGGTAACGGCACCGAGAATCGCACTTGTGAGGGGCCGAAGTTCTACAAGCGCGATGGCTGGTACTGGATTATGTGTCCGGCAGGTGGCGTGCCTACGGGGTTCCAGTTGGCAATGCGCAGCCGCAGTCCATACGGACCATACGAGCACAAAATTGTGTTAGCCCAGGGTAAGACCGCTATCAATGGTCCCCACCAGGGCGGTTGGGTGCATACCAAATATGGCGAAGACTGGTTTCTGCACTTCCAGGACAAGGAGGCCTATGGTCGTGTGGTTCATCTCAACCCCGTTGACTGGAGCACCGGTTGGCCCATCATGGGTAAGAAAGGTGAGCCCGTAAGCACTTACAAAAAGCCCAAGAGCGACTCGAAACTGGTAGTGAACCCTGCTGAGAGCGATGAGTTCAACGGTGTAACATTGGGCAAGCAGTGGCAATGGCACGCTAATTACGATGAGAAGTTTGGCATGCCCACCGCCTTTGGCACCTATCGTATCTATAACTACAAACTCTCCGATAACTTTGTAAACTTCTGGGAGGTGCCCAATCTGTTGTTGCAGAAAACACCTGCCGACAAGTTTACAGCTACCACCAAAATTCGCTTCACTTCGAAGGCCGAAGGACAGATGGGCGGACTTATCATGATGGGACTCGACTATTCGGCGCTGGTGGTGAAGCGTGTGGGTAAGCAGTTCCAGTTGTTACAGCTCACCTGCAAGGCTGCCGATAAAGGCAAGCCACAAACCGAGCAGCTCATAGCCACCCTGAAGCCCACAGCCGAGGATAAGATTGATTACAAGCCTGGTATCCACATGGATATCTATCTTCGCCTGAATGTAGAGCATTCGAAGTTGAACTTTGCCTACAGCCTGGATGGCAAGAAGTTCAAACCCTGCGGTTCTGAATTCCAGATGCGCGAAGGCAAATGGATTGGCGCAAAATTCGGTTATGTATCCGTTGATTCTAATCCCAAATCAGATCGCGGAAATCTGGATGCCGATTGGATTAGAATTACGCCATAGGAGAAACTGGTACAAATAACTTGCTAAGCAAGTACAAACAGTAAGCTTAACAGGTACAACGAGCCTATTCATCTATCGTTTGCCTATACGCAAACGATTATTTGCCTATACCCAAACGATTGTGCGCCTATACGCAAACGATCATTCGGGTATAGGCAAATTGAAATGTACTACAGATGCTTCTTGAAGAATTCGAGCACACGCTGCTGGGCTTTCAGACCGCAGCTGTGGGGCATATCCCAGAGTTCGGTTTCAATCTTATCGCCAGCACCCTGACTCTGCCAGGTGGCATGCATGGTGGCAAAAGCCTTCTCGACTCCAGGTACAGGGAACAGTTTATCCTGCGAGCCATTGATGAAAAGCATGGGTTTAGGACAAGCTAAACTGGCCACATGGGGATAGTCCATCCAACGGCGCAGACCAGGGAAACAGTTGGCAAAGCCGCCATTCTCGGTACGGCTGTACTTGAATCCCATCTGCTCATCGGCTGTTACCATCCAACAGACAGCGGCGCCCACTTTTATGCGGTCACTGAGGGCAGCCAGCATCCAGGCACGATAAGCGCCCATCGACCAGCCTGTACAGCCAATGCGAGAGGCATCAACCTCGGGCATCTGTGCCAAGAACTCGGTGCCAGCGATATCGTCGTAGGTCATCCAGGCCGAGAGGTCGATGCCATACAGCATCATGTTGCCGGCAATCATATCGTAACGGTCGCGCTGGGCCCCCTCTTTCTGTCCGCGCTCACCCCACATCGGGGCATCGGCCGAGAATACTACATAGCCCTGCTTGGCCAAATAATCGCCAAAGAACTGTCCCTCGTAGCCCTTCAGCCACTCCTCGGCATCTTTTAC
>Ga0326511_10004695_pt1 | contig 10839 bp, 14 predicted proteins | sample 0_2496_0518_D_FD_203701 | JGI IMG/M metagenome (GOLD analysis project Ga0326511, IMG submission 203701) | Bovine rumen microbial communities from UC Davis, California, United States - 0_2496_0518 | ecosystem: Host-associated > Mammals > Digestive system > Stomach > Rumen | place: USA... | reverse complement strand
ATTCTTTCAACTGTATTAACTAATGTAGTAGAATTATCTTTGTTATCATAAACTTGCGTTAATTCACTGCCATTAAGTGTAAGCTGTAATTTTACGTCTTTATTAATAATTACAGGAATACTTGCACCTCTTGCACCCTTAGTAGCAGTTATTATATATGTGTCATTTGATGCACTAGAAAGCTTATCATTCAATGCAAGAATTTCTTCAGCGATTTCTCTTCTTGCATTACCACGTTTTTCTCTTTTTTGCTTTAATGTAACATGATGACTTTTTACTAAATTCTTAAATTCAGTAACTTGATTTCTGTCAACTGGTTTATACCATAAGTCATTATCTTCAATAAATTTTAATGTTTCAGAAAAGTCAACATCTGCTTTATTTGTTTCAGGAAGACTCATTAAAAGGGTTTTAATATTTGACCCTGCAACAACTTGTAAAGCAAGTAATTCAGAAGCAGCTTTTGACAAGCCACAATAATGGCTTCTTCTGTCATTGACTGTGCAATCACCAGCATCAATAGCCTTGTTTATAAAGCTATTTGGATCAGAAATAATTTTTTCAATAACAGCATCGCCAGCTCTTAATTCTTCTATTTTTTTCTGTAATTTAGAATATCTTTCTGCTGCATCTGCACCTTCTTGCTTTTGAATATAAGTAGCATTTGGCTGTTTTGCTTTTTTTATTTTATCTTTTGCTAAAGCTAGTTGTCTTCTATAATCAAAGATTTGTGGGTTTTCCATATATAATTCCTTTATTTTTATATTATTTATAACTTTATATTAAAATATAATAAAAAGACTGGTTAAAAAAACCAGTCATTTAAAAGAATTTTACTAAAAATTAGATAGTCAAAGCAGTCTTGGTATTTTGAAGATCGATACCCATGTGCTTGAGGATGTCGACTAATGAACCAACAGCCTGCAACTGAATCTTCTGATTGACAATATTCTGATACTTAGCCTTAGCATCCTGAGAATCGAACATATCGTCAGTAACGAAAGTATTGAGTGCATAGTTGACGATTGCATTACCCAAATCCTGACCAAGCTGAGCAAGACCAGCCTTCAAGTCGCCACGACCAACATAACGAGCAATCAAGCTTTCAGCAGAACCATTCATAGCCTGAGTCTGTAAGCTCTGTTCGGCTTCGGACTTCTGTTGCTGCATCTGAAGTTCTTCATCCATCTTTCTCTTATTTTCGAGATATTCCTTGAAATTTAATTCTTTAGCGTCCATTTTAAACTCCTATAATTTCTTTTTATATTATTTATAATGTTTTATTTACAGTTACGTATTTTTTGAGCAATGCACGTGTTCTGGACCCAACTTCTGATAATTTTGCATTAGGTGTAAAAACTATCTCATTGGATTTCATGCGATATTTCAGAGTTACCCTCTTTCTATATCCATAAACACGGACTGTAAGTTTACCAGAATTTAATAGGGTTACTACGCCTATATTGCGTTTTTCAGCAAAACTTACGTTATTGTCAATAATGTTAATCTTTTGATTTGAGAACATTTCATAAGAAAAGCCTAAAGAGACTATAACGTTTAAAACCTTCTCAAGTCGCTTATCTAATTCTTGGAAATTTATTATCATACATTATTTATAAAACTTTTAGAAAACATAATATATGAAGGATATAAAAGTTCCTTAGGTTTTAACATATCTATGACTTTTTTCTTAATCCAGAACGGTATTGTATAATAAGCCTCTGCAATCGAGCCTGTAATGCATGCAATCGTGTCGCTATCGCCTCCTAACGAGACAGCTAGTCGAATACACTCCTCAAACGTATTACCTTCTAGGAATGCACGTATGGCTTGCGGAACAGACCCTTGGCAAGTAGCATCCATTTTATAATCCGGTCTTATTTCATCACATGATTTACTCAAATCATAACCAAAATTAGAAACGATATATTCGTAAATTTCTTTTTTATTCTTACCAGACCTTGCTAAGAAAATAGCAGAAGCTACAGCCTGTGCTCCCTTAATTCCTTCAGGATGATTATGTGTAACTTCAGCAGATAATTTAGCATATCTCAAAACACTGTCTAAATCATCATATCTCCAAGCTACTGGAGAAACTCTCATTGCACTACCATTTCCAAAACTGTTAATCGGTTCCTTAGAACCGTTAAATAACCAAACTCTGAATTTAGGTCCATATCCAGCATTCTGATATACTTGACCATATGCCTTCATAGTTTCAATTAAAGTCTCTTTAAAATATAATTCTGAATTTCCTGCATAAAACAATGCTTCTGCTACAGCACAAGTCATAATCGAATCATCAGTAATAGCTGACTTTTCACTAAATAATGGGAAATCAGTTGTTTTGATATTATTGGCATTAAATTCATAAGGAGAACCAACAATATCGCCAATAATCGCACCTATCATCTTTTTCTCCTTAATATCATAAACGTTGTATCAAAATCATTATCAGCATCAGCTTTAAAATCAGTGCTTGAAGTTACTTGCCATTGATTCATGTCAAGTTCTGGGAAGAAAACATCGCCATCTTCTATAGTAGTATGAACTCTAGTCAAATACAAGAAATTGACAAGATTAATTGCCTGTCTATATAATGTTCCACCACCAATAATGAAAGGTGTCGAATCATATCTTGAATTTGCATAGTCTGCTGCATATTGTAAAGAAGGTTTTACAATGCAACCAGGAATTTCAAGATCCATATTTGATGAAACTACAATATTTGTTCTATTAGGTAATGGTTTACCAATAGATTCAAAACATTTTCTACCCATGATAATACAATGACCATCAGTAAGTTTCTTAAATCTTTGTAAATCGGTTTTCAAATGCCAAGGCATTGCTCCGCCTTTACCGATAACATTATTATCGCTAACCGCGACAATCATACTATAATTTATATTACTCATATTTGCTCTACTTCAACTCCGCATTTCTTGAGAAATTCGATTCCTTTGGAACCGCGATCATATTTATTAACAAACATTACATTTTTTATACCAGATGCAACAATAAGTCTGGCACAACTTTCGCATGGTTCGTGTGAAACAACCATAGAAGCACCAGATATATCGATTTTCCATTTTAAACAATAACCAAGACAAGATTGTTCTGCGTGAAGTTCATTTTCGTTAGCAAATTCATGATGCTTTGCTTTCCATGATTCTTCATCAGTTTCAATCCAAACGTCTTCTGGTTTTTCTCGGTAATAAAATTTACCCGCTTCAGTTTTAAATAGTTCATTGCAGTTTGTATGACCCGGAGGTGTTCCATTATATCCGCAAGAAATAATACGTCCTTTTTCTACAAGGAGTGCTGCAACTTTAAGTCTGGCACATTTACTAAGATTTTGATATTCTGATAATACGGTTTTATAAAGGTGTTTATACTTTAATTCCATATTATAAAATATAAAAAAATAAGGGCTTTCAGTCAACCCTTATTTTATAAATTAATTTAATTCAACTACCGCTTCTGGACATCCTCTAATAATATTTTGTATTGGATAACATGTATTATTTCCAAATTTAAATCCAGTAACTCGATTTCCTCTAACTGCTGTTTGAAGCATATCCATATCAACAGCAAAAATTTTAGCATCTGGATTACTTGTAGTTTTTGCAAAAGTTAAACAGAAATGATGACCATCTCCATTTGGGAAAAACTTTATACAATTATCACCGATACTTCCAGTTATATGAGTTTTTTCACCCTTTTTATTAAATGAAACTTCATCTTTTGAAAGTTTTACATCAAAATAAAAATATTCATTATTAATATCAATAATAAAATCACCTGCAGCACAACCAAAATGAGAACCTAAATTATTATGATTTGCACTTCTATCATCAGTTGCACCTTGTTTCATACCTTCAGTCCAATATTTTTCAGGTAATGTTTCAGGCATATGTTTACAAAAACTTGTTAAGTAAAGATTTTTAAACATTTCAAATTTATATTCTTTTATAAGGCATGTTGCTAAATCCATTTCTTCAATTAGTCCTTTAAATTCTTTTTCTGTAGATGGACCTTCATTAAAGTTTAACCCATGCATTTTAATACGTCTAACTAAACCAGAAGTATTGTTCTTAAATACTTTTTCCAGCATGTTTTTAAGATTGTCTGTCATATTTTCCTTTATTTTAACTTTTTAATAATTTCTGAGTATTCGGCCAGAGTTGTCATAAGGCCTGGAAGTCCTTCCATCTGAACAAATTTAAAATATTGTTTGCCATCGAATTTACCAGGAACAAAATTATTTAAATTTTCCATAATAGCAAGTTCAATATCCTTAGGAATGCACTTAAACGAAATCAACTTTGTGTTCATTTCATAACGATCTCTAAGACATTGTTCATCAATCCATTTATCGAGATTTTCATTTATAATATTCAATGCCTTTACGGGACCAATGCCTCTTTTAAGACCTGGAATATTATCACCCTTATCACCGAGAATAATCTTTACAAGCAATTCCTGTTCAGGATTAAAACATTCAATAAATTCATGCTTTACGCCATCGAATTGCCGATAATTTCGGAATTGATAGAGCTGGTAAAAATCTTTATCACCAGAAACGTTGATAATTTCCCATTCTGGTTTATTCTTCACTATAACTGCTATAATATCATCGGCTTCACTTCTGGGAATTTTCATGAACTGAATATTGCCAAAGCACTTTTGTAATTTTTCAAGAAATTCAGCGAAGACAGGAAAGAAAACATCGAAGTTAACAACTGATGCTTCTCTCTTTGCAGCTCTATTAGCTTTATAATCTGGATAAATTTCTTTTCTCCAGCTTTCTGAATCTTCTACGACAATAACCTTATCAGGATTGTTGTCCTTAATGACTTTCATAAACGATGATAAGAAAGTCATTTTAAATTCTCTGAATTTCGTCTCTGTTGGACTCGGTATCTGTGCAAACAGACATCTCATCATAAGATTAGAAATATCAAATATCAATACTTTCATTATATGTTTCCTTATTTTTACACTTAAATATAGAAAAGTATTGCGAAACGCAATACTTTGTAAAAATAATTTAATTTTTCTTTAATTTAAATCTGAATCTTTATGTTCGTAATATAGACCTTTCTTTTTACGTTCTTTTCTCTTTTCTTTAACGTAATCACGACTTGAATTTAAATGTCTATAGCAATATTTGAGACATTTTCCCATCTTAATCAATAGCTTATGAACTATAAAGTGTTCCTTTATAGTTAGCTCAACGAGATTTGATTTTTTAGAAGAACCACCCTCGCTTCGAGGAATAATGTGATGTTTTTCTACTTCTAATAATAAATTGTTGTCTCGTTTCTGTGCTCTGTAAATAATATCCCAATATATTTTTTGATAATCCATTAAAAACCTTTGTTTCCGGGGGCAAGATTGAAATCGGTGCTAACTTTATCGTCTGTCTTAATTAAGAATCTGGATGGAATTTCCATATACTTAGGAATATACTGATTCTTAATTCTATAAGCATCCCATACATTTTTTCTATTATAACATTTGGCGCCTTCTGCTATATTAGTATAAATGTTGTATAATCCTTTAGTATCTATTAATACTCTTTTATCCATTCCATCAGTTATATTATAATATTTTATCATACGATTTAAAATATATAATTGCACACTTTTATCAAAATAATGAAAATTAATTCCCCAAAAACAATTTATGTTATTCTGGTCAGGAGCAAAACAGTAAATTATCGGAGCTTTGTCATAACCTTCTTTAACGGCTTTTTCGGTAGTTGCTTTATAAAATAGAATATAAAAATAGCCGTTCACTATATCATTAGTACGGTCACATTCATCATAGTCTATTTCTATATGTAATTCGTCTTTTAACATTTATATATTTATAAAATAATAAAAAACGGGCCGTTTTAAAGCCCGTAAAAATTTAATTCTAAATTTTACTGAATTGATCTATCTATCGTTTCAGTTAAATCTTCTTTATTTTCGAGCTGTAACTCAATTTGTTCATATTCAAATGTAACAACATAAGTAACGTTATCAGCAGAACCATATTGTAATGATAACTGTGCCAAATTATTTGGAATGGCATGTTTGAATTTCATCTTTGAAATAATCTTGTTATTATTGTTCAAAGAAATTAATTCGATTGCATCGATACAGTCCATACGTAAAAGTTCTTCACCTTTTGCTGTAGTTTTTCCACAAGCTTCACCAAAACGCATCCAATAAATCCAGCAATAGAATAAATAATAGTTCTGCATGTTTTCATCGAGCATAAACTCAATATTCATGGTCTGCAAATCTCTTGCACCTATTGGATTTGGGTGTAACTGTCTTTCATGTTGATAACGAGTATCAAGCATTGGAATAGAAAAATCTGGAACACTTACATTCTTTACATAGTTGTCCAAGATATGAGTATCAAGATCATAATTCGTCATATTAACAAGATTTGAAAAACGAATTATAAACTTGTTATTGGTAAAATCATTAATTTGTGTTGTAATTCCTGCCATATTTTTATTTATATTAAAAAACCAGGCTTTTAACCTGGTTTTTAATTTTATTTTTTAATGTCTTGGAAAATAAGATGTTCTGTTAGCTTACCTTCAAATTCAGTAGTATTCTGAATTATATTATTACTATAAGTGCTCATAAATTTTATGAATTCTTGAGAAGCACGTTCTGAAGCTCTTACTACAAGAGTGTTTTCATTACGTTCCCATTTAAATTCATTTTCTTTAGCTTTCTTTGCAGCAACACTCATAACTTTATCCCAAACGTTATAATATATTTGCTTAAGACCAGCTTTAGCACGTTGTTTCTTATCTTCATCAGATATATAGCTATTAATAAATTTATCAACAGTAATCTTATTCAATTTTTCGAACTTCTTTCCAGTAAATTTAATACCGCCTTTTTCATTTATAATTTCAACGATATTCTTAATTACTTCTTCGCCAAGCGGATTAGTAGCACTTGCACCAGCTCTTGCTTCATTCAACATATTGATAGAACGTAATAAGCTAGTTTTAAATGTATTCTTGAATGATTCCGTTGTAGTTTCACCTTCTGTTGGTTCTGCTTCAGTTGATTCAGGTTCTGTAGATGTCTTTATTTCAGTTTCGCTAAATGAACCAATAAATTTTGCACCTGCCAATAATGAACCTACACCACAATTAGTAAATAACTTTTCTGGAACAAGCTTTAATTCCAATTCCTTAGTAATAAAGCCTAATTTTTCTTCATACTTATCAGAGAAGAGAGCAATCAAATTACTTGGATTACACAATTCCTTAATCTTGCTAACATCACCACTTGTGAACTTAACTCTTTCAGGAGCACCATTATTAAATTCAAAGAACTTAGTGAGATTTTCAATATTAGAAATCTTTTCCTTAATAAACTTACAAGATTCTTCCTTACGAGAGTAGAAATTAATCGTGGTCTTATCTGGAATAGAAATACCTTCAAAATTATCGCTAGTCTTAGCTGCATTTATAACTCTGTCAATAAATGAGCTAACCGCTGCTTTATTATCTTCCTTAGAAATAGCAGTAATAAAGTCAGACTTTATTGTAGCACTAAATTTATACAATTCAAGAACGTCTTTATACTTTTCTTTAATCAATTTAATAACATGTGCTCTAGCAAATAAGGTATTCTTAAAGAATTCTGTCATTGCATCATCACTACCATCACCTGGGTATTTCAAATCTAATCCATCGAACTTACCAAGTAACTGATAATGTTGAGACATCTTCTTGTCATATTTCTTACGTTCCTTTGCACCTTCTGGACCAGTCTGATTTAATTTTTCAGCAAGGTCTTCAGCAGTATCTTTATCTTTGAAATAAAGGTTAAGTCCATAAGTCTTTGTTGGAATAAATCCAATATAGTCATCAATCTTAGCAACTTGCTTTAATGCATCACCTAATTCATTATTGATTCTCTTAGCAATAGCAGTATAGCATTCATCAATATTGTGAATCTTGTCACTATTTACGATTTCTCTGATTAATTCATCATCAATCTTCAATGGAACCATGTAAACAGAAACTAAGCTACCACGTTCAGACTTTTCGTAAATATCTTTCAACTGTTTTTCAACCTTACCGCTTAATTCAGCAACAGTAGAATCAACAATTTTGTATCTATCAATGTCTGCTATCATTTCATCGAAATCAGGTTTTTTAGACATGAACAACTTATAAAGGACACTTTCTTTACGGTCTTCGACAATATCATTCTTGTAATATGTTTCAGGCACAATATCAAGCTTCTTGCTTATAAGAGCAATTTCTGGATCACGCTTTACAGAATCAATAAAACGTTCAGCATAAGCTTTAGGATTGGATTTAGGACCTTTAAAGAAAACAAACTCTAATTCTGTATTTCCACTTTGATTAATTGCTGCTAATGCAGAACCAGCATCTTTGAAAATCAAATCTTTGGAAATTCTACGACATGCGAAAATCATATCAAATATGAGTTTAGCAACTCTATCACGTAAATCTTTCTTAAATCCTTCTGCACCCTTATCAGCTAATGTCTTAGCAGCTGCAGCAGCAGTAGTAGACCCAGATTCAAGTGCATTAATAAGTGCTTTTGTCATAATGTCGGCGACTTCTTTGTCACCAAAATTGATAGTTACACCATAACACTGATATTTCTTATTATCACCAAAAAGTTTTTCACTAAGTATTTCTTCAGAAGGAGATCTTGAATACTTATTTTCAGCCGCTTGCTGATTCAAGTATGATTTAAATGTGCCTTTCATTATATTTCCTTTAAAGTTTTATTTTTATATTATTTATAATAAAAAACCAGCATTCAAAATGCTGGTCATTTACTATTCATTTCTGAGTTTTTGCTCTCTTTCTAATCGCTGCGTAAATACTGCACGATTTTTATCAATCCAGTTGATAATATCCAAGAAAGCCTGCTTTAAAGTGAAAGGTTCTACCAATGTTCCCTTTGGCAAGTCTTCATCTCTAATATCCATTGCCCAAGAACCTGAATCAAATCTGAATTTTCTCTTATCAATCTGGTCCCTGTAATATCTACACTGGTCAATAGCCCAATCAGGATAACGTTTGACTGTATCGACACAATGCTTCAGCAAAGGGTTATAATTGGGATTATCCATCAAGCTTTCAATACTTCTGCTTGTGATACCCTGGTTAATTACGTAAAATCTGACGATTTGTACTACTGGTCTAATCATATATACCTCACTTATAAAAAATAAATATACGCATGGTCTAAAAGCCATGCGTCTTGTTCAATGTTATAAAGTATATATAATTTTTGGAAATTAAAATTTGTAATTATCCGTAAGTGGATCTCATAAGATTAAATTCACGTTTTAATGCATCATAAGCAATTTCTAATTCCGTTAAATCACCTAATATGTATTTTTCGTTATCCCATTCAATAAAAGATTCACCAAACCAATTATCATCTCGTTGATGTCGAGTATTATCAAATTTCCAGATATTTGGAAATACTATATGACCAGTCATATGATGCGGCATTCTACCAATACATGGTTTCTGTGTTGTCCAACACCAATATTCATCAATATATAAACAAATTGCAGGAATTGTAATTCCTTTATATTCTTTATACCATTCTTCAAAATAATCTGAATTTACTACCCAATCATTAAGTTCTGATACTTTATCTTCTTTAATTTCCATATTTCTAGTGCTGTATCTACAAACACCTAATGTTGGATAATATTTGGCATTTATTGAAAAATCTGAAGGATCTCCTCTTTCATCGTCACTTAAATGCCAAGGAATACCAAATAGATTTTCACCATTATAATCTCTATATGTATGCCATTGCCCACCTTGATTATGATGAATAATTAAATATGGCATTGGACCATTAACATCTTGGCTATATTCCATTTCTCTAACATATTCATCTTCTTTAGTATAAGTACGAATAGGTGTTTTAAATGGATTATAATCTTTAAAACGACAATCATAAGTCATTTTATTCTTCTACCTTTATTTTGACAGACTTTTCAACATACTCTACATTTGCCTTTTTATAAGCACGGTACTTTTTCCAGTAATCCTTTGTATCTTCAAACAATACATAGTACCAGCCACGCTTGTCCAATTCAATTTGCAATGCATTCATTTCTTTTTGGACCTTTTCACCAGCCCAACCCCAACCGCGTTCACGATATTTGTCTTCAATGGCATAGACTTTATCCCATAGTTCCTTGTCTTTACCAGTCAAGTCTTTAATATAGAACTCTTCTTCATAGTCGGTATCATGGAAGGTGTAATTTGCTACAGCAGAGATATGATGATCACTCATTTCTCGTCCATTATGCTTGTGGACATATTCAAACTCATACCAATAATTTTTTGGTAACGATGCATCAAAATCCTTCCTAATCGGTTTTTCATCCATATAATGCTTTGCAGATTGGATAGAAGAATAACCCATGCCAGCTTTGTCTAAGCTAACACCTTTATACATTGGAAAAATACGTTTCATTAGAAAGCTGCCTTAAAATTATAAACTGGTTTAATAATCTTTTCAATAGAACAAGTAGGTTCAATATTTGCTATAATTTCATCCATCGGCTTATATGCCATAGGAGACTCATCAATCGTCGCAGAACTGACACAGGACGTGAAAATTCCCTTCATAGCATCTTTATACTCCTTCATAGAAATTGAGTTCTTAGCATCGCTTCTAGTCATTAAACGACCTGCACCATGAGGAGCTGAATAATTCCAATCCGGATTTCCTTTACCCACACAAATCAAAGAACCGTCTCTCATATTCATAGGAATAATTACACGTTCTCCTTCTTGTG
>Ga0326511_10004694_pt1 | contig 10839 bp, 5 predicted proteins | sample 0_2496_0518_D_FD_203701 | JGI IMG/M metagenome (GOLD analysis project Ga0326511, IMG submission 203701) | Bovine rumen microbial communities from UC Davis, California, United States - 0_2496_0518 | ecosystem: Host-associated > Mammals > Digestive system > Stomach > Rumen | place: USA: California... | reverse complement strand
TCGGTATTCATGTGTGTTGCCGTTCGCTCTTATCACTAGGTTTCCGCTGCTGTCTATGCTGGTTGTCACCCAATCTGGCTGTCTGGCCACATGGTAGGCACTGTAACTGGTATACACTGGTATGGTCTGGCTGGTTGTCGTAACAGCGTATTCTGCTGGCACTGTGAACAGATAAGGCACTTCGTCCTGTCCATCGGTGTATGCCGACAAATCCCAAACTTGAACCAAATCCATCTTCACAGGGGAATATGAATTGAAATTATAGTCATATATTTTGTCAATGTGGTATAGTATATTGTCTATCTTGACGAACTCTCTGAAGTCAATGTCCTTGAATTCGTCTATCGTAATATACAGATATGCCGTAAGTTTCTTGTTCTGCGAGCAATAACGTTCATTAATGTAATTCTCCCAGAATGACTTGTAAACGTAGTTGACCGTACCGTCGGCTGGGGTCTCAAAATAGTATTCCTTAGGGCTTTCAAAATGGACTGAATATCTTTTGCCGTTGTATAACTTTGATATGGTTGACACATCTGGAATCCTGTAGCACAATACGCTGCCCTCACCGCAACTGTTCCAGCAGAACTCCTGCGTCTGTATCATGTGTTCGGTATCGTCGGTAATCTGTATCACATAGTTTCCGTTGACATCCCAATGGCTCAATCTTTCGTCTGGTTTGAATGTGCCGTTGCGGAAATAGAACGCACCAGCCATGCCAGCGTTGCTGCCCTCATCGTCGTTGTCAACATAATGCTCGTTTGGGTACACCATATAAGAATAACCCATGAAATTGGGTCTGTCCTCATATTCGGTGTTCATCATGCAACTGTACTGCCTTTTCTGGCATACGACACTAGGGGTAAGATTCTCCATAAGCTCGTTTGTGTCCGAATTGAACTCAAAACCAGTGTCCAGCTTCTTTGAGCCGTAGGAGACTTGATAGGTGGATTCGTATTTCTTCAGCCTGCCGCACTCGCCATCCTCAAAATTGAATTCAACATATCTTTTGTCGAATGTCAAAGGGCTGAATTTGAACTCTTTCGAGCGGTCTACCCTGTCAGTCCAGTCCACAATGCGGTAATCGTTGAAAAAGCGGTTTCTGGTCATTACCGTAATGGTTTTGTCGAACTCGTTCACATCCCACACCAAGCCGAACATCTTTGAGTAATTGAGCAACACATCGCATAGGGTAACGTCCTTTGGGAACACCCTGTAAAGCGATATGCTGGAGCCGCTTCTAAGGTTCTCCGTTGTTTCGCATGAAACGTTTATTGTATCGAAATACATGGAATATCCCTTGTCTCCGTTGCCGTATGAGGTGTTGAAATCGTCCTCCCAGAGCCAAGCCCAAGTAATTCCGCTGAAAATTTTGGTGTATTCGAAAGGGTCTCCGTTGTTGGCGTTCCAGACCTCGACATATACCTTGTAGGGTACGTTCTCCGCGATATTAAGCTCAAAGTCAAGATTGCACTGCCAAGCATGGTTCCTGCCCCCTTGGTAGCCAGTGTGGTTAATCATAGGGAAATAGTAGTTGCCGTCGCTGTCGGTGAAATTGACCCCCATGTTGCTGTATTTGCAGATGCCTAGGTCTATACCCTCGTCGAATGAATTGCCGTTTACGTCGTAATCGTCGGAATACAGCAGGAAAGTCTTTTTTGCACCGTAGATTTCCTGCCCTGTGTCGGCGTTCACTGCCTTGATTTTCACATAGAATGGGTTGTCGTCCGTAATCTTGCAGTACAAGTATCCGTCCAGTGGGTCGCCTGGAATAGAGGCAAACAGGGTAAATCTAAAGCGTCCCTTGAATTTGGTGCTTCCGAAGTCCGAATTTGCGTTGAAAATGCCTGTGACAGGGTCGTATATATTGGCGTTGGTGCTTGAAAGGCTGTTCAGATGATACAGCGAGTGTGTCGACAATGCAGGGTTTTTCGACGGTTTGTTAATCATCAGCGTATTGCGCACATCGGCATAGTTTTCGGTACTCTGCCTGTAATTGTTGTCCGAAGTGAAAAGTGACGGACATGTATATATCAAGTCCTTGTAATAGGGGTTTGAGCCAGTGAACCATGACCTATCCAGATTAAGTGTGTAATCCGTTATTTGCTCAATCTTGTCCTTTGCTACTTTCCAGAGTTTATCAACCCAGATGAAAGGCTGCTGGTAATATGAGCGGAACTCCCTTGTGTAGTGTTCGTCTCGCTCCCTTGACATGTCCTCTGTTCTGCCGTTGGGCAATATCTGTTCCTTGTCGCTGGAGAACTCGCTGTATTTGCCTTGGTATGTGGGAATAAAGCCAATCCAGTCTGTAATATTGCCCCCAGTAAGAAAATGGTTCTGTTGCTCGAACGACTGTTTCACAAGGTTTCTGTCAATAACCAAATTATCACTCAAGGGTGAATCTATAATGTACTTTTCATCCACATCCACAGCGTTTTTGTTAAAGGTTAATAACTTTAACTCGTTCATCACCAAGCCAAAAGTGCTGTATATGGTGATTTCATATTTTTCGTCCGTCCAGATAGTGTTGGCGTTTTCCAATTTGCAATATCCCTCCAGCACTGGTTCTTGGTTGTTCAGAATCATGCAGGGGATTTTCTTCGTCGGGTCTATTGATATATTAGTGACCGTTGAATCCAATCTGTTGAAATTGCTGAAAATAGCGTTGTTGTTTGCCGATATTGGCAATGTGACAGTCTTTGACCAGTCCGCGTAATAATTTAACGGATTGTTGACCGATTCGTATTGCTTGGTAATTGCAATTATGCTTTCTTCCTTTATGTCGGCTTGTTTGCCGTTGATTCTTAATTCTAACATTAAAAATATAATTATATGATTATCATTATTCTACTCTAACCCAAACGCCGTTCACAAGCGTATATTGCGGACTGTCTTTGCCGTCCTGTTTGTTGATAAGGGTATTTAAACTCCTGTCCAGTATAGTACCAGAAGCATCCGACTGTCTGTTAACCACTGGAGCCTTTGACTTTACCCTTGTAACGTCGTTGATAAGCGCATAGTCCAAAAAAGGTGCCTTGTCTTTCAAACTGAGGTTCTTGGTCTCTACTGAATTGTTGTTGGTATGCTGCAAATCCACTCTGGACGAATTGTTAAGTTCGTTGCCGTTCGCGTCGTCGAGGAAAACCACTCCAGACCTTACCACTTGATTGAAAGTGCCGTCAGCCTGTATATTCCTAGAACGGTCAAAACGGCTGTTCCTGCCTGTTATCTCGGCTCCGATGGTATTATGCCCCACAACGATAGAGTTTCCGCCTGTACGCCCCTCAAAACGGCTGTTCTCGCTGCTGTGTGAGCCTATTGTTATATTCTCTGATTCGGAACCAACAATTATGTAGTCTGAATCCGTAATAGCGACTGTGCGGTTGTTGTCCCCTATGGTGCAATAGTCCACATTGGAGAGTGAGAGGCCTGTATTGTTCTCCCCAATCTCTATGAAATTTGAATTAGTTATAGTGCCAGTGCAGCCCTCACCCACATGCGTATATGTGCAATTGGTTAGGGTAACATTGTCTGGGTATCTGTTATGGTTGGTATCGTCGTAATTCATTATTTATCGTAATCTATACAGTTATCAACAGGTACATATATAATAACGTCAGCGTAAGCCCCTGCAAGCGTATCTGCGAATTTTTGGGCAAATGGCGTTATTCTGAGCGTTTCCACACCCTCCAGCTCATAGTTGTCCACCAAATGGGAGACAACGTTTCTGATGGCGTTAAAACCAGTGTTCTGAACCTCATAAATGTTCGATGAATCATTAAGGAGTTTGTCACCGTAATAGAGGGTCAGATAATATCGGCATATATTATCCTCGTATTCCACATAGTTCAATGCAGCGTTGAAGCAACCGTAGGTCATGTGCAGGCTGTTCCAAGTTACGTAGGGGTCTCCTATGGTGTAGTTGTTTACGCCTTGTGTGTTCAATGCGTAGTCTCTTATATCGTCGTAAAGTGTCTGTAAATCCATAATTAATATTTTTATTAAGAATAGGATTTTTTCTTAAGGAAAAAACTAGGTCGGTTTGGTTAAAGTACCGAACAAAGGAAAACAGCCCCTCCAAAACGGAAAGGCTGTCGGTGTAATATATAGTATATGGAGAATTAAAGACTTGTATGTACTGTCCAACCAGTAGGAATACCGCTTACACCGCTTGAGTACCCTGCGTTACCTAGGTTGTAGAAATCGCCTGTTGCGGAAACACCGTCTAACCATTGCATTGTTTTTATACCAGCAACTGAAGCATCCTCAGCGTAAGAGACTATCTTGTTAAGTAGTGTACAACCTTGGAACATTTGTCTATAACAAAGTGGATTCAATGTAGTGGCTGGCAATGCTGGTGCTGTGGTCAATGAGGTGCAGCCTTTGAACATACCATTATAACAGCTAGTTACAGTGTTGGTTGGTAATTTCAACTGGCTTGCATCAACAACTTTAGACCCATAGAACAACCAAGCAAAGGCATAAGTGTTGTTTGTGCCAAATGTTGTAACATCTTTATAATTGTCGCCATACAAGAGTGACATGATATTACCGCCTACGTTGAAATCATCATCCAATGAACCGAAATGGTTGTAGTCCGTTGCACTAGTAGTAGCCCATTTATCGGTATTCGCTTTCATATACACTTTGGATTGTGGCTCTATATCAACCCAACCGCTTGATTGTTGCCAATCTACTTTGTCTGTTGAATAGTAAAGGGTGATTGCAGGTGCGCTTCCCTCTGTCGTTATATCCACACTTATTTCACTGTCGTTTGGATTCTCTATCCAAAAATACTCATCTGGAGTGCCCTTGTGTTCTGTCCATCCCTGTGGTATACCGCTTGGACTGTCAACTGCGTATGTTGCAGTACCGTTGTTGTAGAAATCGCCAGTGGCTGCGACGTTATCGAGCCAGTTTATGGTACACAGCGATGCTGAAATATCGTCGGCTGACACTCTGACATTGTTGAGGCTTGTACATCCTTGGAACATGGCTTGATAACAATGTTCGGCCAATGTCTGTGCTGGTAATGCTGGTGCTGTGGTCAATGAGGTGCAGCCTTTGAACATACTTTCATAACAACTATTTCTCAACGTTGTTGCTGGCATTGACAAATCTTCGGCACTAACCAAATGTGTCTCATTCCTAAACAAACCGCTAAAATGGTAACTCAAACCGCTTGGTAATTCGGTTTGTCCTTCGAAATTGTCACCGTACAATAGGGACATGATATTACCGCCTACGTTGTAGTCATTGTTTGCGGTTATATAGTTGTGTTGGCCTCCGTTGCCCCATCTGTCAGCGGTGGCCTTAAGATACACTCTTCCGTTGGCTGGAATTGTGGTTGTGAATCCTGTGGTTGACGGATTGCCCATTATTGTCCAGTTGACAGCGTCTGTTGAATATGAAAGGTCGATTGCAGGTGCATCGTTATTGTCCTTTGCTATTTTCAGTGTATTGGCTGTACCGCTTACGTCCTCGACATACATGTAGTTGGGTATTGTTGCGAATGTCGAAGAAAGATAAAGATTTGAATTTACAGTCACAGTCCTTGGGTTTGCGGTGTTACCGTCACTCCAAGTGCTGAACAGATAACCGTTGTGTGGTATACCCTCTATTGTCAACACAGTATCGCTCTGTACCCTCTGGCTGTAGTTGCCTATCACACCGTTAACCCTCACACTTCCGTTGTATCCTGCAACAATCGCTACATTATACCATTTGTGTTCTGTCCAACCAGCGGGAATACCGCTTCCACTGTCAACTGTATATGTGGCAGTACCTTTGTTGTAGAAGTCGCCTGTTGCTGCAACATCAGAAAGCCAATTATATAAACAGTTACTTGCTGAAATGTTGTTTGCACTAATAGTTACGCTGTTAAGATTTGAACAATTTTGGAACATATTGCGATAACACCATTGTTGCAGTGTAATTGCTGGCAATGCAGGTGCTGTGGTCAATGATGTACAACCAGAGAACATCCCTTCATAACAACTAGTAGCCAATGTGGTGGCTGGCAATGCAGGGGCTTCGGTCAATGATGTACAACCACTGAACATACTGTTATAACAACTACTATCCAATGTTGTTGCTGGCAATGCAGGGGCTTCGGTCAATGATGTACAACCCTTGAACATACCATTATAACAAGCTTGAGTCAATGTGGTGGCAGGAAGAACAGGTGCTGATGCCAATGATGTACAACCCCAGAACATGCTACTATAACAATATTGTCTATATTGTAAGTTAGTTGCTGGCAATGCAGGTGCTGTAGTCAATGAGGTACATCTACCGAACATACCAGTATAACAATAACCAGCCAATGTTGTTGCTGGCAATGCAGGGGCTTCGGTCAATGATGTACAACCACTGAACATACTGTTATAACAACTACTAGCCAATGTGGTGGCTGGCAATACAGGTGCTTGGGTCAATGATGTACAACCAGCGAACATACCACTATAACAACTACTAGCCAATGTGGTGGCTGGCAATTCTGGCGCAGATGTTAATGAGGTACAATTTTGGAACATAGCTGCATAACAATTCTGAGCCAATGTGGTTGCTGGTAAATGTATGTTACTCACATCAGTTATATAAATATTGTCATATAATAATCTGGTGAAATTATAACTTGAACCACTTGGGAATGAGGTTTGTCCTTCAAAATTGTCTCCGTATAGTAGAGACATGACATTTCCACCTACAATAAATCTACTATCACAATAAATGCGGTTGTAATTATTACTACTAAGAGCCCAACTATCAGCAGTGGCTTTAATAAACAGTTTACTGTTTGCAGGAATAGTTGCTGTAATAGCCGTAGTGCTGGTAGTACCTATGCTAGTCCAGTTAATCTGGTCTGTTGAAGAAAATACCTCTATTGTAGGCGCATTTGCGTTGCTTTTAGTGATTGACAATGTGTTTGCAGCACCGCTTGTGTCCTCAACGTAGAAATAATTTGGCAATGCAGCCGATTCAAATGATGCAGTCAAAGTCAAGTCGCCAGTGACAGTGATTGTCCTTGGATTGTCTGTATTTCCGTCACTCCATTCATTGAAGTTATACCCAGTGTTTCCAGTACCCTCAATAGTCAACACAGTACCGCTTGGTACACTTTGCGAATAGTTGCCTATCACACCGTTAACCCTCACACTTCCGTTGTTTCCTGCAACAATCGCTACATTATACCATTTGTGTTCTGTCCATCCCTGTGGTATACCGCTTGGACTGTCAACTGCGTATGTGGCACCGCCTAAGTTATAGAAATCGCCTGTTGCGGAAACTCCGCCAACCCAGTCTATTAAACAACTATCATCAGGAATGTCGGTCGCGTAGGTAGTTATAGTGTTAAGGTTTGTGCAGCTGTTGAACAGATTTCTATAACACCAACTAATCAAAGTCGTAGCTGGCAATGCAGGTGCCTGTGTAAGGCTGGCGCAACGCCAGAACATATTTTCATAACATCGGTCGGCCAGTGTAGTGGCTGGAAGTACAGGGGCTGTTGCCAACGATGAACAGTCTTCAAACATACCACCATAACAACTGTAAGTCACTGTGGTTGCAGGCAATATTGTTGGTGCTGTGGTTAATGATGAACATTTTCCGAACATATAGTTGTAACAACGGTCAGTCAATGTGGTTGCAGGGAATATTAGATTTACAACACTAATCAAGTGTGTATTATCAACAAACAATCCAGCAAAATTACTATTACTGCCAGATGGGAATGAGGTTTGGTTTTCAAAGTTATCTCCATAAAGCAAGGACATAATATTGCCACCGACATTGTGGTTTCCGCTTGCTGAAATGTTTCTTCCATCCCAACTGTTTATATTGGCTTTCAAATAAAGTTTTCCGTTTGCTGGGATTGTGGCGGTTCCGTTAAACAAAGTCCAGTTTGCCCTATCCGTTGAACAATACACATCATTGCTGGTGTTTGTGATACTCAGTGTGTTATCAGAACCACTAATATCCTCAATATAGAAATAGCTGTTTGCAGGCTCTGGCTCTGGGCGCGATACCTCCCATAATACCGCGCCCAAAGAATCAGTCACCCTCTCGACCAGTGTGTTTCCCAATTTCAGCTCTGTTACATTTGTGAAATCTATCATAAGATATTAAAATTCAATTAGTTTTATTATAATGAAGTGTGTTCAGTCCATCCGCTTGGAATACCGTTTGTGTTTCTTTCATAGGTAGCACCGCCTAGGTTGTAGAAATCGCCAGTAGGGGAGGCATTGTACAACCAATTACTCATTGCACCGCCGTCAGGTTGTTCACAATAGCACACTATTTTGCTAAGGCTGGTACAGTCTCTGAACATCATTTCGTAGCAATATGCATCCAACCTTGGGGCAGGGAGTTCTGGTGCCTCGGTCAACGATGTACAACCATAGAACATAGATTGATAGCAACAATATTGTAATGTTGTGGCAGGGAGTGCAGGTGCTTGGGTCAATGATGTACAACCACTGAACATACTGGCATAGCAGGTATAATGTAATGTTGTGGCAGGGAGTGCAGGTGCTGCGGTCAAATTGCGACAATTGTGGAACATACCTTGATAGCAACCCTTTTGCAATGTGGTTGCAGGCAATATAAGATTGGCTGCGGATACAATATTGGCCTCTTCAAATAAATTGCCAAAAGCAATTGTATAACTTGTAAGGTCTGTCTCGACTGTCAGAAAGTCTGTTTTATTCATAAAACTGTTTCCGTAAAGCAAAGACATTATATTGCCTCCTACGTTGAACGGTGATTCACAATTAATATGTATCCAATCCTGTACATATCCCCAATAGCCACTAAGTCTACCCCAACCATTAGTGACAGCTTTTAAATATAATCTACCGTTGGCTGGAACTGTAGCAAGAAATGAATCATAATAATTATTATATGATATTTGTTTATAACTCCAATTGATTTCATCTGTTGAATAGTACAAATCGATTTTAGGTGCATTTTCGTTTACAGGATAGATATGTAAACGGTTGTCCGAACCAGAAACGTCCTCCACATAGAAATAGCCAGTGGGCTGTGTCAAGAACTTGACAGTCCTTGTTTCGCCGCCTGTCAATGTGAAAGTCAATGTTTCCGACGGATATTCTGTATCTGTAACAAGTGGCTTGTACGACAAATCGTTGTAATTGCCAGATGTGGCGACAGTTGCAAAATCTGGTTTGTTTTGAATGCTGTCCCAGCTAACGGCGTCTAATTCGATTTCAACAAGTTTTCCAGTGTCGGTGCTGACATACTGTCCAGAAACATTGTCGTACACTCCGTTTTCGTTGACGCTCAAATCAAATTGTACGTTTCCGCTTGTTGTCAGTTTGGCTGAAATCAATACCCAGTGAATGGGTCTAATAGCCATATCGGAAAGTGTGAAAGTACCGTCGTAGACGGTGTCGCTGTTTTCAAACAAAATACGGTTGTCGTTGTTGTCGTACCATTTGTTGTAGGTGTTTGATTCGTACACCGTTACAATATGCCCTTTGGGGAAATCGGCACCAGCATTTACGCGTCCTGTGTATACGTCGGAAAATATGTTTCCGCCTGCATAGAATGTTCTCCAGCTAGTTTCTCCCCAATTGAAATTTCCTAAATAGTAATCGCCTGTCTCTTCGTATGGGATGAACATCATTTCCATTACCGAAGTTTCGTTGATGGTGCAGGGGAATGATTGAAGCCAATCTTGACAGTTGAAACCCAAAACTTTTTTGTTGAGGCTTATTTCAGCGTCGTTTTCTTGGTTCAGTGTGAAAGAACCCATCTCAAAACCCTTTTTCATAACGGTTATTTTGGCGTTGCTTGCATCTGTACCGCCGCCGCCTTTGCCGCCCAATACGACGTAATGCGTTTTCTTGTTATTGTCTCTAGTCATAATTTTTATTCTCTTTTATTTATCTTTATTTTAATTTAGAATAGGTTCTTTTCATCCTTGTGGAAAAAATACTGTGAATTTGGTTAAAGTACTGCGAGGGGTTATAATGATGTGTGTTCTATACCGCTTTATAATGATGTGTGTTTAGTCCATCCACTAGGTATGCCGCTTGAACCTGTTGAGAAAATATAACCGCCTAGGTTGTAGAAGTCGCCTGTAGCGGAAACACCGTCTACCCAATTCTTAAAAGAATCTCCAGAGGGCGCATTTTTTGCATAACTTATAATCCTATTTAGTGAAGTGCATCCTTGGAACATTTCCATATACGCATTAACTGATACATACGAAGACGGTAAAACTGGAGCTTTAATTAATGAAATGCTGTTTTTGAACATATTATAATAACATTTTGTCTGCGTATTTTCTGGCAATGCCAGTTTGCTGGCCGACACTATTTTGCTGTTATTGAACATTGAATGAAAAGTCGCTCTATCTGGCAAATATTTATTTTTAAAATCGTCGCCATAGAGTAGGGACATAATATTGCCGCCAGCATTGAATTCATACGTACTGCTAATATAATCATAATATATATTCGAACTCACATCACCCCAATAAGAAGCTGTCGCCTTAAAAAAAATACGTTCATTTGCATTTAAGGTTACGGTAGGTGGATTAGCAGAACCATCTGTAGTACCCAGTAATTGCCAGTTCACTTGGTCTCTGGAAAAATATATATCAATCGCTATTGCACCAGCTAACGATTTTCTGAAACTAATTCTATTTTCATTTCCCGATATGTTTTCAATAAAAAAATAGTCATCCTTTAAAGGTACATCTAGTTCCCAAATGACCCTCCCAAGGGAATCTGTGACCTTAAATACAGACCCCTCTGGTATAGTCCATTCTTTTACATTGCTGAAATCCATAAATTTAATTTCAATTTAGTTTTA
>Ga0326511_10004693_pt1 | contig 10840 bp, 8 predicted proteins | sample 0_2496_0518_D_FD_203701 | JGI IMG/M metagenome (GOLD analysis project Ga0326511, IMG submission 203701) | Bovine rumen microbial communities from UC Davis, California, United States - 0_2496_0518 | ecosystem: Host-associated > Mammals > Digestive system > Stomach > Rumen | place: USA: California... | reverse complement strand
ATAGACCGTGGACATCAGACAGGGCCAGTATTTGCCTGATAGCTTCAGCATCTCGTCGCAACCATCGCTCATGCCACAGTAGGGAGCTAAGGCACCTGCACGTTCTTTACCTGAAAATGGCGTTTCTAACCAGTCGCATGGGTGAATTTCAAAGACGATAGCCTTTGGGGTATAGCGTGTAAGAATGTTGCTCAACTGTCCGTAATGATAATAGATATTCTTGATGCCCCAATCTGCAGCGTTGTAGCATGATAGTCCTAATTCCTTTTCGAAGATGGAAGGTACATAGTGGTGCAAAGTGCGTGAACTACCGAAGAATAGGATGGAGTCGCAGGTGCTTGTGTTGCTGTAACTGATCTTGTATTCATCAGTGGCATTCGACTGGCTGTACAGAAACTTCAATCCTAATCCCAATGCCCTATCAAAAATAAAGAATAGACAGATAACGATGAGTATGTGTAGGAGCAATTTTTTCATTGATCAGAACTGAAAATAGATAAACTGATTACTGTCAAAAATACCAAAGAGCAGAATGGCAACAATTTCTATGGCAACGGTCAGCTCCCAGCGCCAACGTTCAGCCCAATTAGGAAGATACAGCTTTTTCTTGGAAAACCATTCTTCCTGGATATCAACATAGATGAGTGCCACAGAGCAGATGGCCGCATTGACTAGTGTTGACATGTCAAAGAAAAGACTGCCGTTCCATGCTTCTGGAATACGGCAAAGAACTGCCCAGAACTCACTGATGTTGTTGGAGTGGAAAAGCATCAGACCGAAGGTTACTACCAGATAGTTGCCCACCATCTTCATAACGAAGGGTGAGGTTGGCCATCCGTGGCTGTTGACCATAATCTTCGTCTTCTTGAAGAACTGGCCGTTGACCATCAGTGGGATGTACCACAGACCATGATAGATGCCGAAGAGGAAGAAGGTCCAGTCAGCTCCATGCCACATGCCGATGAATGTCATGTTGAGCATGATGGCTGCGATAGTTCCGTTGGTTCCCCAATCGCGTAGCTTGATGTTCAGTGGCATGAACACGTAGTCAGTCAACCACGATGTCAGTGTCATGTGCCAGCGGCTCCAGTATTGTGCAATGTTAATGGTGAAGAACGGCCGCTTGAAGTTCTCGGCCACCTTGAAACCCAGCATCAGAGCTACACCTATGGCCATTTCGCTATATCCGCTAAAGTCGGCATACATCTGGAAGGGATATAGTAGGGATGCAAATAGTATAGAGCTGGCTGAGTGGTGCTCGTAGTTGTTCCATACAGCACTGACATAGAGATCTAACCGGTCAGCAATGCACATTTTCATGAACATACCCCACAGGACGCGGCGGAAGCCTGTCATCAAGTTGTCGGGATTGAACATACGGCTTTGCTTCAGCTGTTTCAGAAAGGGTTTGGGACGGTCAATTGGTCCGGAAAGAATTGTCGGGAAAAAAGCTATGAAGTTTGCAAAGTCGAAAATATTCCGTTCCCGCTCAATTTTCCCGTGGTAGATATCGAGCGTATAGCTCATCAACTTAAAGGTAAAGAAGCTAAGACCTATGGGAACGACAATATGTGCAGCAGTCCACGAGAGATGCAGACCGATGGCATTGGCAGCAGCAATGAAAGAGCCAATAAAGAAATTCAAGTATTTAAAATAGAATAGAGCGCCGATGCCCACGATGACACTTAGTGTTGTCAAAAGGGATGCACGCCGCTCTTGTTTTTGATCTATAGCCTTTCCGATACCGTGCCCTATCAGCCAGAATAGCAGGGTCAGAATGGCCAACAGGCCTGTCATTTTGATGTCAACTTGGGCATAAAACCAATAGGAACATACCAGAAGGAATATGTTCTGTACGTGTTTCTTCGGTTGGCAGAGATAGTAGACTGCCATCACCACCAAGAAGAACCAGAGGAATGCCAAAGAGTTGACAACCATTGGTCTGTTATAGCTTCTTTCCGATGCAGTCCACGAGATCTCCTATGTTGTCCCATGACAGGATTTCACGTGAAGTAAACTTGATGCCAAAAGTTTTCTCCAAAGCTACCACCAACTGAACGTGTGACAACGAGTCCCACTCTTCTACGTCATCAGCTGTAGTTTCGTCAGCTATTACCAAATCGTCTAACTCCAGTTCTTCGCGGAATACGTCCTGTACTTTTTCCAGAATTTCGTTTCTTTCCATATTGTTTATACCATATTAATTATTATAATAGACTTTAATTATAACTGCAAAGGTAAGCATTTTCTATTATTCGACAAAAAGAAATAGTCAGAAATTGCCTATAGACAATTGTAAATGATTGCAAATAGTTGTTTTGTTGCGATAATCTACTTCCTTTTTCACTTTTTATCCACATTATTTGGTTGTTATAAAGAAAGTTTGTAATTTTGCAGCTGATATAAGGACAGTACAAATTAAGCTATTAGGTATTTTTTATATGCTTTTCAATTCATTACCTTTCTTGCTGTTTTTCCCCATCATCTGTTTGCTTTATTGGTTGACACCCGATAGGTACAGAAATGGGTTATTGCTGATAGCAAGCTATTATTTTTATATGAGTTGGGAACCTGCCTATGCACTCTTGATACTGTTTACCTCTGTTTCCACATGGTATTGTGGTATTAAGATTGACGATGATGAAGCACATCGTAGCCTATATATCAAATTGTGCTTAGCCATCAACCTGTTGATATTGTTTTTCTTCAAATACTATAATTTCGCCCTTGATTCTCTGCTTAATGCTTTTTCTTTCATGGGCGTCGTTAAGCTTGACATTCCATATTCTTCTTTTCTTTTGCCTGTTGGCATATCGTTCTATACGTTTCAAAGTATTGGCTACACAATTGATGTCTTTCGGAAAGAGATTAAGCCTGAGAAGAATTTCTTTACCTATGCTTTGTTTGTTTCATTCTTCCCTCAGTTAGTTGCTGGTCCTATTGAGCGTGCAAGAAACCTTTTGCCACAATTCCATCAGAAACACTTTTTTGACGGAGATGGATTTATCAACGGCTTGAAGATGATGATTTGGGGTTATTTCATGAAGTTATGTATTGCGGGTAATGTGGCACCGTATGTAGATGCAGTGTATAATAATGTGCCCAATCACAATGGAACAAGTCTGATATTGGCTTCATTCTTTTTCGCTTTCCAGATATTCTGTGACTTCGGGGGCTATTCATTGATAGCAATTGGTACTGCCCGTTGCTTAGGGTTCAAGCTGATGCAGAACTTCAACCATCCTTATTTGTCTCTCTCAGTCAAGGACTTTTGGCATAGATGGCATATCTCTTTGTCTTCGTGGTTTGGTAGCTATGTTTATATTTCATTGGGTGGTAGTCGCTGTGGAAGGTGGAAGCATTGCCGTAATCTGATGGTAACAATGTTAGCCAGCGGCGTATGGCATGGAGCCAATTGGACCTTTGTCTTTTGGGGAGGAATCCATGGCGTATTCTTGGTTGTAAATACGCTGTATTCAAGGCTTGTCGGTGGTCGGAAATTATTGCCTCGATTTCTTGAAATTGTTGCCACTTGGTTGGTTGTCACTTTTGCGTGGATATTCTTCCGAGCTAACAGCTTGACGGATGCAATTACCATTGTGGGCAAAATACTGACAGAGCATGGGGATTTGTATGAAGGTGAGGGTGTCCCTTCTGTTGTGTTGCCATTGTTGATGATTATGATCTTGCTGTTCAAAGAGATAAAGGATGAATTGAACATCAAGCTTGCGTTGGTACATCATCGAAATTTGTGGATTAGTATCCCTGCCACTGCTCTTCTTGTTATTATTATTTTGCTATGTGCAGAGTTTAATAGTGGAAAGTTTATTTATTTCCAATTTTAAGAAAATGAAAAAAGTTATCTTTTTTATTCTTAGCATAATATTTTTTGTAGTGATGGCTGATTTAATTCTTGGCCGTTGGAGTATTTGCTATGTGAAAAATCATCATCTGCCAGGTCGTTACCAACCTCTTGACAAACTAATAAAAGATGTAGATACGGATATATTGCTCATTGGAAACAGCCTTATACAAAACGGATTGAATCCTCAGGTTCTGGAGGATAGCTTGGGGATGACTTGCTATAATGGAGGTATTGCAGGTCAGGGACTTGATTTTTTTGAGACAATAGTGGATTGCGCATTGCAACGTTATACTCCTCGAATAGTGGTTATGGCATTCAGACCTGAAGAAATGGGAGAGAACGTCGGTGCAGGCCTTTATGAAGTCCTGCGTCCTTATTATCATACTGGTTATAGTAGTCTTGATGAACATTTTGACAATGTATCGCCCAGTGAACGGTTCTTGTTGAAGTCAAGTTTATATCGTTTTAATGTGGTATGGGCACGCATATTAATATACAGCTTGTTCGACCGTACTGAGTACACTTCTAATGGATTTTATGAAAATAAAGTTCCTAGTGTCTTTCCTGTAATCCGGACGATAGATAAGGTAGATACTCCTGTCAAATGGAAAATGGACTGTATGGAAAGGATCATTCAGAAGTGCCAGAAGCGTGGCATTAAACTGTGTGTCTGTTTCCCGCCATCATTGTTGAAGTTTCCATGCACTCCTGTTCCATGTGCTGTAGCGGTAGAGAATCTGTGTGGTAGATATGGCGTGCCGTGTTTTATGGATTATGTGAATCAGGAGTTTTTAGATGCTCCGGAGTTGTTTAGTGATAACGCTCACCTGAATATAAATGGAGCAATCGTTTACTCGCAATTGTTCTCTTCAAGGCTAAAAGAGATATTGGATAAGTGATGTTATTTGGCATTTATTCAGAAACTGTAAAATCGAAGCCGATCTCTTTTGCTATCTTTAGCACCTCTTTGCTTTTTTTCTCAGAAAACCAAGTCGGTATGGATGAGTGGGTGCTGAAAATGACGAATGCTTTTCGTTGATATGCATTTTCCAGAAGCTGTCGCATTTCTTCAATATTTGTTTGCGGTGTAATGGCGATACGCCCAAGTTGAAAGACATGCCTGTCGGGATTCACAAGACTGGCTCCTGATATCATCTGACATCCCTGCTGTTTGATGACTTGGCGGATGACTTTAGTATTACAGCCATGGGGCGGTATGATAAGTTTCAGAATACTGGTGGTGTCAAATCCTTGTTCGTACAGACGCTGATAGCTCTGTCTGATGTCATTCTCGATTTGGCTTTTGTCCCAGTCTTTCCATCGTTCATGACGTAATCCATGCAAGACGATACCAGCCCCCTGACGTTGCCACGCTGCCAAGGAGTCAGCGACCTCTGGATTCATTCTGTCGGCAATTACGGCAAAGGCAGGTTGGATGCCTACCTCGTTAGCGATTCTTTTTACGGTGAATACTCCTTCGCTGCTGTCATCGTCTATCCAGAGAGCATGTGCTTCGTCATCTGTTGAAGCTCCATGCCAAATGTCCAATAGGCTTACGTAAATGGTTTGCTTGCTCCATCCATTGCCTTTTAATGGAATGCGTCCCCAAACGGTTGGAATTGATAAAACCAATAATAATGGTAGAAGGAATATCCATTTTCTTTTTGCAATCACTACAGCTATAGTGATGGTTGTAATTAAATAAATGAGTAGTGCCCAATAATTACCAAGATTTGGTGCGAAGGGTATCAATATGGAACGTATTATAGGATGAACGACAAATAAGTAGAGCGAGTTTTCGCCAATAATATGAATATTATTACAGAAGATGGCTGGTATCATTCTAATGATGCTTATTGCCAAAAAGACTGTTATCACTGGGATAAAAATCCACAGATAGTAATTGAAGCCAAAGGCAAACAGTAGTATGCTTGTTATGAAGAAAACACCTACATTTCGTATCTTATTTGAAAAGATAACTTTAAAAAAATGTCGCCTGACTGCGATAATACCCAAAGTGAAGGGCAGTAACCAGCCTGAAACATTGTATTTAGCCCAGATAAGCAATTTATGATGATGGTATAATCCTCCTATGAGGATGATGGAAATAACTGTTAGTATCAATAGCCATTTCATGGAACGGCGATGTACAATAAACAAATATATTATGTAGAGTTGCATGGTTATGCTGAAATACCAGTATGGACCAGGAGCAAGGTTCTGTTCATAAGGATATATTAGATTTAATAGCATTGTACACTGTGTAATGAAACGAGGAATTGAACTATCGATATATCCCTCTTTCATATAGATTACAATCAGATACACAATCGTACCATATAATAAGGGGTAAAACAGTTTCTTATAATGGGTAAACAGAAAATTCTTCTTTTCTATAAGCTGCTTGTCATCATACTTTAAAGAAAGACCATAAGCACTCAGGAATATAAATACTGGGACACCTAAATGACCCCAAAAAGAGAATAAATGGAGTATGAAGTCAGAAGAAAAAATGGAATGGTAGAAATAGTTGCTGTTGTAGATACTGTATGCAAACTCATTCTCTTTTGCTGCTCCAGGCAGCCAGTGAGAGAAGTTATGAAGCACAATACTTAGTATGGCTAGACTTCTTAGTGCTGTACACTCGTCTTTACTTAAAAATTTCGTGGACATACTGAACAACGTTTACAAACTTCATTCGATTTCTTTCTGGTTGAAATAGTTGCCGTAGATAATCCAGTCTGACAGCCCCTGGATGCCATCATTGACAGAATTCTTGTAGTTACTGTTGAGGAGTGTGTGACCTAAGCCACGCCATTCGCTTTCAATGCCCATGATATCGAGAATCGTCGTGTATACATCTAACTGATTGCATTCTCCAGTCCATGCTTTATCTTTTTCAATTCCTCCGTTGATGATATAAATAGGAATGTCCGTTGAGATCTTTCCTTCCATGCCAAGATATTGTGGCCGTGCGTCGTGATCGGAAGCAATAACAATTAGGCTATTTTCATATAGTCCTTTCTTTTTGAGCCCTTCCATATAATTTCCTATCTGCATATCAGTGTAATGGCAGTTGGTCAGATAGTTTTTGTATTCTTGCGGAAGACTCTTGTCTGTCACTTTGAAGCCATGTTCAACGAATGAGGTATATGGCTGATGCATGGACATGGTCAGTATTAGTGAGAAGAAAGGTGGGGTGTTGGACTCGTCTTTTTTCAAGGCATATTTGAACACCATCTCGTCAGTAAGGGTTCCATTACAATTATTGTCCTTCATCTCCATTTGATAGTCAATTGAGGAGTATAGCATATCGAAACCATAGGAATCTGTCATGGCCTGTTGGTCCCATAGAGTGGGATTGGTGGGGATAATTGTATATGATTCTATGGCTGGGTATTTCTTCTTTATGATTTCCGGTAGTCCTAAAATATTTATGTTTTTAGCTTTACTGACAGTTATTTCGGAATGCAGAGGTAGTAGACCGGCCATGTATATGAGTTGTCCATCAGATGACTCTCCGATGGATACGTTTGGATGCATGTGGCCATTGAAATAAGTCGCACTATCGCGCTTTAAACGGTTCAAGTTCGGAGTGATTTCCTGCCCATCGACAACGAGGTCAGATGTGACAGAGAGATATGACTCAACGAGAATGAAGATAATATTCTTGACATGCTCTGGTGCTGTTCGATGGGTCACTCTTTGACTATGGTCTGAATATTCCTGCTCAATCTCTTGCTTCTGTTCCTGAGTCAGTTTCAGATTGTTCTCACGCGTCAACGGCTCAAGTATCAATTTCCTGAAGAAACCTTTGTGGAAGACAGTCCAGTTAGGCCACATGGAGTCCATCTTGGCTGGAGTAAACATAGTCTTCTCCATGACGTAAACGAAAGTCTTTGTCGGATGGAAAATATATAGTGAGTGGACTGTCAATCCCATCACGAGACAGCATAGCCAAACGTAAAAAAGAGAACGTAGGCTTTTGCTCATTATATCGCTGTGTACGCTTCGAATGAATAGACAACAAAAAAGTATGGCCATTAGCGGGTAATAGAGATCGATGAGTTGAAAGCCTGCCATCATGCTGTCAATTACAATGGAATCAGTCAGATTCCCTGCCTCTCCAATTGACGACCATGAAAGATATTGGTGGAAGAAACGTGCATAGAAAACATTGCAGAAAGACCATGCAAGTGTGATGAAGAAGGTAATAGCCAGACTTGCCCTCAGTCGTCTGAGTGTAAGAACCCATACAATCGCCAAAATGAAGGATACATCTAATAGACAAGCTATCAGATTATCACAGTATGAGGTTTTAAAACAATCGACTTCCAATGCAATAGTCTGCAAAAAATAGTAGTGAACGAATAATAAGTTCACGATGGACATCATGAATAAAACAAGGAAGGTCTTATTGATGTTATTATTAAGATACTTCATAATCAATCATTTATTTTTAATCCGTTGCTTAATCGATAAAATCTTTAATAACCAGTTTGATATATGTTGCAATAAAGCAAATATTCTTTTGTTCGTTAGACATACTCGAAATACTGAACTATAATATACCTCTAATTGTTTGCCTGCTATAACTTCATTAGGCATGACAAAGGCTTCTTTCGCTTTGTCTATAAGATCAGAAGTGTTTTTTGATATATAGCCAAGTTCTTTGATTTCATTAATGAGTTCTTTATCATAGAACATCCATGCATAGTACTTTCTATGATATCCCCAATAATGCATGATTTTCGCTTTAGATAAAAATGATACTCCATTAGTCGGCTGACAGTTCCATTCTCCTGATAGTTCCTCAATAAGGTATTGATAAAATTCATTTGTTGCAGCTAATGGAGATTGGTCATAAAAACGTTGATAGTTAGTTGAACATATCTGCCACCTTTTGTTCCACTCCCGATAAAAATCATGGGCAAGCTCACAATCTCGAACAAACATTACACCACTATTGAAATACTTCAAGTCATCAGAGTAGGTCCATCCATCTTGTTTTGACCATAAAAGTAATTTGTCTTTATCTTTGTTTTGCATTACTGACGCATGCTTATCCTTAACGGCCCAAATTATACCATCAAACTTATCTATTTCATCTAAACTATCTGTAATGATGGTGTCATTATCAATAAATAGATAATCACCCTCAATAAGATTTCTTAAATTAGTTTTTAGCCATCTGGATTTTGGTCCTTTAGTATATTTATCTGGAACATCAACGGCAGTTATCTTGTTGACATATTTCTTTATTTCACTTCTTTTTCCGTTAATTGTCTTATTGGTCACTTGGTCAACTACAAGTTCAACATAGACATCAGGATTATGTTTCCTTAGTGAAAAGACAGACATCAGAGCCTGTTCTAGAAAAATATCAGTTTCATCACTGACAATAACATATACTATTTTTGTCTTCATAAATCGTTATCTTTTTAAATTACTTTTCCATAGACGGTAATATAAATAACTAGTGAGGGGAAGATATAAAATTAGGTAAATACCATACTTGCTGAAACCTAATTGCTTGTGATAAGTTCGAAGTATTTCTGAATGATTCCTAATGTATGAGACAACTTTTCGAACTCTTTTGTCACGATAAATTTGAGGATACTTGCAAATTCTCCCAATGAGTTCATTATAATAGAAAATACAATGATAGGAGCAATACTTTTTAAGATATGGAAATTGCTCGTGAATGATTTTCTCCACCAATTCCAGTCTCAAGATACGATTGTCAATATATTGGCTAATGTGAGTATTGAAATAATCCTTTGACAAAGACGTCTTTCGATGTGAATATATATATAACGGCAGATCCACTATGCATACAGTTTGGCTACATGCAAATGCCTGAATATTATAAATAAAGTCTTCGTCGGTCTTTAATCCGTCAGTATTCCTTATATGATTAGCTTCAATGGTCTCCCTTTTATAAATTTTAGTCCAACATTGGGAATATATTTTATCTTTTATGAGTATTGCTTTCAATGCCTCATCTCGGTTGAGTACATATTCTTTTCCTGTATGTTTTGTGTGCTCATAACTACCGTCTTCATTGACTTGAATATAGTTGCAACAAACGATATCAGCATTATGCTTATAGCCGGATTGCAACATTGTGCAAAACATATTCGGTTTAATTTCATCATCGCTGTCTATAAAAGCAACGTAGTTGCCTGTTGCATGTTCATAACCAATGTTTTTTGCAGTTGCAGGTCCAGAATTGTCTATATGTACGCATTTGACATTAGTAAAATTAGAAGTATATTCGTCGCAGATATTTCCAGAAGAGTCGGAAGAACCATCATCAATGAGGATGACCTCCAACTTCACGTTTTCCTGTTGAAGAACGCTATTCAGGCAACGCCTAAGGTACTTCTCAACATTGTAGATAGGTATTATTACACTTATATCCATAGTAATGTTATATAGTTACAATTATAATATTTATATTATTGGTAATTTTATACTATCAACTTTTGTATGTCATTTTGGTAATCATTTTAGTAACAATTCTAAGCGTGTATGCAGTAATGCATGAAATGAAGAAAGCTGCAAAAAATAGCAGAATGTGATTGATATGACTATATTCTACGTTCATTTCACAAAATACGAACTCATGAACTAGGTAAAGTTCAAGAGAATAATATCCTATGATTGATAAAAACTTTATTATTCCAGGGTGAAGTGATCTTATCAATTGAATGCTAATTAAAATCATTGCAGGAGTCCCTATAGCAAGAATTAGGCTATGGATAACGTAATGATAGGGGATCTCAAAGTCCATTTTTTTTACAATGGTCATAATAATTGCCAAAAGAAGAAAGGAAGTAGAAATATACATTAAACTCCGATTCCACTTTTTACTTATTGATATATACATGCCTAGAGAGAAGACAGGAAGCCTTTTAATTGTCAAAGAAATAATTCCCAATGGCGTTATTCTGTCAGGAGCTTCTACAGGGC
>Ga0326511_10004692_pt1 | contig 10842 bp, 8 predicted proteins | sample 0_2496_0518_D_FD_203701 | JGI IMG/M metagenome (GOLD analysis project Ga0326511, IMG submission 203701) | Bovine rumen microbial communities from UC Davis, California, United States - 0_2496_0518 | ecosystem: Host-associated > Mammals > Digestive system > Stomach > Rumen | place: USA: California... | reverse complement strand
GCCGGAACGGTGACAATTGCATATTCAATATAATCATTTTCACAGCCCGGATAGCTTGTGAGAGCATTCTGTGCCTCAGTCAGAACAGAATTGAGGAACAAACAGGCCACTTTCAGAGGAGTCATCCGGAGTTTTCTTCCGTTTTCCGCTGTGATGATATAAACTTTTTCGTTTTCGGGGAAATCCGTCTTGAAATTGCGGATACAGGCCTCGGGGTTCTGCAACCCTCTGTCGGCGGCCTGCTTGCCGAAATACCATTTTTTTTCTGTTTCAAAATACAGTACCGTAGGTACCAGATAGTGCTGACCCAACATCAGAGCGTCCGCTCTTCCCTGCGGATTAATGCAGGCAACAATTGTATTGCTTGTACCAAAATCAATGCCAATTACTCGACCGGGCATAAATCAACGCTTCCTTTCGCTATATGATAATCTTCTGATTTCCGTCCTGAAATCAGTATGCATTCAAAAAATCAGACGGCACAGCCGGACGGGAGCTGTCATAAATCGTATCAATATTATAGAAAATATCGAACATTTCCGCCGGATAATAATACATCCGGAAACCGTCAATATCTCTTCTTCCCTGGCGTACATAACGATTGCTTATCTGAACCCAGGCATTCTTGGAGTTATCCACGTTCAGAAAATACCGATACCCGGCCTGATATAAAATCTCGAATTTTTCGAGACTGTTATAAGAATCCCGGGAAACATCACTGGTAATATCACTTCCATAAGGATAGATATAAATATCTGTATCCCCCACTGCGGGCTGGATGTAGTCTTCCCAGTCTTTGGTATCTGCGCGGAGCTGTGCCGGGGAAATATCTCCTGCGGCGGGATGGCCGTAAGAATGCGAGGCGATTTCATAACCGCTCTGACGGAGGCATTCCGCAACGGCGGTGACGGCTTCGGCCTCTTCGGAGCTATAGCCGGGCTTGTCATTATCTTTCCAATGATAGCCGAACGCGCCCTCATATCCGGTGACGGCAATAATCGCCTTGGCACCGTGATAGGAAAAATCAGGATGTTCCTCTACAAAGGCATCTAAAACCGGGACGAGGTCATATTGACCAATATCAGTAGTACCATCGGAAAACTGATATTCACACAGGACTTTCCCATCCTGTACCACCATCCGGGTAGCGAATCCATCGCCGGACATGCTTTCATAATAATTCACATCATCCTGAGAGATGATAATCGGCCGTTTTCCCTTCGGGAGGAGGATTTCCCCGGCGGTGAACCCGTCCTGATTTTCCACAGCAATATCATGCTCGGAAACAAGAACATAATGATTTTCATAAAGCTGTCTGAGCATTTCGCGGAATTCGTCCACGGTTGCCATATTCTGATTATAGCCGGAGGCCTTTTCAGAATGAAAGGCAAGTGCCGGGTCAACAATCAGGGAATGAAAAAAGATATGCGGAATTTCCGTGACGGATTCTATTTTGACAAGCTCCTGTTTCTGATTTGTATAATCAGCTATCTGTTTCTGATATAATTTGGCATCCGTAGTTTGCAGGAGGGAAACGGCGGTATCATAATCATACTGTTCGGCCAGCCGTCCGGCGGTCTTGAGGACGGAATCATCCGTCAATGTTTCTTCAGCCGGAGGGGATGGCCACAGCAGGACTGCAAAGGCCACGACTGTCAGGAGTCCCGCCACACTGTAGCCCAATATTTTTTTATTTTTTTCAGTCATTCCGCGCCTCACTTTCGGATATTAATCATAATTCTGTGAATAACGGATAGGCTCGCGCTTATTTTCTCCGATATTGGGAGAACTCTGGGGTTCCCGGAGCCAATAGGTATAACTGCACTGTGCCGGGATTTCGGGAGCCTGAATCTCTTCAGCACTTTCTTTTTCCTCGGGAATCATAAAAAACACAGTTATCAGCACACAGAGAATTATCAGCATGACAATCAGGAAATTCTTATCTTTCTCAGTGAGTTTTTTCATCATTCAGAAAACCTCCAATTTTTCAAGCACCTGCATCAGGCGGTCAATCATAGCATCATTGTACACCAATGACTGGTCAATGGTCATGTCATAATAATCCACGGCGATAAAGGCCGTACAGAGGACATGTTCCCGTTTTTCGTCCAGAAGTGTCAGAGCCATGGTATGATTTTCGCTCTTTCCGGTGATTTTCTCAGCCGTTCCGGATTTTGTCAGAATCCGCCCGGAATATCTGAGAGAATCAGAATATTTCTCAAAACGCTTGCTGTTTTTTGTATATTTCTGAAACGTCTCATTCAGTCCGTTGATGACAATATCACTGTGCATATCCACATCAAAATGATAGTCTTCGCGTTCTTTGGGATTCGCCGAGAAAATCACATTCTGATTGGGTTCGCGCACCTGTGCGATGAAAAACGGGTCATACCAGCACCCCGAAATGATATAATTATACAGAGAGGCGATTCTGACCGGGGTCAGCCGGGCTTCCTGCCCATAGGAAATTTTTTCAGCGAAATTTCTCACATCAGTTCCGGCTTCTTCCGCCGTGAACGGCATGGCCGGAATGGTATGCCCATCGGTTCTGATTTCCTGGTCAAGATGAAACTGCTCCGCAAGTCCGGCAAGATAATTCGCGATTCCCATATTCTGTGCATGGCGCAGAAAATATGTATTGGATGAATGGAAAAAAGCATCTGCCAGCGAAATATACCGCGGATACATGTCCGGGACAGTATAATCATAATTATGCAGTGTTTCCTCCTCAGTCCCTGCACCGACAGTGACCTCCGGAATATCTTCAAATGACATATTCCCCAGACGGTACTCTTCTGAAAGCTTATCTTCATTCAGTGCAAGCAGACGAGCCGTCACGGGCTTGAATGAAGAGCCGATGCACTCCGGTTCACAACTGCCGAATTCATAATAAGTATACAGGCGTTCGCTTGGTTCGGGCATTCTGCCGGAAGCACCGGATTTATAATATTCTTCGAGACTGCGGTCATAATCAAGAATGGCTTTGCCATTGGAGCCGGCATCGACCAGGACAGCCCCGTCACTGCCGACAACGACAATACTGCTCCAACGGCACTTCCCATTCAGTTCCTGAAGCTGTGCATAAGCCTCCTCCTGTGCCGATGATACAATCGTTGTCACGATGTTGTCACCAACAGCATATTGTCTGTTCGATGCGGAAGCATTGGCTTTCAGGATTCTCTGGCAGTCCGTAAGAAGCCCATGTGCTGAAACATGGTCAATGCCCACTGCACATGCATAACATTCAGCAGTCGGCATACAGAGTTCCTGGCCTTTCGACCGCGTGACGGATTCCCCGGAAACGGTTCCGCTTTTGGTATCAATGAATTTCCGTTCGGTCATCTGTACGCCGTCCAGGGTGTACAGTGTCCCGTATGAATTCCCCTCAGAGGCCTGTACATCATACAGGACATATTCCAGCTCTGAAAGATACTCTGTGTCCTGGCTGGCGGTATCCGCCTGTGCCAATATCTCCGCCACACTGAATAATGAGAGCAGACTGCCCAGGAATACCGCCGCAGTGAAAATATGAACTGAAAATGAATGCATATCTCCCTGCTGTCCGGATAAAGCATTCCGGACAGCAACTCCTTTCAAATCAAATAAATTTTCATGATGATTTTCCGATTCTGATACCCAAATTCGCATTTGACGGATATAATACAAACCCCATCAGCATTCCGCTGAGAACATACACGGTCTTGCCATATCCGGAGGAATAACAGCTTACGCCGATAATGCCCAATTTCCCTAAATTTCCTAAAATATTCATCGTACTCAGGCACAGAATGCAGAGAAAGCCAAACTGCGGTATCAGCTGAAGACGATGTTCTTCTTTCCGGAAATACTGATTTCCTGTGAATGCTAAATAGCCTAACAGGAAAATGGTTATCATCAGCCACAGAATGCCGACATAATGCGTACTCAGTGCTATGGAAAAATCAGTTGTCGCCTCGGGAAGATACCGATAGCCCATGTTTCCGAAAAATCCACCGCTTCTGATGCGTTCGAGCGCGTTCCGGGTCTGCTCCGGCTGTTCAAAGATACGGCCGATTTTTGACCCTAAACGATGAAAATCTTTTATTACACGGTCTTCCTCTGCGAGAGAACGATAATATAAAAAATAATATCCCATCACAAGTGCGCCGATTCCGCCGACAACCGCCGTCACAATGCTGAATGTCTTCACGGACTTCTCCGGCAGATACAGATAAAACCATATCACCATCACGAGTGCGAAATATATCGGAATGCCGAACTCTGAACACCCGATGTATCCCATCAGCAAGGCCGTTTCTGATGCCAGAAACAACAGTGCCGAAAGTTTCCTGTTCCCGAATAATATTATCTCCGTCTCCGGATTCCCCGATAAAAATGCATGATACCCGTAGGCAGTCACTAAAAACAGATATGCCAACAGAGGAAGCCCCACTTGCACATCATGAATCACAGTCGTACCGAAACCGTCATTGAACAGGAGCAGAACGGCCATAATGATAACATTGGCAATCATCATCAGCATGGACGCGACTTTGTTCCGGAGCCGTATCAACAGCCGGAGAACAAAAATCAATCCCCAGGCAACAAGGAAACTCCCCAGAAACAGAAATATATATTTGATATATTCATCCGAGGCCGCGGCGGCTTCGGCATGTTCCAGGCCGGAAGTGTACTTCAGCAATGGCAGTGCCGTTGCTGAAGCAGACTGGAGATGAAACGTCAGCCCGGCCAATACTGCACACATCGGAACTTTCTCAGGGTCTGCCGAAGAAAGCCCCAGAATCATCCATGCAAATACCGCCGTCAGCAGTATCACACAAAAACCGAAATTCACAATACTATTGGGAATCACGGAAAAATAAGTACTCGCAATCAGCGGATGAATGCACAGAAGTGTACTAATCAGAGCGGTTGAAAGAAAGAAAATCAGGGATTGCCGGATACTCTTACTGCTCTCCATATAAAGCCTCCCGATATGTTTTCAGGATGTTATTATACTCCATCAGCATTTCCATGGGGTCAGAGAAGCCCTTTTCACCCATTGTCAGGCATTTCTGGACAAATTCCCAGATTCTCCGATATTCTTTCGTCTTGAAGAAAATAATATTCCGTGTGCTGGTAATCTGGTCATCAATGTATTTGGGCTTTTTGTTGATATTGGGAATCTCGTGATTCTCATAAATCGTACCGTCAAACATCTCATACAGCAGGACACCCATATGATAAATGCTGTTCTTTTCAGTTTCTTCGAGACGGAAATCAGCCAATACCGGCTTACAGCGGTTGCCACGCCGTACAAGCATGATGTTCTCCGCACGGATGCGCCCATGCTCTACCCCGCCCGATGACGGATTGTATACATCTTTCAGCATGTACAGCAAATCCAGCACCGCACGGAGAATATATTTCTGATAACTCTCCTTACTGCTGAACAGCCATTTCATGTAATTGATGTACGGAATGCCGAATTCTGTCTCCATGAAAAGATATTCCTGTGAACTGCTCCGCGCATTGATAACCTCATGCAGAGGTGAAGAGAAATCCGGATAAAGCTTCAGCAGTCCGGAATTCTGGCTGTTTTCGGCAAAATATCTGAAATTGGTACAGATTTGCTTAATCAAATCGGCCTTTTCATCTTCCGTCATATCCGTCAGACGATAGACCGTCTGCAATGTCTGGACTTCAGAACCGCTCTGGTCAGTTGTGCGGACGCGGTAACAGATGCCGGTATGTCTGTTAGGAATGACAATATCTGTATTTTTGAGGGTCTTGCCTCTCTTTCCGAACATATGGGCGGCGAGACGCTGGAACTCATTTTCACTTGGATAGAGCCATTTTTCATCAGCAAAGGCCTGACAGTCGGCTTCCAATGGAAGGACAGGAGTCGGAAAACGCTTGATTTCGGCAAGAATATCCTCAAGAATCTGATGCTCATTTGCTTCGATATGGATTTTTTCCGTCATGGAAAGTGCATACAGAATATCAGCGGCCTGTCTGGTGCTGGGTCTTTCGCTCTGTGCATGTTTCAGGCAGGAAATCAGCAGATACAGGAATTTCCGTCTGTTTTCGGCTGAAAGTCCGAGTTCTTCCAATCTGACCGGGGCAAGCTCATTTATCTTGCTTTCAGACAGAGATTTATCAAATTCTTCTTTCAGACCCTTGCTGAATGCGTAATCATTGAGCATTTCAAAGGCAATGACCCCGACAGAGTAAGTATCGACATTAGGATGTTTGACAACTTCAATATCTTCGACATTAATCAATTCCGGAGGGGCGTACTGTTTGGTACGGCCTACAATACCGGCCTCTGTGAGGATTCCCTGTTCATTCCTTTTTTCCTGGATGGCCATATGAGCCGAATTGAAATCAATAAATACGGGGTGTATTTTTCCATCCCTCTTGACTAAGAGTATATTTTCCGGCTTGATGTCACAATGCACAATCAACGGCTGTAAAAAGCTTGTCGCTTCAAACAGCTCCGAAATGACTTTCGTCACATGATTGGCATAAAAATTAGAATGATACAGCCAGTTGATATAGCACGAGTAAGAAAGGCCGAACTCCATTTCGACAAATGCAAAATGGAGGATTTTGCTTTCATCAATATAATTAATCTGTGCGGGGTGTTCTTTGAGATTTTCTACCCGGCTGATTTCATCATCAATGGCTCTGAGGGGGGTGGAATACTCCGGATAGAACCGTGCAACAGCCGGATTTTTTTCCTGATTGAATTTATGATACAGTTCGAGTTCCCGTCTGGTCTGTTTCAGGGCATAAATATGATTATTGAATGTGTTTTCCAAATCAATGCCCTGTTTTTCATTGGACAGATACCCTCTGAAATCTATGACTTTGAGGACATGTTCTTCATTTCCTCTCTTACGGTAGAAGACGGAGGCAAAACCGCCTTTGCTAATCATCATCCAGTCTTCGAGCTGTTTGCAGTGCTGAACCTGACCATAGACTTTGCACTGTTCCCAGAGGAGTCTCCGGTACTCTATTTCAGACGGATAGGGACCTGTTTCATTTACATCGGGAAAAATATTTTTATTTTCCTGCTCATAAATATGGGACGGCTGACCGGGGTACTTCTTGACAAGAGGGTTGTTTGTCGGCTGTACCGGGGGGGATGCCGAATTTACTTCTTTAATCTCTTGGTAAATCTTGACGGATTCTGTCATCCGCTTTATCATGTTAGCTGTATCGGGAAGAGAAATTTCCCAGGGCGTTTTTTCGGGCAGAGTCACTAACTGTGTTAAACTTGACTTCTGTTCCTCGACTAAGTTGAGCTTCTGATTCCAGTTCTGCTGAATGTAGATATATGTTGTTTCTCTCTCCGGCTCATGCAGTTCCGTGCTGAACCGTAAGTCAGACTGCGGTCTGACCGGCTCAAGTACAGGCTTTTTCTGCCGTTCCCGCGGTACAGGCACAGGCTCCGGAACTGTCATTTTCCTGATTTCCTCGGCCATTTCTTCCGCGAATGCATACCCCCGGTTGAGTGCCTTCCGGACAATTGCCTGATATACAGACGGTATCTTGTCCGAAACTGCTTCTGTATTGAACTGGGTATGCTGCATCTTGAAAGGCACCCGGAGGAGCATTGCTTCGAGCAGTCTTCCGGCACTCTTGATGTCATCATCGGGCGAAACGCTCCGCCCGTATATCAGGTTATACAGACCAAAATCACAGATTTTCGGGACTTTTGAATCCGGAATTACAATCACGCTCTGACAGTCAAGATGCCCGTGTATCATCCCCCGGAAATGTGCATATCCCAGCCCGTTCAGAATCGAGATAATCATATCACGAATATCTGACATTTTCAGCTGCTGCCTGGTGATATAATCCGCCAGTGTCTCCGCGCCCCGGTACATCACCGGAAACAAATACAGCAAGGCTTCCGGATTAGTCTCAGCATATTCCGTATATCCTATATAATCAATCATATTGGCATGATGCAGGGAAGAAAGCATCTTCATCAGTCCATTGAATCTTCTCCCCAAAAAAGGATTCATCCCCTGGAAATTCAGCTGACGGAGAACATGCTCCGCCCCCGGAGTCGATTTCGGATTCAGAACAGACACGTTGCCAAAAAAAGTATCAATCTGTTTCTGTATCACATAATTCTGAAACTGATTGCTTTCAAAATCTTTTATGATACTCTTCTGCATTTGAGTAAGCATCTGATATTCACCACCTGTTCATTCTGTTCTGTCCGCTCAGAGTTCCGAAGAAAGAAATTCTTTTGACAGGCAGAATTTTCCCTCACGCAGTTCTACAAACCGGTTCTGTATCAGCGGAAGAAGCATATCCATGACTTTTCCCGGGAGACAATAGCCGGTCTGTTCGAGTTCTTCATAGCTCATGGGATTCTGGTACAATGCCTGTACCACAGGACGATAATACGGGTAAAGCTTTTCAAAATCCGGAACAGTCTCTTCTTCGGGCGTTCCGGGTTCTTCGGGAGGAGCCGGGGCGGTCTCGGCCGGAGCAGGGGCTTCCTCGGGCGTTTCCGCCGGGACAGCATCCTCAATGATGCGCCGTGCCGTTGCAAGCACGTCTTTCTGGTCGCTCATCATGCAGGCAATGGAAACATCATCATTGGAATACTGTTCCGAAATCTGCTTCACGAGATTTTCGGCATAATCCTCCTCACCGCAGGCGGTATGCGCGGCCAGAAGACGGAGCATTTCACCGCCTTTCAGCAGACTGCTCACCAGATACCCGGCACCATCACTGAAAACAGCAAATCCTGTCAGAACCTCAGCCGGTTTTGTCAGACAGCCGTCCAATGTCGTCACAAGCACCTGTCCGGTTTCCTTGGCCTTATCGGGGAGACAGGTAAAGCAGGTGAGCGTACTCCGTCCGACATTATACGGATATTTCAGTACATGCGGTTCAAGATTCCGGTCAAACCCGATGAGAAATCCATCCCCGATGGAAATCGCCCGGACACTGCCGTCATTTCTGACCGCCACCGCCGTGAGCGTGGCACTCAGATGAGGCTTTTCATAGGGCATTTTATCCAGTTTCATATTAATTTTATCTATCAGGGCTTCGCGTAACCGGATATAATCCATATCCCAGGACATACTGTCCTCAATAAATTCCTGCCAGGTAATGACATTGACTTCGGCACCCTCCCGGGAATTTTCTCCATTGGAGGCACCGTCTGCAATGGCGATAGCCGAAAGATAGGGGCTGACAAACGTTGCAATTTTATCCTGGCAATCACGGTTACGGCCGAGATTATTTTTTCCGGTTACTTTAGCGGAACTGATTTTCATAGCAGTGGCTTCCTTTCTGAATTATTTCTGATTCTCATGCAAGTCCAGCTTCAGCCGTGCAAAGATGGTTTCCCATTTTTCAAAGCTGTAGGAGGCCTGATTGATATAGACATTTTCCAGGTCATTGATAAAAAATCCGGGCAGATTGCAGGAAATGAGCTTTTCCAGCATGACTTCAATCACGGAATTCCGGCAGTCTTCGGGCTTACGGCCGAATAAAACGAAAAAGCAGAGGCTGGTGAAATCTTCATCCAGTCTGCGGGTGCGTGTCCAGGTATTGACGAGGACACGGCCATCGGAAAAGCAGAGCATACTTTCAGGGACAGGGAGCTGTGTCTCATGTTCATGTATCAGACGGCAGACATCAGCCATGATAAGAATCCGTGTGGAAAGCTCATCGGTGAGGGCATCTGCGGTACCGAGAAAACGGCTTCGGCGGAAAGAGGAATCTGTGAGAAGAACCCCCCAGGCATCGCCGGTATCTTTTTTATTGAGCGGGAGGGAATGTTCTTCAGCGGTTTCATTGTCCCTGAGGGCAATGCCGTCTTCGGAGACGGCGAACACACCGGGATAGAGTTCCTGTTCGATGTAATACTCATGGCCTTTTGCATCGATGAGCGTATTTTCGAGTCTTTGCATTTCAGAAAGAGCAAGTTCGTTTTCCCATTTACCGTCACAGCAGGCGGCAATATAATTTTCCTGGACATAGGGATTGACCACGGAATTGATAAAGGCAAGAACTCTCTGAGAAAGGACAGGGGACTCGGTGACGACAAGAAGGTGATTTTCTCCCTGTTTTTCGAGGATTTTACTGCTGAATTCGCCGAAACTGCCGGCAGTGATGACCTCAGTATCTTTGCTGATGGTAATGGGCAAATCGGCATTGGGTTCTTTAATGACGCAGTTGATGAACTTTGTCATATGTAAAAAAAGGGGATTCATTTCATTCATTCCTTTCTGAAAATGATTTTGAATAATAAAAATTATTTAGTTTTAAAGACACCTCCGGCACCGACTTTTGGCTTAGAGGAGGCATTGTCTTGATTCTCCATCTTTTGGCTGTCCTGAGCCTTGGACTTAGGGGAAACGATTTGTATCTCTGTATCATCCTCTGTATTCTGGGTATTTTTGCCATTGCCTGACCAATGGTTGCCCGGTTTGGTATCTTCGTCATCTGTTTCAGTATCTTCGTCATCTGTTTCAGTATCTTCGTCATCTGTTTCGGTATCTTCGTCATCTGTTTCGGTATCTTCGTCATCTGTTTCAGTGACGGGTTTTTCTTTCTTGAACGCTTTCATAATTGCATCCTTATTCATAACAATTACGATGGCTATCACCACTATAATAATCAGGACAAAAACAGCAACTCTCATAAAAATTCTCCCTTTTCAGATGTAACTTTATCTATATTATACTATTTTTTAATATTGTTGTCAAGCATTTTTATAAATTTCCCCCGATTATTTTTTCCAAATGATGCCGGTATAACAGGCAAATCAACACCAGATACACCGCCGAAAGACCAGCCCCCCAGACATCCGGCACCTGCCCATTG
>Ga0326511_10004691_pt1 | contig 10844 bp, 17 predicted proteins | sample 0_2496_0518_D_FD_203701 | JGI IMG/M metagenome (GOLD analysis project Ga0326511, IMG submission 203701) | Bovine rumen microbial communities from UC Davis, California, United States - 0_2496_0518 | ecosystem: Host-associated > Mammals > Digestive system > Stomach > Rumen | place: USA... | reverse complement strand
CGCCCATCGTAAGGTGGCGTGTGAACAACAGTGTCCAACCGCTGTGAAATGGCACTAACAATAAGACAACGTTCTCAGTCTTTTTGTATTTATATAGGGATATAGTCTAATGATAAAAACGTAAGGCCTTTGTTCCTTAAATGGTGGTTTGAGTCCATCTATCCCTACATTTGGTAAGCAAATCTAAATTATATAATATATGAAAGAATTTACTTACAGTGGTTTCGAGAATCAAGAAACCTGCAATCACCTGAGAGCAGGTGAGACATGCAAGGTAACAGGTATTGGAAATAGTATGTTACCAATTTTGAAATCCAGGCAACCAGTTATCTGTGAACCAGTTACTGATGAAACGACACTCAAGAAAAAGGACATTGTTCTTTGTAAAGTTAGAGGTCATCATTATTTGCATTTAATACATGCAATTAGAAATGATAAAGAGTTCCTTATAGGTAACAATCACGGACATATGAATGGTTGGGTTGGTAGAAATCAAATCTACGGAAAGGTCGTAGAAATTCTTTAAGGTCAAATGGTTGAATGAGGGTTCGATTCCCTTATGACTGACAAAATTGAGACTATAGAGGGTAGTCCAAACAGGTTAGAAGAGAAATGGTCGAAAAGTATCTTACTATGGACGTAGTACGCCAATCTATTCTTGCAAGAGTCTCAATCCTTTTTATGGGCCTGTAACTCAGTTGGCTAGAGTGTTACCCTTGCAAGGTAAAAGTCGTGGGTTCGAATCCCATCTGGTCCACAAAAAATTCTAAAAATACTTGATTTTTTCGAACTTTTCTTTATATCTCTTATAAAGAAAGTTTGAATTATGAAAGTAAATTGGAATGACGAAAAAGAGACTCTCGAAAAACTCATTAGCGAAGGAGTACCTTATGAGAGAATTGGTAGACAATATGAAGTGTCTGGTACTGCTGTAAAAAAAGCAGCAAAGAAACTAGGTATTGAACTTGAACAAAAGCGTGAGATAAATCCTAGTGAACACTTTAATAAAGGTAAGAAACAGGTTCATATATGCCAAAATCCAAATTGTGGTAAAGAGTTTGAACATAGATATACATCTAATAATAAGTTCTGTTCTATTAAATGCCAACAAGAATATGAATATGTTGAGTACATAAAACGTTGGAAAAACGGTGAGGAGACTGGCTTAAGTGGTAAGTATGGTATATCTTCACATATAAGAAGATATTTGTTTGAAAAATATGATGGTAAGTGTCAAATATGCGGATGGAATGAAGAAAACCCAGTGACGCATAAAGTTCCACTACAAATACACCACATAGATGGAGACTGTACTAATAACAAGGAAGAGAACCTTCAACTCTTGTGCCCAAACCATCACTCATTAACGGAAACATTTGGAAATTTGAATGAGAATTCTAAGAGAGTATTTAGGAAACAAAAAGGAAATATTTAAAGAAAAAATTGGGAACTTACAGCAAGTTTGTTTATGGAATTTACTTGAAATGAATGAACCAAAAAACCAGTTCCCTCATCATATTGGGGAGACATCCCCAGGGCAGTTAGCTCATACGGTAGAGCGATGGATGCATAGAAGGGGATTCAAACGCCTCACTGTCCGCAATTTGAATTCATAGGCAACAATTCAAAGCAAGGAAACTTACAGCAATTTTTATAGAACTTGATTTGTAAACATTTATTCTAGAAAAAGAGTTTCCGATTTTTTAATAACATTTTAAATTCAATTAATTATGAAGAAAATTAGTTTTTGGTAGGGCTTTTGGTAGCTGAATACTATTCGTGGTCCTGATGTGATTTCTATTTGTATTGGGAAAATAGTGAAAAAATTAAAATCATTAAATAACAAACAAATAAAAAAATCACATATTATGGAAAAGAAAATTTTTACAAACAAGGAAACCACAAAAGAACAGTATCTTAAGTTTAAGGAATACATTAAGGAAAATACTCATGGCCATGCAGCATATGTAGCTTATTACCTTTTTAAACATCGTATTAAGGGTGATGAACGTGATACATATCTTGAAGATGAAGTTAGAAACCGCTGTTATAAGGGTCTCTATTCTGGTCGAATCGTTAGTACTGGTGGCGAAATGACAGAAAATTTTGCGATTCCTATGTTTAAGAGTTGGGTAATCGAAATATATAACAAATTTGCTGACCCAGAGGAATAATGGAGAAGAAAAAGTTATATGTATTGATTGACAAGTCACTTAGACCAGTTTATGGTTGTGTCCAGGGTGGACATGCTGTCGCACAATGGATGATTGAACATCCAAAGACAGAGAAGTGGCATAACGATTACTTGATTTATTTAAGTGCTGACGTAAATAAGTGGAAAAGAAAGCTAGATTGTTTGGAGATAGACTACACTGAGTTCAAAGAACCAGATTTGGAGTTTAAGACAACGGCTTTAGCAGTATTCGGACACGAAAGAGTATTCAGGAATCTGAAAACGGTTACCGAAGACTAAAACAATATAAAGGCGTTATAATCTTAAGTGGTTATAACGCTTTTTTTGTTAAAAGATTCTAACATTCTTGTTTTTTAGAAATAAAATTGATATATTTGCTAAAAGAAATGAGCGTATGGCAGAGTGATTATTGCCTCAGTCTCTAAAACTGATGCTCGTGGGTTTGAGTCCCACTACGCTCACTACGGCTGGCGCATTCATAGTGGATGCTGAAATAAATGAGACAGCGCAAGCCATCTAAGAAGTGGCAGATGAAGCAGCAATGCGGTGTGAGGATGAGTCCCTTACCCTAATCTCTTGATGGTAACAGAGACCTGAAGTTAGAGGTTAAGCTTACATGGAGTCTGTAGCATAAAATGGACAATGCGGTAGCAAAAGAAAGTGGCTATTGGTGGTAGAGAATCTGAAATATGGTCTCGTATTTTTGCGGAAGCACCGAAGAAAGTAGGGAAGCGCTTTTAGTGTTCCACCTTAAACATAATGTGGGTTCGATTCCCTCCAGACTCCCTATGGTAAGTTTAAATAAGAAAAAAAAGGCAAAGAATGCCTATTTAATTTGTGCTAATAAGAGCACTATGAAATTGAAGAGAATTAATTTTTTTAACAAGAAAAACAGAAAAAAAGATAAATTATATGAAACCAATTAAAGTATTACTTGTTATGCTTTTCATGGTATTCGGGTTGAATGCCTCTCATGCAATTAACCTAGATGGTAGATACATTTCTCAAAGTGGGGAACTTATGTTTACCTTTGTGAAGGATAGTCTATATGTTGATACGTGGCCTAGTGGCTGTGGAATATCTTATTATAAACTTCGCACATTATCAAGCCACAGGCGCATAGTTATTTTCTCTGCTTATGAGACCTATTTCGATGGCGAAACAGAAACATACAGACAGGTTCTTATAAGGGTAGAGAAATTAGGTAAGAATAGGTATTTGATTGACTATAGTGGTAAGGATAAAGATAGAGACTGGTCTACACATGAATTGTATCACATTTATAAAGAATAAAGGTGAAAAATGTGAAGTTTGGCTTGGAGATTTAATAGAATTTTTAATAAATGGAGAAACTTGTTAAAGAATTGGCAGAGTTGCTACTTAAAAACAACTTTACGATTGGCACAGCTGAATCATGTACAGCTGGGCTTATTAGTGCATCAATAGCATCAATAAGTGGAGCATCAAGGTATCATCGTGGTGGTATCATCACATATGCCACTCACCTTAAGGAAAAACTCCTAGATGTTAGTCATAACACGATTGAACAGCATGATGTGGTTAGTTCCCAGGTAGCAATGCAAATGGCCCTTGGTGGCCTCTATAAGCTTGATGCTGACGTTTGTATTGCGATTACAGGCTATGCTGGAGAAACTGGTGGTAACGAAAAAGTTCCCAATGGTACTATATGGATTTGTGTAGGCATTATGGGTGATGATGTAAGTTTCAGGTATAAGAAGCTTGAACTTCATGGAACTCGTGGCGAGAATATTGAGACATGTGTTAAGGAAGCGTTGACACTTGCTATTAAAACAATTAAAAACGAACAATAGGTCATGGGATGTCATACTTTGTTTAATAATAGTTTAGATTGCATACCAGATAAAGACTATCAGAAGTTGAAAGAGGTATGTATAGATAACATTAATAAGAGTACCATCATGAATTGCGATTATGACAAGTGGGTAAAGACTATTACCTCTTGGAATCTTGATGGTAGGACTAAAAAGAAATGCATACAAAAAGATTTCTATGATAAGAGATTGAGGCATTTAAATTGGGCAAAAGAGGTGTTAGAAGCTGATAACCCCAATAAGGATGCCGTTATTAGTGTGCTTAAGGAATTTGGTGGGCTAGTCTATGAAGATTCCTATGATTTATCAAAGATGGGTTGGAGAGACCAATATAGGGTTTTTGGATACCCTAATGGTAAGTTTACTAATCCAGAAGAAGCGATATATTTTCTTATCAATTATGACCAGGAAAAAATTTCTTTTAATTTAAAAACTGGTTATTGTGAAGAAATAGGTAACATTATTAATAGGTTTTTCACTGAATACCCAAACGGTTATATAGAATATGGATAAATGTGTATTTTGTAAGGATTTTGACAAGAATAGAATAATTTATGAGGATAGTACATGGGTTGCAATATACGATAACTATCCAGTTTCAAAGGGACATGTTTTGGTAATCCCTAAGAGACATTGTGAAACATACTTTGATTTGAATTTCATTGAACTTGAGAGTATCAGTGTTACAATTGGTATTGTTAAGAGACTCTTAGACAAGAAATTCAAGCCTGATGGGTACAATATTGGGATTAATTGTGGTGAAGCTGCTGGGCAAACAGTTAAGCATTGTCACATTCATATCATTCCAAGATATAAAGGAGACATGGAAGACCCACGTGGTGGTGTGAGAGGTGTAATTCCAGAAAAGCAAAAGTATTAATCTTATGAAGAAATTTGCATTATTGTTGATGCTCTTTTTATCATTTGGGGCATCTGCTGATAATAACAATATAGAATTGATAGATACTGCAAAATATGAAATTAAATCAGGTTTAATTAATTTTGATTATTCTAAGATTGGGTATCCTATTTCTAATGTCAGCATAGGTGGGGATTTCTCTTTGAATAATAGAATTACACCACCAAGAAAGCTTGTACCAAGTGAGAATAATAAGTCATACCGTGATATTCAAATAGACTCATTGCTTGGTGGGTTTATTATGGTTCTATGCATGTTTATTTCATGTATTCTTATAGTCTTATTACTTCTTCTTTTAGATTTTATACTAGAAAAAATGAAAAAAACTACTTAAAAATTTGGTTATTTCAAAAATTATTGATATATTTGCAATGTCAAAGAGAGCCTGACAAAGGAATTGGTTTGTAGGTGATGCAAGAATTGCCCTAAATGACGAATTATGTGCGTAGTCAGCAGGTCAAGAGAATTAAGTAGGAAGTTCCTTTGGCAACTTGGGTATCTAGGTAAGGTAGCCGCCCCTGTTAAGGGCAGTAAGTCTACAAGAGGTCCAAATCCTCTTATACCCTCTACAGACTGAAAAGACTGGGCCTCACCTTTTCATTCTCCATTCCTAGAGGCCAAGGTATGGGCAGACACCTACGTACAAAGTGCCTTAGTCGGGTTATCGGAGTAGGACTATGTGGGCTTTTCAGTAACCGTTCGGTGATGTCACGTCAAGACTGTTGTCTTTAGGGGATTGTACAACGCATGCAGAATCAATCCCCCTTTTTGTATTTATACTGGCTCTGTAAAGCGTAGCTGGATGACCGCCTCAGTTTCCTAAACTGATGACTAGTAATAGCCTCGTGGGTTCGAATCCCTCCAGAGTCACCAAAATATTTAAGTATGACAAGAAAATACGAAGAAGATTTCCAGAGGTACTTATGGAATATGCACTGCAATGGTGATATATTTGCCGAATACTGGAGGCCATTCACATATGAGGAATGGTTAAGGAACGGCAAACCAATAACTGATGGCGGTGTAAAACTTGATGATAACACAGAGCATCTTGTGACATTTCGTTATAATTCTAGTAAACCATATTAGCAATGAGTAGAGGAAAAGCTTATAACATTTGGAAAACTAAGTCTAAGTATATTTCCAGACTTAAGAAGAACATGTACTATTGGAAGGTACAGGATGGAGAAAAGGTAAATAAATTCGGTTATGTGGCGAAAGTATGGAAAAAGCCTTCTTCATGGAAGGAATTGGACCAGAAAGGTAGTCATGTGAAACTTTATAAGAAAACAGCCTCCCCAGAAAAGAGAAGTAAATGGGAAGAGGTGGACCATCATAGGTATATCAAGGATATGCGAGACGAAGGAAAAAGAATTATAGATGAAGAGCTGAATAACGAATAAAGAACTAAAATTATGATAATATGTAATTCCAAATGCTCTGTATATAGAACATGTAAGCATAAGTTACCTAATCAGATTTGTCTTTATGATTTAGGGCTACCAAAAGAGAAAGACGAAGATGATGATGTTTTGGAGAGACTTATGTACTAATTAATTCATAAGGATATTTATTATATATGTGACAATAATGTATATAGTAAATTAAGTGAATATGATTTTAGGTTCTAATAATTCTTTGACATATCTTGAACCATCAAACTGGTGGTTTGAATTTGGACAATATTTTGCTGAACGCCAGGAGATTTCCATTGAAGGTCAATACACTTATTATGGCGTTAGATATTTTGACTTCAGGCTATTTGTTGATGAATTCAATCATATAATAGCAAAACATGGGACAACCAAATATCCATTGTTCTTGTTTTATGAAGTGCTTGATTATTTTAACCAAAGAGGTGATGCTATTATCTCAATTACTTTAGATGTAACTTTTAATGAAAGAATATCTGACAGATATCCAAAGATTGAGAAAAAGTTCGTTGAAACATGTGCCATTATAGATACAATATATCATAACGTACACTTCGTTGGTGGAACTAGAAATATTGATGATAAGAAACTTTATCAATTTGACTGGGAAAGGACAAATGAAGTACCTGAAATAGTTAAGCCAACCAATTGGTCTATACTATATAGATTAGTATCAAAGTTTTGTCCAATGTTTATTTATAAGTTAAATAAGAAATACATAGAGAAATATAAGGATAAACACGTTATTCTTGTGTTGAATTATGTAAATCGGCAATAAAAAAAGATAGTGCTATGGCAGAGTGGTCAATTGCGCTTCTCTCATAAGGAAGTTGGGAAACCTACCGTTGATTCGAATTCAACTAGCACTACTAGGGAACACACAGCAAGTTTCTTTGTGGAGGAATGGTATACTCAGTGGTCTACAAAACCATCGTCCTGATAGGACTTCCTGGTTCGAATCCAGGCTTAATGTTCCCTTTTTATTTAGTAATAACTCAAAAAAATAATATTATGAAGACAAAGTTAATTTCATTGGCATTTATCTGTGGCTTGTTAACAAGCTGTATGGGCTTCAATGCACCTGATGAGGATGCAGCAACAAAGCAGAAGATAAATCAAAATGTGGAGAAGGTGTTTGGTGTCAAATTTGATGCAAATCACGATTGGTGTACCACATCTTCTGGAGTAGTAACTATCAGTAACATCCCAGATGATACTGAGAAGGTACAATTGTTGGCGTATATTGCAGAGAATGACACAACAACTTCTATGACTATTCTTAATGAAATTAATAACCCAACTGGTAGTCAGGTTGAGTTGAACTATGACATTCCTAGTAACAACATAGGGATGTATGCTACATTAATAACAAAAAACAATTACATTATTAAAAAGATTGAGAATAGTAAAGTTGCATTTACTAGAGTTGCCAGAACAAGAGGAACTGATGATTATTCCGTACCTTCTGTAACTCCTGTAATTAGCGTTATTGAAGATTCTTATGCAAATATAAGAGGATGGATTGATGGAGAGAAGTTATATCAGCTTGCAGATTACTCAGTAATGAAGATGCCAGTTGATAATTATAGTGAGGCTGACATTGCTTCATTCAGAGCCTTGATTTTCTCTTATTTCAAGAATGGTAGGGATTATAATAACCTTCCATTGGTAACTGGTGGCGGATATTATAATGCAAACGCATACCCAGTAACAACTGGCACTAAGCCTATTATTCTTTCACCTGTATATAAGAGTGACAAGGCAAAGCAGTATGGTAACGAGGTATGGAATTCAGACCTTTATTACTATTACTTTAAAGATAGTGACATTGAAGGTAAGACAGATGATGAACAAGTTGCTTTTTTTGAATCATTACCTAAGTATAAGGCCATCGAATTCAAGCAGCACTTTGGTGAAACTGAAGATGATGTATTAGAGAAAAGAACTAGTTATGCGCTTATGTATTTTGGTGATGGTACTCCAGAGCTTGGTACAGAAGGTTCATACACTTTCCCACCAGGATATAAAGTTGGTTTTATGGTACGTGCTAAAACCGAATTTAAGGAGAATGGTAAGCCAAGAAAGCAGGGTGAATTATATAGTGATGGACGTTTGAACGTTAATATCAATGATTATAATGAGTGTAACTTCAAGGGTTCATTCAAGGATAAGAAATTGCCTCTTAATAGTCCTCGTGTCGCTTGGTTGGTTCTCAATGGTAGAGTTATGATGTGCTGGGAGTCTGGTACTGACAGAGACTTTAACGATATTATCATTGAAGTTGAAGGAGGTATAGAGCCAATCAGCATTATACCAGAGCTTGATAACAACTACTACACATTCTGCTTTGAGGATAGAGAGCTTGGTGACTATGACATGAACGATGTAGTTATTAAGGGAAGACGTATTGATAACACACACGTTGAATACAGCATTATCGCTTGTGGTGCTGAAGATAGATTACAGGCTAGAAACATTGGTGACCTTAGTGGTATTGAGATACATGCATTATTTGGCATTAATGGCTTCATTAACACAATAGAGGGTGCTGAATATGTTCAACCATTAACAACAGTAGTTGATGTACCTTCAAACTTCAGCTTCATTAACACAGGTAATCAACCTTATCTATATGACGTATCTACTAACAAGTATGTATACTTATCAAGAGTTGGGGAAGACCCACATGGTATCATGATACCTTATGACTTTAAGTACCCACTTGAAAGAGTATGTATTAAGGATGCTTATGCAAGATTTAACTCCTGGGGACAGAATAGTGTAACAGGTAATGACTGGTATAAATTCCCTATCGAAGGTAAGACATTTTAAGCTAACTTGATGAAAATCAAGGGTTTGACTAATATCAATAATAACCACTGAATAATGAAAATTATTTGGTGGTTATTTTGTTTTTTGATATTTTTTAAATATATTTGCAATGTCATTCAAAAATGATGTGTGCGCACACACTTAAGATTGACTTATATCAAATAGTGAATGATTTTGCAAAAAAAGGATATTTTGAAATATTGTATTTGGCAGCTTGGGTAATATATATTAAGTGAAAGCAGATTGGGAAAATATAACCCATGAGCATTATAAGTAAGTGTATTGTGGTTAATAATCGGTTAAAAATTGGAGTAAGTGTACCGATTATCCACAATTAAAAAGTAAAGTAAGTAAGTTAATAACAAATTAAAAAAAAGGGAAATTTATTATGAAGAAAGTATTTTTAATGTTGGTGATGATGTTCACCATGAGTGCTAGTATGTTCGCAGAGGACAACAACACAACTGAGATTGAGAAGTATGAGATTAATGTTAACACTAACAAGTTGGCTAATTATCTTGAACTTTCAAGTGACCAGATTGATGCAGTAAAGAATGTAACTGAAGAGTTAACAAAGGACTTGATGTTTGCTGCTGTAGAGTGTAATGAGACAAATCGTAAGTCTGTTACAAGAAACGCCATCAGTAAGAACGTTAAGAACATTTCATACGTATTGACTGATAAACAGTTCAAGAAGTATTTGACCGTTCTTAATGCCACTATGATTAACAGAGGCATTCTTGTATACTAAATTAAAAGGTTGGTCACTTTAGACCAACTTTTTATATTTTTAACAGATTATTCTTGTTTTTTTCAGATGTTTTTCATATATTTGCAAGAAAATGGATAAGTCAATGAAAAATCAAGATTCTTGTGGACCTTTATTTAAACGATGGGTCAGGTTTTTAAAAGATAAAAAAATATATGGCAGGTATTTATTATACATTCAAGAAGCCAATAGAAAAAAAGATGGGGTAAGACAGACTCAACGTTATAATACTTGGGGCTACTGGAATTATACATTTGGAGATAATCCTATAATATGTAAAGCCAAGAAGATATATCTTTCAAAAAATGATTATTTTAAAGACAGATTTGAAATAAATTCTTTAAAAGACCTTAGGAAACATCTATTTGATGTCTATATCCTTCATTCATATATCGAAGGTGATTTCTGGTTTAATACGTTTGAAGAGTTTAAAAAAATCGAAGAAAGGAAAAACCCAAAGTTACCTATTCCAAGGGGATTTAGGCCTAGACATAGAAAGTTTAAAGGTAAGGGCTTAAGAGAGGAAAATTCACCCTGGTATAGTAATTATTATCAAGATAAGAAAGTGTTATGGAGAAGATGACAAACCGTCCATGTTTGGACATGAACAAGTTTAAGGAGCTTTATAAGGCATACTGCGAAAAGAATGGGTTTGACCCAGCCCTTAATGATACCATCAATAAATGTTTCATTGGCTGGTATAGCCGTTCTGTAGCGGCAGTTGTTTTTGTGTTCTGCAAGGACAAACTTGGTAAGTGGTGTGTCTTAGCTTCTGAGAGAGGCAAAGAAGCCGCTGATTTCCAAGGTATGTGGAATTGTCCATGTGGTTATCTTGACTTCGATG
>Ga0326511_10004690_pt1 | contig 10845 bp, 19 predicted proteins | sample 0_2496_0518_D_FD_203701 | JGI IMG/M metagenome (GOLD analysis project Ga0326511, IMG submission 203701) | Bovine rumen microbial communities from UC Davis, California, United States - 0_2496_0518 | ecosystem: Host-associated > Mammals > Digestive system > Stomach > Rumen | place: USA... | reverse complement strand
GGATCGAGCAGAAGCTGTTAAGAAGAAAAGAGAAGCGCGTAAACCAAAGCAACTTAGTAGAGAAGAACAGTATAATCAGTATATGAAGAACTCTATAAAGCAAGTGTTTGGAAAAGATGCTAAAGTCGATTACATGAATATTTATAAGGAAATGAGTAAAGACAAGCGATATTCTAAATTACTTGACTCTGATGATCCCGGTGATTATAGACGTGCAGAAGCAGCATGGCTGAAGAAGCATGGCTTATATGACGGATATAAAAAGTTAATGACTAAGAATGAAACACCGAGGGAAACTCGTTCTCGACGAATGAGCGAAGTTTATGTTGATCATCCAAATTGGACTGCCGACACGATATTGGGTAAGAAGTATCAGCACCTTAAAGGCCCTCATAGTAAAGACGATAAAGAATACTGGGATGCTTGGAATAGAGCTATGGATGAACGCTTGACCGAGCTTGGTTATTGATGATGGAGGTGTTTGATGGACGATACTTTATATTTAGCACACCACGGAATTCTTGGACAGAAGTGGGGCGTTCGTCAGGGTCCTCCATATCCACTAAAAGGTGGCGATTACACCAGGACTGAAATGAAGGCCATAACCAAGGCTAGAAAAAGCAAATATAGTCGATATAACAAACGACACTTTGACCAAGTAATTGATGAAGGAACTACTCTTCAGACTTTAGCTCGAGATCCTAATCGTACAAAGAATACTGATATGTTTTATGCGGGCTATACTGAACATGATAAAGATCGGTATAATGCACTATTCAATCATAAGACCCCGCAGACTATTTACGATGACTCCGGAAAGCCTTGTGGTACTGGTGCTATTTATAAATACTCTATTCAAAATAAAACCACTTCTCCGATTAAGGTAGCATCTCAAGATTCTGGCGCGAAAGCCGTTATGCGACTCTATGAAAATGATAGGGATTTTTATAATTTTGTTAGAAATCCCGATCGTCTTCAGACCTATTTAAAAAAGATGTACGTTCCGAATGATGAAAAGTATCATAAGGTGCTCAATAAACTAACCAAGCCTGATTATACTCCAACTGATAAGGATCTCCTTACCATGTATGACATGGTAAATTGTGTAATCCCTAATCAGAATAAAGATGTGGTTAATCAGCGAGCAAAACTGTTTAGAGAGCTTAAGAAAGATGGTTATGGAGCAGTCTTGGATATTAATGATGCCATAAACCATCCGCTAGCATCTAATTCTCCAGTTATTGTTTTCGACATGGAACCAATTGTACTGGATGGCGTTCGTAGAACAACAATGGTTGATGTTTATAAATCTAAAGCACTAACAACCGGACGATATTTATTGGGTAGGTATTAATACAGAGGAGGTGCTTAATGGACGATACTTTATATTTGGCTCACCACGGTATCAAAGGCCAGAAGTGGGGCGTTAGACGTTTTCAAAATGAAGATGGCACGAGAACTTCTGCTGGTAAGAAAAGGGCTAAAGTTACTAATAAGAAAGCTGCTAAGAAAAAGAAGCATAAGCTTACTTTTGAGCAGAAAGCTGCTCTGGCAGAGCTTATTGGTGCGACTGCTGCAACAGCTGGTGGATTATATTACTTAAGTGCATCTGAAAAGCGCCAGAGAGCAAAATACGAAGAGCAGCGTAAAAAGCAGGATGAATATTGGAAAGCTTGGCGAAAAGAACGAGATGATTTTTGGGAAAGACAGCGTCAACAGCATGGAAAAAGCGCAGGGCAAGGGAATAGCAGCACCGACAATGCTGATAATTCATATAGAACTAGAACCAAACAAAACACTTCCGAAACAAAATCTAAAGACCGTGAAGCTAAATACAAGAATAGCAATGAGAAGATTGACGCGAAGGAAGCTACGGCTAAAGCTAAAGAGATGCGAGATAAAGTAGCTGCTACGCAACGAGATGGCACTCTTACGCCTGAAATGATTAACGACTTGCAGGAAGCTATGGCTAGAGCGAAAGTAGCTCGCGCTCAGATGGCTCATAGTCTTGGGTTTATTTGTTATATTAACTATGATGATCCTAACTATCTTGCTCACCATGGTATTAAAGGCATGAAGTGGGGCGTTAGGCGCTACGAAACTGCTGGCGGACATCTTACCTCTGAGGGTAAGAAACGCTACGCCAAGTATTATAAAGCAGTTAGCGATAAGGTATCCAATGCTGCTACAAACGCCAAAAAGAAGGCTGGCGATTCAGCTGCTAAGGCTAAGAAAGTGGCTACGAATGTTGCTAAGGGTGCTGCTATTGCCGGTGGTTTACTTGCTGCTGGATATTTGGGTAAGATTGGCATGGAAGAAGCTGCTTCGTTCAGGAATAATAGTCTCGCCAAGAAAGCAGCCGAGTCTCTTATGAGCGATCACTTTACCGATCTCGATTCTGAGTCCAGGGCTGTTGTGAAGGATAGACTCACTGCGATTAACCGAGAGAAGCTTCGCAATCAAGATCGAGCCAAGAGTTACAATAGGAAGAAACTCATTACTGACGCAGCTAAGGCATACAATCCTAAGAGCGGAAGTAAGGAAGCTCGAGACGATTTGAGGGAGAAGGTTCGTAGGGGTGCTTACTCGTCTAAGAATCGCTCTGCCATCGATGATGTTGTGAATAAGCAGAATATTAACATGTACGAGGCGGGTCTTCGCAATGCTGCTCAAGCCACGGTTAACCCGAATGCTTATAATGCTCGAGTGAGATCTGAGCGTCAGAATGCTGAATCTAAGTATCAGGAAGACCTTAAGCGCAAGAGAGCTGAATCCAAGGAACGGGTTGACGCCGCATTCCAACGGATAGCAGATGCTGAACGTAAGAGAAGGTAATTTTAGGCAGGTGAGTAGTCATGCAGTATAAAATTACCTACAGTGATTCGTTAACTCATCATGGCATAAAAGGTATGCATTGGGGTGTAAGGCGTTTTCAGAATACAGATGGCACGTATACAGATGCTGGCAAGAAAAGATACGCTGTTTATGATGAGCCGGGCTATGAGTTTTTGAACCAAGAAAAACCAATGACATCTAAAGAGTTGCGATCCTATCAGAATAAAAAGAAGTTTGAGAATCTTGGTAAAGCAGTTGCGTTGGGCGCTGTAATAGGTGTTGGCGGATACGTAGCAATAAACAGTGGCGCAGCCGAGAACATGATCGAGCTTGGTAAACAACGACTTACTCGTAATAAAAACATACCATCGGTTGATGCAGAAACAGCTAATAAACGTCCATCTTCTGCTACTCAAGCGGTTTATGAAGCGAATAAAAAGGCTACTGCGCAGCGTAAAGCTCAGGCCAGAGTTTCCAGAGTGGATCCAGTTCAAAATGGAAGTAGTAAAGCAAATGAGCGAGCTCAGAAGATCGCTAGTTCGCTTCAAGACCTTGGACGGAGTACAATCCGGACTGGCGCTAAAGTAACAAGAAGTGCTGTTTCTGCGGCTGGTAAATCTGCTAGTGCAGCTGTTAGAAAGGCTATACGCAATAAAGTCACTGGTGGCATCGACGAAGATGATCCGAGTACTTGGCTTAGAGCGTTTACCAATGCGGCTGATGTTGTCAATACGGGTAGACGATACGCACGAGCAGCGAAAGCTGTTAAAAATAAAGATGCCCTTAGAGCTGCTACAGAAGTTGCTCCTGATTTAACTGATGCTGCGAACGCAATGATTGATAAAGGGCGCGATCGCTTAGACGAGTTTAGAAAAAGAAATGGCCTTAAGCGATAAAATTATATTCTCGCATAAAATACTTTCTCCAATTTAGGAGAGACACAAGATGTGTCTCGCACAGAAAGGAGAAGAGATATGATTTTTAGTAGGAAACTACTCCAACATATGGAGTATACTTCCGCGAACGATGAGGGAATGATCATCATCGATGCTCGCGAAACATCTCAGTTATTGGATGAAGAGATTCAGCAAGCAATCGCAGAGTTGTCTACATTCCATATCGACAAACCCGAATACAAAAATGGAGCAGAGTCAGTTTGCATTCTTTGTGATGCGAAAGAGAAGCACGACAAGGCTATTGCTGAGCAAATGAAAGTACAGCTTCAGATTGCCGAAGCAAATCAAAGAAGAGCAGTTGACTGGGGGCAAATGACTCCTAAGATTGTCGGGATTGTTGCATATGGATGTATCACATGTGTGTTGCTATGTCTTGAACGGCAGACACCAATGAGCATGAGATGGCTCAGAGCATTGGATGCATTAGTCACCCCTCATGGTATTTAGAAGTAGTACGAAATAGTGTGGAGGTAGTTGATCGAAAGATTGACTACCTCTTCTCTTTTTTTCAGTTTGGTTTATTTTTTTGATGGAGGTGAGCATGGTTTGTAGTGAATCGAATGTCGAAAAGGATTTACTTACAGAAACTGAGCAGATTAAAAAAGAATTACTTAATCTTGCCGATGACTTATATATTACCTCCAGAAAACATAAATTTTTAATGCATAGACTAGCTGATATACGATACGAATTAGAGCATATGGATAAAAAGCAGTAAGGAGGTATTTTATATGGAACACAAGCCTTCCTATATGGACTCGCTTATTATTGATATTCAGCCATCTTACACTGATTCTCTAACTCATCATGGCATCAAAGGTCAGAAGTGGGGTGTGAGAAGGTTTCAGAATAAAGACGGATCTTTAACTTCTGCTGGTAAGAGTAGAAATGCTGAAAGATCTAAGAAAAAGAAAAGCGGCGATATAGGTAAGAAAGTAGCAATCGGATTGGCCACTGCTGGAGCGCTTGGAGCAGGAGCTTATTTGATGTCTCAAAGTGGCGGAGATAGTTCTTCGAATTATACTACTAGAACGGCAAGTCATAACAGATCATATGCTGTAAATGGACCATTGAAAGATCATATACAAGATTATTCAACAATTGGAATACGATACAAAGCCGGTCAAAACCTACAGCGAGTATCTAGATCTCCAAAACTCAGTTTTAAAGGGAAAAGTTACACATATGTTTCTCATCTGCCAAGAGATAATGAATTCTATAAAAATGAATTCAGAGGAGAAGGGAATTTCAGGCACCATAAGGGCGCTAATTTTGACGAAAAATCAGATTATGTGTATACCGTTACTCCCAAAAAAGATATGAAAATCGCATCGCCAAGAAAAGCAGCTGAAATTTATTTACAGACCAACCCGCATGCAACGGATCAGGGTTTTTGGGAAATAATGCGTCCGTATAGCGGTTACGAGCAAAAGTTAAGCCGAAGTCTTTATGATAATGATAAAGATTATGAGACTGATCTTCGAAATCAGAAGATATATAAAGAACGGCGCGATGCATTCGTGTCCGAGTTAAAGAAACAAGGTTATTCGGGTGTTGTTGATCTGACAGACTCTACGAGATACAAAGGATCTCTGCCGGCAATTATATTTGACCCTGAAGAAGTTCTTGATGTAAAATCGTCAGAACGACTTAAAGATTACGAACGAGCGAGTGATCGAGCAAATCGAAAACATTAGCGCATATAAATGTATAGGGGGGCGATTTCATGGAATACTTACCTTCCTACACTGACTCTCTAATGCATCATGGTATTAAAGGTCAGAAGTGGGGTGTGAGAAGGTTTCAGACAGAGAGTGGTGATCTCACTCCTCAGGGAAAGAAACGATATTCTGATTCATCTACCGACAAAATGAAACCCAGCAAATCTGACAGCGCAGTTACTAAGCAAGTTAAACGAGACTGGCAGAACATGGACGAGGCTGCGTTTCGTCGTAAATACGCGGTTAGTAAACGCAAGTATGCTAAGAGAGTAGCAAAAAGTCCTACTGGTGATCCATATGGCGATGTCCGAGCTAAGATGACTAAAAACGGACCAAACAAGCGATTCGATAGAGCAGTAGAAAAAGAAGCTAATCAGATGGCTTCGGTACGTCTCGCCGAGAAGGCAGAAAAGGTTAGAGATTCTAGATCGTTTGGGTCTAGGCTTGCTACAACTCTTTTGACGGGTCGTCGTGGCGATACGGCCTATAATACTGCTCGTGCTGCAGGTGCGTCTAAACTTGGTGCTGGCGCATCTACTGCAATACTTGGTGCCGAAAATACTATGAATCTCGCAGATGCTGTTTATAAGAATAGTCGAGAAGGTAAAGCATATATTAAACGTACGAAAAACAATTATTACAAGTAACCTCGCAAAAAATACCCGGTCTTATACGAGAAGATAATAAGCACTAGGTTAATGGAAAACCGCTAGTCATTGACTAGAGATCTCGGTTCGAATCCGAGGTGCTTGCGTTTTATATTTTCGCCAATTTAACTTGGCATTATTTTTTTCGCAAAAATTACCACCCGTATAGTGAGAGGTATGGCGTACGATGTGTACGCAATTAAAACGTATCTCTTATATTTTTGGTTCTATACGAGAAAGGTAAAAGCATGTTCACAAAGTTTAAGAAAAAGAAGCAGCTTCATCGAGAAATTGAAGACACGGTCAGCATTATTGATCAGTACCAGAAAGAACATTCGAAACTCATTAAAGAGTATTTCAATGAAAAGAATCCAATACGTGCACAGGAGTTGATGACGCAAATTTACTGCATTGGTTACACAATCGCGCAACTTCGTAACGAACTCTCTTCCACACAGCAAGCAATTAAATCTCTATAGAAAGGATGTGCATCGTGAGTGAATCATTATATTTATGCGATGGAAAGGCTTGTGGAGATACTCCTCCGTATGGATGCTTTCTAAGCGGTGGAGATTGCTGTCGAACAACGGAAATCGAGCATGCAATCATGACGGCCTCAGCTGAACCATTTACAGAGGATACCATCTTAAAAGCATCATTCTTTACTACTCTCGATGAGATGCAATTGTTTATATTGTTAGTCGAAGATCATTTGCATGATATCGAAAACTCTAGGGACGTGTTTGGAGACATTAACAATACGAAAAACGATCAAGAGATTAAAAACATTCACGATGCGTATGATATTTTAGCAAAGCAATGGGGTCTTCTAGCAACTGCACTAAAAACTTCTACTTTGAGTTTGGATAAGTGATATGGCTAAAAACGATGAAACTAAAAACAGTGTACAATTGCTGCTAACAAAATCAGTAGGAATGGCGTTACCTCTTACGAAAAAAGATTATGAAGTGGCTAGTTATATTTTCGATAAGCGGTACCGAGACGAACCAGAACTTGCTGTTACGTTCATAAAAGACAATAGCGATTCTACTTGTAAGAATCTTTTCTGTGGTAATTGTGGTTGTAGAATAGACACGCCTATCGATGTTACAAACTATTGTTGTAGGTGTGGATATTACTTTATGAAGGATGTCTCATGACTAGAGAAAAGATTAGAAAATTCAAACTGCTCATTAAAGATCAAATGTCGGATTCGTGGGGTAAGTTGCGATTGTACAGTGACTTAGCATTAGCCGATAAGAAACCGGTTGATACCATTGAAACCATTGCAGAAGAAGAACGCTGTGTATACAATCTGTGGAAAGAGTTATACGATTTAATCGATAGTTTACCAACCGTCGATGAAAAAGGAGAATGATATTCATGAGGATTATGGATCAGCACTATGAGATTGATCACTTCGATCCCAAAGAAGATGTTCGTCGTATTTGTAAAGCCGCTAGAGTTTGCTATAAGTCTCCCGAGTTAAAGACTTATGAAGAGCAGTGCAAGTTTGTAGCGTGGCTTCGTGACAAAGATCCTGACAACCCTCATATGAGTCCGTTCGAACACTCGAATCTATCTGTCATGTTCTATACGAATCGCGGAGTTACTCATGAGTTTGTTAGACATCGACTGATATCTCCGAATCAGGAATCTACTAGGTATTGCAATTACTCTCTCGATAAATTTCATAGAGACATAACGTTTATTCGAGATAGTGCAGTCCGCGAAGCTGATCTATCTAAGTGGCTGGACGATTGCGAGGAATGCGAAAGTAGATATTTTAGGCGACTCAACGACGGTTACACTCCTGAGCAAGCTCGTGGCGTTCTTAACAATGACGTTAAAGCTGAAATCTATATTACAGCTAATTGGCGTGAGTGGCGACACATTTTCAAGCTTAGGTGTAGTAAATCGGCTCATTATCAGTTCCGTGAGTTGCTGACGCCTTTATATGAAGAAGTTAATAAAGCAGTTCCATGCGTGTTTGATGATATTAAGTTCTAGTAGATTGGTTTATTAAAATGTCTCGCAAAAAGAAAAAGTCCATTGGTCCGAAGCGTATTCATTCTGAAGTTGATATTGCTACCGAATTCCTTACTAATTGGTTTAATCAGCAAAACATACCTCATAGTAAATCGTTATTTTCGGTGGAGTGGTTTGCATACACTTCTACTGGATGGAAGTGCATGATATTTTCTGAGAAGTATAGCAATCTATTCTTCGAAGTGACATACCTCAATAAAGAGAACGAGATACATTGCAATTTCTTTAAGCGGTATGAGTACTTAACTCAATGCGAAGACAAACCCATTTTCTTCAAGAAGCCCAGTACAGTAACGTGTATCGAATACGATCATATGTTTTAGGAGTTTATATTATGCCTAATGCGACAGATCAAGTAAATCATCCTAAACATTATACTAATGGTTCTATAGAATGCATTGACGCTATAAAGGCATCGATGACTGACATAGAATTCAGTGGATATTTGAAGGGAAACATATTGAAGTACTTGTGGCGATATCGACTTAAGAGTAATCCATCCGAAGATTTGCTAAAAGCAAACTGGTATTTGACTCGTCTTATTAAGGAGACAACTGATGGCAGATCCCGTAAAAAAGAGACTGATTAATAGTTTTCTTGAAGTAGATGCAGAGTACCGAGATAAGGTAACTAGAATTGTAAAGTATTTTCATCTAAATCCGAATGATCTTATGTGTTATACAAAGAACACGACCAGCAATGACTTGGGAATATTTGTTCGTAGCAGGAAGCGAGATAGATTTATATTTACGTGGTATCCGCACAAGCATCAAATTGCTATATGGCGTTATCCCGACAAAGGCATGATCATGATCAATGACCACTTAGCTCTATGTTCAAATCCTGAATTACCCCGACGGGATATTTTGGAAGAACTTCGTAAGAGTGCTATTAAATAGTAATTCGCAAAATAAACTCCTTTCTTTATAGGACTACTAGAAAGGAGTAGCATTATGGCGGAAGTCAAAAAGGATTGGAATAGGCGCACGTACCATTTTATCGATGATATTTTGGGCTATAAGCTTAAGGATGAGGACTTTGAGATTATCCAAGCTGCGCTCATTAGGAGGGCTGACCTGATCGAGGAGATTGATAACTCCAAGGTCAAGCCGGACACCTTCATGAACTTCAGCGGAAAGGATATGATTCAACCGCGAGTCATCCTTGAAGAGGAAAAAGCTCTGATGAAGCGTTATGCGGATTGGGATTGTGCCGTTACCATTCTCCGAGTTATCGCTGATTATTGCGAATTCTATTCGAAGGAGTAGCCGAATTAAGGAGCTGTAGAAAGATTTACAGCTCCTTTATTTTTTGCCTTCGCAATTTTAACTACTCACTTTATGAGGTAATAGCCACTAGATAGAAAGTGAGGAAGCTATGGTCAAAACATATGCTCTTTCCGAAGAGCAGGTTGACAAAGCGATGGAGTTTTTAGCAGACTTGTATGTGCAATACATGAAGGACGCTGCAATGTACGATGCTGAGCGTTACGACGACTCAGGCAATTGGGATGCAGACACTTCGCGTATGCAAAATGCACTAGACAAGGCTGGTAAACTTGTCGAATGTGCCGATCTGTTCGGAGGTTTTAGCAAAGAAGTGCATGACCGGGTGCATACTGCATCTTACGGGTGGTAGTCACCTAAGTATAGAGGAGCTGTAGAAAGTTTACAGCTCCTTTATATTTTTGCCTCGCTAAAATTACTTTCTCTATTATAGGAATATGGATCAACTAGTTTTAGGAGGTTTGGTATGTTTAATGCAAAGACTAACGAACACCGGAATCTTAAGAAGGAGATTCGTGGATATTCTCGAGAGGAGCGAAAGATTGGTAGAGCAATTAAGCGTCTTAGTTCGAAGATTGCTTCGGAGTGGGACCCAAGAGAGACTCGCACCATGATTGCTGAACTCGAGGCATTGACGGATAGGCTTCGCAAGACGAGGGTCAAAGCAGCCTGCGCGAAGGCGTACTTGGATCTTGGAATTTATTAGACTATGTTCTAACTATAGAGGAGTTGTAGAGAGTTTACAGCTCCTTTATATTTTTCTCGCAAATTTTACTAGTAATATAATAGAGAGAACGGGGTTGTAAGTTGGAGGAACTTATGAAAACTATTATCAAAATGTTGGCTATTTTTATTGGAGGATTTTCTCTCGGAGTCATCGAAGAGAATGTTCGGTACAGTATCATACATCATGAAGCAAAGAAGGGTGATGCTGAATCGCAGCAGATCATCGACGAGTTCGACGCAGTTGGTACAAGAATAGAAGAAATGTTCAGCAAGTAACTAGTTACATAACAATACCCCGTTCTTTCTATTTATTTTTTAGGAGCTCGACATGAGTATAGAGCAAAGAAATCGTAACGTTGATATTTTGCGTAAACAACGATTAGGAAGGAGTTATGTATCAATAGCAAAAGAATACGGTTTGTCGGAATCGCGTATACGTCAGATTTGTGATCATGTACGTTTAGAAGAACGGAGAATTCCTGTGGATATTTACGAAATTGAATTTGCATGTGATGAAGTAGATGCTAGTCCTGGAATGAATAAGCGTATTCAAAATGCTTTGGCTCAACATGGGCTCGATAAAAACAATCGTTGGAAGCATCTCAGTCATTCTCAGCTTATGGAA
>Ga0326511_10004688_pt1 | contig 10849 bp, 21 predicted proteins | sample 0_2496_0518_D_FD_203701 | JGI IMG/M metagenome (GOLD analysis project Ga0326511, IMG submission 203701) | Bovine rumen microbial communities from UC Davis, California, United States - 0_2496_0518 | ecosystem: Host-associated > Mammals > Digestive system > Stomach > Rumen | place: USA... | reverse complement strand
GAAAAAGTATATTAAAAGCAGATTCATCACCTGCTTGCGCTCTTTTGATTATCCCAACTTCTTCTGAAGTGATTCTAGGATTCTTGGACATAATCAAACAAATAATAGTTCCGGTTATTAAGGTGTCACTCCTGTAACAGACGGTGCTGTGTTGTGGGCTGTTGTCATCAAAGACTACCTCAAGGGACAGCCCTGATACTAGAACGGAAGTTCTTCGTTTACTACTAAAGAAGATTCATTCCGTACGTTCTCACAAAGATAATAATGAATTCTCATAGACATCCGTTTGGATAGATAACCTTCGTTTACCAGTTTATTTATCATACTGGTCGCAATTCTTACACGAACTCCTAAGGTTCGATATGTTTCTATGCCTATGCACAGTGTAATCTTTCGATTTATCCACCGTACTATGAATTGCAAATGAGGATTACGCCAAACTTCTTCTATAATATCATAATTATCTTCTTCTTCGGTAATTGGAGCGATCATACGCGTGTTGTTTAATATACCCGGTGCGCCTTGATTGTATGCGATACGCAACGCGTCATAAACTTCACTTGGTTTTGGATCGTCCGTTAGAGCAATCAGATTTTCCTCTCTAAGAGGATCTAAATAATTGGAAAATACGCACATTCTATACTTCATTAATACATTTGACGAGATAATCTGTAAGTTTATTTACTTCTTTTAGCTTTTTTGCTTTTGTTTCTTCATCATCGTCGTCTGTAGGAAGCTTTGAACTTAAGTGCTTCTGGATGATTTCAACTTTGCAGTCAAATTCATCTTTTCCACAAGAGCGTGAGATTTTATACGTATTTTCTATATACGCAAATCTCTTCATGAACCACCTCACCCAAGCAGATACCCATTTCCAATAGGCTTCTTCTTCTTTGGTGAGATTTTCCCAATCGATGCTTTTGTCAAATTCAAAATTTCTATAATATTTTGCAATACCTAAGATAATTCGAGTAGTATGTTTACGCTCTTCATTATCTACATAGATCTTTATAAACTGACTATAAGCATGATCAATCCATCGCTCTTTAGCATTGCAATACTTAAGAGCAAAGTTTACAACTGCAGGACATCTATCCCGCAGCATTTCCTTGTATCCAGTTTTTTTCATTTAATGTTGCATTTGTGGACCAGCCTGGGCTTGAACCAGGGACCTCCAGATTATGAGTCTGTTGCTCTAACCAACTGAGCTACAAGTCCATTACGGTGCAGGCTACTATACTTCACCTGCACCTACCATCACTAAACGAGACTTATCCTTTTAAAGACAGTCCAAATGCGTCTCACGACGTTAGTGGGTCCTGAGGGATTCGAACCCCCATCAGACTTATTTTTATGCTTCACTAGTACAAGCTCTACCGTTGAGCTAAGGACCCCCTGTGGAGAGTGAAGTGGGATTCCTACCCACCTCTCGTAACACGAGCTAAACGTTTCATAACCTCCACTCTCCTTTGGAGTGATGGCGGGAGTCGAACCCGCCCTAGAGATAATCTAGTGTCTCCTTTTCACTCTCAGCACTTAGGTAGCTTACACCGACTTCACGCTGCCTCCTGGAGACCCGTGTAGTCAACAACGTTTATGTTGCCGTTTAATTTTTATATCAAAGCGCTTGATGTCTTACTTTCTATCGCCGTCTAAACCAGTCAAGCCCATATTTATTAATACGGGTGGACCTGGGCGGAATCGAACCGCCGTCCGAACGACTTATCCTGGGACACGCTAAGATTTCTTATTCTTCCTCATCGTAATCTTCATAATTCCAAGATAGCATGTTTAAGTGTATGGCCAAAAGTACAGCGAATATTGCACTTTGCACACTACCTTTTAGCATAGCTATACCTGCTATACCAAGGGAAACTCCGCTACCAATTTGAAAGAATCGATGCATAAAATTTTCGTACTTCATATAAATTGATTTTAATGTTGTACATCTTAGTAAACTCTGTGATGATCAGTCACAGAATTCGATTTAAGCCATATTACAGCCTCTCTAAGCCGTTTTCTCCCCCTATCATGGGTAGCTAATCCATTCAAGGATTTGAAACGCTCAGAGAGGCTCTTTAAGGCCTTAATTTGGTACAGTGATCTATTACTGACTCAAGGTTCTGAATAGGTTGTACCCGCATTCTTGATATACAATGCAGTGTCTACGTCCCTCCTAAGGGTTGCCCACTAGTAGGAGCACCGGCTCAATGGCTCGTACATTGCACTTGTTGATCAAATGGCCACATATTATTACACCGTGTGGTCGGTGGTTGTTCTCTGCACGTGGCTCTAAGGCTCTTGTGAGAGATGTCAATTCATCTCTTATATCTGCTTATACCAGGTGCAATACCTCTCTGCAAGACTTACGATATGTTGCGATACTGACTCAAGGTTCTGATCGCTAGAGAACATGATTAATGGATTAGTACCAGTAGCATTCCACATAGTGGCGGTACTCGCCCTCATAAGAGTTACGAAGTTCGCGCATAGCGTTCTCGAACATCTTATCAGATTCTTGTACCTTCTTTCTGGCTTCTTCCTCCATTTTCTTAGTCTCGGCTTCATGCTCAGTAGGAGTGAGCACGAGTTTTGCGTCGATCTTCTTGTTGGTCGGAATACACTCTCCGTCCTTAATCTCACACTCGACGCCGAGCAAACGCTCTAACAGTTCCTTAGAAGCGTTAAGCTTCTCCTTCGTGATGTCATCCTCACGGCGGCGCTGCTGGAGCTGCAAGAGGGTCTTACGGTTGACATACGTGGCGATACAGAGCTGCTTCTTAGCCTCTCTCTTCTTCTTGTCATCCTTCTCCTTGTTGATCTCTTCTAAGGCTGATTGGATTGCCTTGTCGGTAATCTGGTTACCAGTCTTAATTGCATTCTCAACACCTGCGGGTTCCTGACCCTTCTTTTCTTCTTTGTCTTTTGCCATTTTGATAATGATTTAAAAAGTTAATAACTAAATGTTTTATAACTCACTATGAATACTCCTTACGGAGGTCTTCTCTGTGTTTTGTCCTGCGAATATAAGGCGTTGCATCCTTATGACGCTCCCTGTACGTAACAGGTTTGGTTTTCTGACAGCCGTGCATAACTTAATTGCCATGTACAGACATACAATACCATTTTTGAATGGTGTTTAAGGCATCACGACTGATTCCGTACTTCTTCAGTTGAGGCTCATACACAGTCTCATCTTCGCATACTATTTTTAATGCGTTGAAGAGAGCAACGTCGTTTGTGTTTTGAATATCTTTACTCAACTGAAAAGCAAGAGCGAGAGTATCTCTGTTGCCGAAGAATGTCTTATAACGAGTACTAAGATACATCAAAGCATTCTCTACAGGATCTTCCTTTTTGTCTTTTCCATTCTTGGTCTTCTTGACTGTACCTGCCGTTTCTTTCAAAAACAGATTTGTCAGCTCTTTAGTATCTCTGTATACTATTGTCGTCAATTCTGGTATTGTTACATTTGCGTTAAACAATAAATCGGCAATGCCAGCAGCAATAGAAGCAAATGTTTCTTCGCTTATATCATGACCATCATATAGAATTAAGATGGCGTGCGGGGTATTAGTCTGTGACATAGCTCTGCTCCTCTTTAATCTGAACCTTTACCGGAACCCCATCTACTGTATCAGTTCGATACTTGTACGACGTAGAAAACACACCAGACTTTTTCCCTTTTGTTTTGACTACAGAATCCTCTGTTATAGGATCTGGCGTCTTTGGTAAATTAGGATAGATGTCTTTGTGATTGTAGAACTCTGTAACAATGTCTTTCTTGGTTGTAGTTCCGTACTTCTTCAGGAGAACATGAGAGACATTCTTCAGTACATCTTCTGGCATTACAGAGAATGCTGAATCAATCTTGTTTCCATCGTTCGTAAGGTCCTGATAAACCAAAACTTCGTCCACAGAGTAGAAAATAGGATTAACAGTCTGCTTGACTTTAGCGTTCACGAGACTATCTACAGTCTCTTCCAGAGTTGGGGACTTTTTGTCCCAGGGCATTTTCCCACAGCTTGAAAGGCTGCAGGAAGCAACAGCAGCAACAACGATAAATGTAACAAGTGCGATGAGCTGCAAAACATTGATTTTCTTCCTCATTTTTGATAAATTTTGAAGATTAAACATTTGTTATTATCCAGTCTTTAAGGTAGACTTGGAATAGACCTTAGATTACTTTTCCTCCGTTTGCTTCAATAGTCTTGATAAACTCTTCACGTCTGTCTTTTGGACATTTCAATCGATGCAAATCAACTGCATCTCTTGCGTCTGCTAGTTTAATACCTAACGACTCATGAAGAACTTCAACCATACGAAACTCTGGAGTTCCAGGTTTAAAATATAAAACACACATAAGTTTGAGAATTAGTAATTTGTAGTCTATAGCAGAGTCGAACTGCTCTTTACAGAATGAAAATCTGTCGTCCTAACCGATAGACGAATAGACCAGATGGGGCCTTTGGTTTAAAGTGTTTTCGCGCAAGCCCCTGTAAGCGTCACCACTATATTTACATCCTACCCTAGCTGTATGCAAGCTCCTTACCGCTAGACCTCCAACCACCTCGGATGTATTTGAAAAACGTGAGCTATGTATCCGCATGCACCTCAGCGTCTCAGCCTTCCGCGTGTTAGCTTATCCGCCAAGAATTACACTAGTGTCCATAACTCACGTGTAAATTGTTGTTGTGAAAAATGTAGAGACGTTTCACAACGTCCCTACACCCAATTAACATTTAAAAGTACAATTTAAAAAATGCCTATGTACAATTGGAAATGAGTTGAGTAACGTTTCACAACGTAGATCCCACAGCTGGTTTTGCACCTACGCCAAGCATCCTTACCCCGGGAGAGTTGCGATCTCTAGCAAGGTTACTACGTGTGTCTGATGTTTCATCAGACATATTTAGCACGAGATTTCTATTGCGTACTGTGGGTGTCGTTAGAATCACATGAATCTGCGGGCGATGCTCTTCGGCTAGCATCCGGTCTTACGACCAAACATGTGTCTCTTTACGACTAAATACTCAGTTTGACCCACTGAGTCTCAGAATAGATATCCATCTGAGTTAGACAGGTATACATATGTCCTGGTTTGTACCGATTTCCCCTCGGTACCACAAGGTTGATTGTAAAGTAGAGTACGCGTCTAATCTCAGATTCCTCATTTAATCCTGACTATCTGAGCAAAATCCAGTCTCTTCACAATCGTTGCAATTGCACCCTCTCAATCTCCGCACTGTTCTCAGTGTGTCCCAGGGCTTGAGGTTTCCTGGCATTCGGCGTTTTCTATGCAATATAAAATTGAACCTGCGTGTCTCACGACAGGCAGGTTCTGGCTTCAAAAATTGTAAAATGAACATTTCACACCTCACGGTGCTATGTCTTTGTTAATATTATACCCCATGATTCACAGTCTAATGGTGGCGTTCCATTTCTGGAATCTACTATGTTGGGACACAATATAATATTATTTAATACACATCCTTTGCATCCATTCGTGCGTTTTCTTGCACGAAATATTGAATCATTAAATTTAAACAGCTGTCCCGGCTTTGGAGTCTTCATAACCGTTGCAGTGTTATTTTTATAACATTCTCTCGTAGATTTCTTACGATTTCTACGAAGAATAGTTTGAAGTAAAACTCATTCTTTTTGTTTGAATAAAGTTTAATGATTCTTGGAGCTTCATAATGGACTTCCATCCATCTTGGCGTAATAGGATGTAGTATTTCCTGAAATTCTATACCATCTTGGTATTTTTTAATCATCGTCTGCAATTTTTTATCAGGTATTTGCAGAGACGCATGAGAAATCTTTATTGCCCTGTCTTTGAACAATATCACATTTGGAGTATCGTTGTTTAATACTCCACAATACAATCGGTTCTGTTCAATATATTCTATACGCATATATGAACCAATTAGTCCGTTCGCCATTTTCTGGCGAACAATGTCACCCTTTTTCATATGTAACAATTACGAATTAACAATAGAATTACAATCAGAATCAATCCGATCCAGAATCCTGGCGGAATCGAGTCTCTAGTATATGTTGTTTCCATATTTATTTCCATTTTAGAAAAAAACACGTACATTCACCTCCTAGAGCGTCGATTGTATCAAGAATCTTAGTCTCTAGAATATCACACGCATTCTTTGTAAGTCCTTTAGCAAGCATCATAGTTGCATTGCCTGACTTTACAAATACTCTGCGTTTGTCGTTCCCTTGAACATCCACACGCTTCTTTTTAGGAAGCGGTGGATGCTGCTGATTCTGCTCTCTCATAGTTCTGTTCGAGTGTTGTGATACTGATATTTTTTATGCGCCTCACATTTTCGTAGATGTTTTTTATGCGTCTACGAATGCTTGCTATATAGCTTAATACAACAAGCATAATGACAATATTTATTGCAAGTATGGCTGCCACAATGCATAATGTCATTATTGAGAATTCAATGTCCGTCATTTTGATAACTTTTTAACATTGTTTTTTGTAATCCATCGTAGTGCAAACGTAATCGCTTGTCTTTTGAGAGAGTATGGATTTTTTGACAGTTTTGTCTTACCGACGATTATTCTGCCATTCCATCCATTTCTTTGGTCACACCATTTTACTCCGTATCTGTATAATACAGAACCATTCGTATCTTGTGGATCTACAAATGGCTCAATACATGTATAGATATGTATATTATACTTGCGACGCAACCAATCGATAGCTTCATCTACGGTTGGCGCCGATACGCTGAATATAAAATGATTCCAATCTGTAAGAAGTGTAGTTTTCGACACTTTTGGGTGCAACCCAGTCTTAAACCGATCGTGTGTCGGTTCTTTAAAGCCAATAGTTTTTAACTTCCTGGCTTGATTGTATGTGACGTGTTTATTCATCTCCTGTAACTCCAAATACACTTCTTATTTTGCTCTTCGACGGTTCAGGAATAACAATATGTTTTACCACTCTTGTACATCCTGGATCATATGGGCTTTCGTTTTCCCAATTAATGTTGTAAGCAATACTATCCTCTTCATTATAATAAGAGAATGTATCTCCTAAATCACCGTCTAATAAGTTATAGAGTTCTAAGAACTCATCGCTTTCAGAGAGACATTCCTCTACGTATACGGGTTTGTCAACCCATATGCGATGGAGTAAATGGTTGTACGCACGCAATAAACCATCTTGCTCATTCACTTGGTGTCTGAGCTTGAGGAGTTCATTTTCTGGAATATTTGCTCTAGCTGTATTAGAGGAACAACCAGTAACAATTGCAGCAAGAAAGATCATTGCACTTAATACAATAATCATTAGTATGCACATTCCTGTGCTTTTCTCTTCTTCTGTTAGTTTCATAGCTTTGTTTCTGCTAATTCTTTCATAATACCGCGTGGAACAATGTACTCAGGATGATGGCGAAGAACACCAAAATAGTAGAATTTGCCATCTTTCTTTTTGTAAGAATCAATGACGTTGCGCATAGCTGGACCATTATGATTGGTTACAGCCAACAGTATTTTGTCCTTTTCAGGAACAGCGTCTCCATTCTCTTTTTTATAGAGTTGGATACGTGCACAAGGGATTTTTTGTTCCCTCATAGCATTTTCAACTTTAGATGCTAGTTCAGCATCATTTGTTAATAGCTTTTTACTCATTTTTGATAAATTTTTGGTTAGACAATACTGTTTCGTCGTAATTTGCAACGACTCATCAGGGGACATCTACATCCCGACAGCATTATATTAGAAGAGGAGAGAGTACCACCGCCGTAGTACAGAGAACAATATTCAATAACTTTTTACAAGAATTTGCAATTTAAAACTAAACAAACCTATGAAATGAGAAACTATTCTCTCCTCTTGTATATATTATAAGCGTACCACTCTCTGGCACGGCGCGAGCATCGCTGCTTGCATTGATGTGACCTGGATTTTTAACGCACCAAGTCTTACGAACTCCCTTAATTGGCGTCTAGGGTATTCGTTGCGTTTTTTGTCATGGCTTACCATGACGTGTGCACCATCACTACTAGCAACAGCACACGGATTGAATTTTCTTCTCATGTCAATGTCAGTTTAAAAATATACAAGTTGATCCATTAAACGGAATATTTCACAATCGCGTTTCCATTGTTTCATTTCCCATTCTGAATTTATTTCACATATAAGTTCTGATGACATTGAAATTACTGGTAGTGCTGCCCATCCATCAGCACCTGCATAATCATTTACCATTTCTTCCATATATATTGTTGTTTTGAATTGATTTCAATTAAAACTCTGCCTATCTTCACAGACAAGCAGAGTACATTCGGAGGACCTTACCTATCTTCACAGACAAGTAAAATCTTGAAGAAAAACTCTAACAAATTATTAAGTATTAAAAACTAAAAATGATTTTATGATAGAAGTAGTCATACAAAATGGGGTCACTGATATCCAGTAGACCCCTGTACCCGATGTTCGTTTAACTCTCAGCTGTCGGATTTGCCACTGAGATAACCTGGTTAAGGTTAAAATTCATCTTTGCAGGCTTTGGTAGAGAGATAGTAGTCTGGATAACTTTCTTCATCTTCTACTTCAATGAAGATGAGTACTCCCGAGTCATTTTCGGACATAAGCTCTGACAACTTTTCCTTATCATTTTTGCTTATGGTTTCTTTTAAAAGTACTCCAGGTACTCTTTCTGAACATGAATCGTCTATTAGACGAGTGCCTACGTAAGAGATAATTTCATTCTTTATTTTCCTGATGTCTACTTTCTTCGACATATCAGGAACGACCAGTACTAATTCCATATATATAAGTTTAAAATGGTTTCATACAAAACCTCACCTATCTTCACAGACTAGTGAGGTGCAAACAAATAAATGTTAACGTTGGGTTTTGTGGTTTGTTCTCAATAGCAGTATCGCTCTACATAAGGTCAAGTTCAAACATTTTTGATAAATGTTGAACATTTCCTTTAAAGAGAATTTTGAGGACTAGATATCCTCTAATTATTCGGTAAAAAATGTTGAACTTTTTCATATATATGATGTTTGGTTGATTTCAAACAAAAGCGGGAGAGTTACTGAGTACAGACCAGCATCGCTCTCCCATCAAACCTTTTAGTCGTCATACGGTTCTATACCGTGATAAAAATACCCATAATCGGTTTTCTCAATGGTATAATAACCTATAAAGTATTGTGCCATAGATAAACCACCTTTGTCAAATTCTGCTTTAGGTAATTTACTATGTTCATTAACAAGGTCAAGTATGTCATCATTCGTCAGTTGTTCTGATGTATGTATTTCACAACGGCGGTGTGTATCTCCGTAATAGTGATCTTGACCACATTTACCCCATTTTATTGTGGCATTAATTTGTTTTGCTTCCATAATTTGTTCTATCTGCAAAGATGAAACCCAACCCCCACCCCTATCCGCTCCCCGACAGCGGAGCCTGGTGAGGCTGTTGCGAGCGGAGCGAGTAGTAATGTTTGGTGGGGATTTGGGAGGGCTTGCACGGTAATGTTTGACACAAGCGATTGTGCAGGCGCATTGTGTAATTAAAGCGAGAGCACGGCATTTTGCCGTGCCTCGCCTTGTTCGAGGATTACTGCGTGAGCTGTGTATTTAGCTCGTTTTCCTCGTGATTAATCTCCGCCATTGTCGTTAGACAGAGATTGTCAGCTGTGTTGAATAGGTCGCTGTCCTTACTGCGAGTAAAGTTCCCTAACAACCAGTTGATTCTCATTGCTGTTTCGAGGTCAATGTGAACGAATAACTCTTCTGCTTTCAACGGAACGATAGTGTCGCTGGCTTCTTGTTGCTTTGTGGCGCGTTTTACGACGTCGCAAATTTCGCTATCAAGCTTGTCTGCTACTTTTTCAATTGATGCACACTCGGAGTTACTGAACTCGACGGAGAGCCCGACTTTTGCCACGCACTCCTTCTCAATGATTTGAATTTTCATATTGATTATGGATTAAATTGTTGTGGAAAAAGGGAGCACAGCTGTGCTGTGCCCCATTAGATTTACTTGCGAGATGCAGCTTCTGCACGCAGACGTGCAAGCTCTTCCTCAGGGCTTTCGCCTGCTGCATCGCCAGATGCGTCACCAGATGATGCTGCGTCGTCACCACTGACAGGCTCATAACCAGCCATGATGTTCGCAAGACGTGTTGCGTTCACCACAAAGTCTGGCAATGGCAAACCTGTCTCTTCATCGCATGGCACGAATACCATGGTAGAAGACGCAGTCTTTCCGCTGTTTTTGTTCTTCATCTCACAGCCGAAGTCCACTGTCCACCACATACCGTAGAACTCGAATGGCATGGCACCAGCGTCTTTGCAGCGTCCACGGCTATCGTAGGCGTTGTCCCAACGGTCAACAGCCTTCGCAAAGTCTTCATCGCTTATGCCGTCTTCCTTGACGCCCAAAGACTTGTACTTGCTCACATCGTCAGGGATAGCATAGGTGAAGTAGTGCGAAAAGCCTAAACGACCAGCGCGACCACGCTTTTTGAGAGAGAAACGAACAGCATCGTTTTTGTTGGAGCCCTCACGTGCAGGCACGAGCTCGGCTTCCACAGCGTCGTACCAACCGCACTGCTCTTTAAGAGACAGATTGGCGTTCATGATGTTATTTTCCATATTGCGCAATAGTTTAATGGAATTAAACAAACGGCTATATCTTAAGAGCGCGTCGCCACTGCGCTCTCGTGCCTCGTCGGTGATGGCATACCTTGGGAGACTGCATCAAACATTTGCATGCTCAACACAATCGGTTAATAAAGCGAAGCAAGCCAAATAAACAAAAAAGCGAGCGAAGCGAGCAAGCCACGCTCACTGATTTG
>Ga0326511_10004687_pt1 | contig 10850 bp, 6 predicted proteins | sample 0_2496_0518_D_FD_203701 | JGI IMG/M metagenome (GOLD analysis project Ga0326511, IMG submission 203701) | Bovine rumen microbial communities from UC Davis, California, United States - 0_2496_0518 | ecosystem: Host-associated > Mammals > Digestive system > Stomach > Rumen | place: USA: California... | reverse complement strand
AGTTTATTGTTTCCGGTAGCGTCAAAGAACTGACTTAGGTGGCTCTGAAATGCAGTGTTGTTGTTTACGAAGTCAATACCCTTTTGACTTTCGACAGCAAATATTCTTGGGATTCCACTTCCTTCATAAACATCTCCTAAATGTACAGAATCCAATATTGGATTTGGATACTTGTCAGTAGACTCTGCACCCCATATTACATGAGCATAATTGCTGTTTGACAATATTTTTTCAAGACGCACATGGTGGTCAAAGTCACCTTTACCTATCTCATATCCAGTTTGCCAGCCAACATCTGCGTCAATAGTACCGCCTACTGCGACACGGCCCTCAGCATCGGAGTTAGTAGGGTAAAAATAGTCTTTGAGGAACACACCGAACTGTGATGCAATACCGAGGGCATAAGTAGCATCAGCATTGGAAATAGTTGTCTCGATGTCCTGACCTTTCAGAGGGCTGTCCTTACCGACAAGGAGAGTGACATTATCTCTTTCGGAAGCACCGCCAATATTATCAGCAGCTCTTGAATTGTAAGGACTGACAATATCAGCGATACTGCCTGGAAGGACATAAGCGAGAGTAACAGCCATAGACGTTACACTGCTAAGGAGTCTTTTCTTCCATGTTTTCATAAATATCATCCTTTCATAGATTTTTTCAGACCCACGGATTTATAGGGGGCCGTGGGTCTGTGCAGTTATCAATAAGCGAACATATAAACCAACGCACAAACATTCTTCATCCAAATAATTATAATATATGCTTTCGGCAGAGGGAGAACCTCAGACGAAAGATTTATAGATTTTATATTATTCGTTAAAGATAAAAGGCTATAAAATTAAAGCAACTAAATTATAACACAATAATATACAAAATGCAATTACTTTATGTAAAATTCTAATTAGAAATTTTGAATAAGATTTTATAAAAATTTCACAAAAATAGAATATTCTGTGAAAAAACAAAAAAATTTAATAGTTAAAAACAACGTATTATAGGTATTTTTACGTAAAACTTCACAAAAAATAAACAAACTGTTAATTTTAATCGGAGGGATTTTTTGCAAAGAATAATTATACAAATAGTAATATAAGAGAAAAAAATTAAAATCAGTTATAAAATATAAATGAGCATTATTATCAGATTGGATAAAAAGCCTGCATGGGCGGACAATGTTCGCCCTGCAAAAATCGCACAAATTATTTTAAAATTAGGATTTCAAAGGTAACTTGCTCCCTTTGGCAGTGGGGTGGACGGACAGAGTTCCCCAAAAAAATACCCTCCAAAATTAAAAATTGATTCTGATGTAATAAAAAGAGAGATTATTGACAATCAGAATCATGTATGATATAATTGTACTATGCTTAATGAATGAAAATCCGCCTGTAATTTAAAAAATTTTATGTATTTAAGGCTAAAAAACAGGAACAGCAGTTAATTGCAGAGAATAATAAAAAATACGGGATTTTGGGAGTTGAAATTATGGAATATCTTGAAAACCGAGAGCTTTCATGGCTCAAATTCAATTCAAGGGTACTTGAAGAAGCCGGTGACCCGGAAACGCCGTTGCTGGAAAGACTTTCATTTTCGGCAATTTATCAAAGTAATCTTGACGAATTTTTCATGGTAAGAGTAGGTTCAGTTACAGCCATGGAGAAGTCGGGGAAGAAGAAAAAGGATTCAAAGACGGGAATGACACCGTCAAGACAGCTTGATGCGATATTTACAGCAGTAAAGCGATTGCAGACACCTGTTGAAGATACGTACAGGAGTACGATGACGGAGTTAAGGAGGTACGGATTTGAGCACGTAAGTTTTTCGACTGCAACGAGCGAGGAACTTACATTTCTTGAACTTTACTTCAAGAGGGAGATAAAGCCGTTTTTGTCGGGTACAGTAATAAACAGCGAGTTACCGTTTCCGTTTTTGAAGAACAAGGAATTGTACATAGCAGTACAGTTAAGTTCAAAGAAAGGGGTATCAGTAGGAATACTGCCTGCAAGCCACGAGCAGGGTGAGAGGACGATACCGCTTGGCAACGGAGGAAAGAGGTTTATACTTGAAGAGGAGGTAATACTTCACTTTGCCCACCTGATGTTCAAGGGGTACAGAGTACTTGACAGAGCGATAATAAGGGTTACGAGGAATGCGGACATAATGGCACAGGGAAAGGGTTCGGACTTTCGTGAGCGAATGGAGGAATTAGTAGCCCAGAGGAAGAAGTTACCGCCGGTAAGGCTTGAAATATCGGACGAATTTAGCCGAGAGGCACTTGACTGCATATGCAGGAAACTGAAAATAAAGAACGTAAGGGTATTCAAGTCAGGGATACCGCTTGACCTGTCATTTGTATATCATCTGCAAGAGCTTTCTGACGCACCTGAGCTTCACTACCGACCGCTGACGCCACGCAAGCCGTCAGTACTTGCGGACAACCGCACGGTATTTTCGCAGGTAAAGGGGAAAGATATTCTTTTAAGCTACCCGTTTGAGTCTATGACAGCATCATTTATAAGACTGTTGCAGGAGAGTGCAGTTGACCCGAAAGTAACATCAATAAAGATAACGCTTTACAGACTTGCGAAGAACAGTAAAGTAATAGACGCATTATGTACAGCATCGGAAAACGGAAAAGAAGTATTAGTAATGATAGAGCTAAGAGCGAGGTTTGACGAGGCGAACAACATATACTGGTCAAGAGTACTGCAACAGTCGGGAGTAAAAGTAATATACGGACCGAAGAATTACAAAGCTCACTCAAAGTTACTGCTGATAAAGAGGAAATCAACAGGGAATGGAGTTGACAGTCTTACGCAGGTAGGAACAGGCAACTACAACGAAAAGACAGCATCATTGTATACAGATATGATGTTGCTTACCTGCAACAAGGAGATAGCGGAGGACGCAGAGAGGGTATTCAAAGCACTTGAAAGCGGAACGACGGTAACATATACAAACAAACTGCTGGTAGCACCGAATTGTCTCAGGAACAGAATACTTGAACTTATGGACGAGCAGATAAGCATATCAAAGAGCGGAGGTCAGGGGTATATAGGAGCAAAGATAAATGCCCTGACAGATGATGTAATAATAAACAAGCTGATAGAAGCGTCAAAAGCGGGAGTAAAAATAGAGCTTGTAGTAAGAGGAATATGCTGTCTTATAGCAGGAGTAAGCGGATACACGGAAAATATTTCCGTAAGGAGTATAGTAGGGCGATTTTTGGAGCACAGCCGTATATACATATTTGGAAACGAGCATAAGGAGCAGAAGATATACATAGGTTCAGCGGACTATATGTCGAGAAATACAATAAAGAGAGTAGAAGTGGCAGTACCTGTTGAAGATGAGAAGTTAAAGAAACGCATACACGATATGTTTGCTGTACTGATGGCGGACAATGTAAAAGCGAGAATAATGATGAATGACGGTACATATCGGAAAGTAGTCAAAGACAGTAACGAGCCGGCGATAAATTCACAGGAGTACTTTTATCAGGAGGCATATAAAAAGCTGGAAGACAAGAAAGCGAGACAGGAACAGTTAAGAATAAACCGAGAAAAGTCCAAAAAGACCACACGCTCAAAGAAATGAATAAAAAAATATAAATCCAAATAGACTTTCTATTTGGCAGGGGAATTGCGGGACAGCGTCCCCCGGCAAGATTAAAAATTGACTTCCTTAAAAAAATGTCTTGAAAAGTACTGATTTCTGTGGTATAATTTACACTATAATATATTGGGTAATGTTTACATAGTATATTATATAAATAAAGTAATGAGGTTTTCATAATGATTGGCTACTATAACTATACAGTTATTCTTACATATTTAAGTCTTGTTTCGTCAGTTGCAGGAATTTTCTTTACCATGGGGATAGGGAAACTTGGTTCGCACCCTGAATACGCAATAATATGTCTGATGGTATCAGGGCTGTGTGATATGTTTGACGGAAAGGTTGCGAGGACGAAGAAAGACAGAACAGAAAGTGAAAAGCAGTTTGGAATACAGATAGACTCACTGTGTGACTGCATATGTTTCGGAGTACTGCCGTCAGTAATCGGGTACTCAGTGGGAATGAAGTCATGGCTTGACATACCGGTACTGGTAATGTTTCCGCTGTGTGCAGTAATAAGGCTTGCGTACTTCAACGTAAGCGAGGAGGAGAGGCAGAAAGAGACATCAGAAACGAGGAAGGTATACGAAGGACTGCCGGTAACGAGTGTTTCGCTGATACTGCCGTTGATATACAGTTTTCACAAGGACATAGGGGAGGTCTGTTTTCCGGACGTATACGGCTGTTCACTGTTTATAATAGCGATAGCATTCATAACGAGGTTCAAGGTAAAGAAGCCTACAATGAAGACCATGATGACGTTTATAGGCATAGGGGTATTAGAACTGATATGGATGCTTTACAAGACTAAAATGAGGTAAAAAAAAGAGGACTGTAAAAAGCAGTCCTTTTATTTTTAACATAGCAGGGTCGCACATATGGGTGCGACCGCAAAATAAAAATCATATATTTCGGAGAGACAGCGTCCCCCAACAAAATTGATTCTCATGCCCCGACATTAAAGACCATTGACAGCATCTTGCGGACGGTTTATTGCAATATCGCTGTCGTACTCGGCAGGATTTTGTTCCTGAGGTTCAGGTTCAGAGGGAGTCTGAGAATCGGGCTGAGAATCGGATTGAGAATCGGGCTGAGTCTGCTGTACGAAATTTTCGCTGTTTATGTTAGCCCCCTTAAATACAGTGACTATAAAGCCGTTATCGTTGTCACCGGAAATCTGGTAATCGAAGTTTTGGGGAACAGGGATTTCGGTGATAGTCTGGGAGTCATCGGAGGGGACGAAATAGACCTCATAGTTATTGTTATTATCGTCAGAGAATTGAAGGTGCTGACCGTCATACCTGTACATAGTTTCGATAAGGTTAATATATTCTTCAAGGCAGATATTACCGGAGGTCATGAAGTAAGCGTGAGGGATACCGACATAGCGGAAGTGCCAGGGTTCGTACTGAATTTTAGTAATATCTTCTTTTTCCTGAGGGTATCTAATGATAAAGCCGTACTTATAGCAGTTTTTAGTAAACCACTCGTACTCGCCCTCGCCCTGATAGTCCCAGTCGGGGTAAGTGGAAAAATCGAAAGCAAGACCGCACTCATGTTCACTGAAACCGGGCTTAGCGACTCTTGTTGACTCAGCGGAACCGGTAGCGAGTAAATCTTCACTGTAAATTTTCTCCTGATAGGACTTAGGTCTGTAAGCACCGTAGACGAAAATATTATCTATACCTGTAAGGTCATAGAAATCTTTTACCATATTGACGAGGGGCTGATAAGCGACCTCAGATATAAGCATATCACCGATATTTACGTCATCAATAGCGGAAAACCAGTTAATACCGGTTTTTTGGATTTTTTCGTTTATATCGACGAGGTTTTCGGCATCGCCGAAGAATTCGTGGTTATAATTGACGAGGATAAGGTCACCCCTGAACTTGTCTTTTGTAAGAACGCCGTCATTTTTATAGATTATCTGATTAGGGTCAGTAGGTTCTTGGGAAGGTGGTTCAGTTTCAGTTTCAGCGTAATGTACGGACTCCTCAACGGGTTCTGCACGGTTTACAGCACCTTTGACGAGGTAGACACCGCTGACAATGATACCGGCTGACAAGATAAGTTCGACAGTAAGTTTAGTTTTCTGTATACTTTTTGCTTTGCTTTCTTTTTGGGATTTACTCATATTGAAACTCCTTTGCACCGCACAATGTACTTTTTCCTTATTATACCACTTTTTCCGCTGAAAATATATAGTTTTCAGCAAACATTTTGAAAATTCACATAAAAAGGAAACGGAGAGGGGAATAGTTTGTATACTTTTCACAGTATGACTGGAAAACAGAGTAGGGTCACACCTATGTGTACGAGCGTAAAGGGATAATTGCATATTTAGGGCGGGTACACTGGTTCACCCCTACTATTTTGTAATTCATAATAATATTAGAGCAAAATATTTTCGTCCAAAGAACTTCTAAAAATTACAAAACAGGGATTCCAAAGGGAGCTTGCACTCTTTGGCAGGGGGGAACAGTGTCCCAAAAAATCAAGAGTCAATCCACTTGTAATATTTAACTAATTAACAATTAGTTAAATAAAAGGTAAGCGAATGTTCAGGATATTTGTTAAAAATCACTAAAAAAGAGGCATATCATTGTAATAAGTATTAAACATATACAATAAGACTGACCGATTAAGCGATGAATTGCACAAATTTTAAAAAACCACTTGAAATAATACAATTATAATGATATAATAAAAAATGTAAGAATAATGATATATAAAAAAAGCATTCTCCTTACCCTCAAAAAAAGACGGAGCGTGCCTTTTTTACTTTATTTTTGCAATAAGGAGTGATGTTAAATGAAATGTTCTGTCTGCGGAACAAATAACGAAGAAGGGTTCAAGTTCTGTGTAAAATGCGGAAGCAATCTTGAAAACCCACAGGAAGTAAATTATGAACAGGTAGACATGGGTGGCTACCATGCAGAAGAAGAATATTCATCTGACACAGCAGGTTTCAGAATGGCGAGCGGAACATTCACAATAAGTGACAAGTCAGTGTCCTCGCAGTCCTCACAGCTTTTCACATCTGAGGAGTTAAATGATACAGACGAAGAATTTGATTTCAGCAAGTACGACAATGAAGACGATACAGATTTAGGCACTGAAACCGTCCAGCAAAACGTACAAGGTATGCAGGGAATAAATCCGCAGTATATGCAGGGCATGGGTTCGCATTATATGCAGGGAATGAATCCGCAGTTCATGCAGGGAATGGGTATGCAGGGGATAAATCCACAGGCTATGCAAGGAATGAACCCGCAGGGTATGCAAGGAATGAACCCGCAGGGTATGCAAGGAATGAGTGTACAAGGTATGCAGGGGATAAATCCGCAGACTATACAGAATACGCAATCGGGTCAGCAGGTACAGCAGAACATGAATCAGATGTACCCGAATCAGATGATACAGCCACAGATAATAGGGTACGACATGAATGGAATGCCTATTTATCAGGCACAGCCGATAATGTACGCACAACCGCAGTTTATGGGGTACGACCCAAACGGAGTACCGATTTACCAGCCACAGCCGATAATGTACGCACAACCGCAGTTTATGGGGTACGACCCAAACGGAGTGCCGATTTACCAGCCACAGCCGATGATGTACGCACAGCCACAGCCAATGGGAGAACAGCAGGGAATACCGCCGTACCAGCAAATGGGCGTACCGAATACACCATCAGGAGTTGGAGAACAGCAGGACTTTTTCAGCAGTAAGAGTGTGCAGAAGGAAAAGAAGCCGGAGGAAAAGGCTAAAAAATCAGATGATTTCTGGGACTTTTTTGATGGAGGGCAAGGCAAGACAAAGCATAAAGAGGAGTCATCAGACGACTTTTTTGGAAAGACCAGTCACAATGACATGGGAGAAGTTACAGTAACGAATGACATAGACAGACTAAAAAAGCTGGAAAAGAAGAAGTACTCATACATGGGGGACACACCGATAGTTGACGCTGACAAGCTCGCAGTAAATGAGTCATCTAAGTACAACAAGATGTTCATGAGGGGTACAGCACAAGTAAATGCGGACGACCTGAAAAGCAATATAAAAGCGAAGCAACACGACATAATGGGCGTTACCGAGGACATGAGTACATCGCAGATAAGCAAGAATGAGCATTACAAGTCAAGAGTAAGCATGGCAGGAACGGCACAGGTAAATGCAGACGAGCTTGAAGCGTACGTACCCGAAAAGAGGCAGGCGATAATGGCAGGAGCAGACCATGCAGTAGAAGCTATGCCGAAGAAAAGGACTACTTACAATGACGAGATAGATGCGATAGAACTGCCGGAGTATATGCAGGCTAAAAAGACGTCAAAGAAAGACACGCCGGAGATACCGAGTTTACCGGAGCTTTAAACAACATCAGTTCGATAAATTAATTTACATAAATTTTCGGTTTATAGGTTCGACCATACAAAATATTCACTTAATTTATTTAACAATTATAAAAAGAGAGATTCCAAAGGGAACTTGTTTCCTTTGGCATTGGGTTTGGGGGACAGCGTCCCGACAATAAGCATCATCGAGCCCACATTAAATAGGAACATAAAAAGAGAAATGCGGACGGCATAACCCGCATAAAGTTTTTACATAAATAAAAGGAGAGAGAGAAATGTTCAAAAAACTACTCACAGAATTCAAGGAATTTGCACTCAAAGGAAACGTAATGGATATGGCAGTCGGTGTAATTGTCGGTGCAGCATTTGGAAACATAGTTACTGCACTTACTAACTGTTTTATCAATCCGCTTATATCGGTAGTAACAGGCGGAGTTAAGTATGATGCTGACGGAAATCCGCAGATAGTGGGTGGTTCGTTCAAGGTTAACGGAGTAACGTTTGACTACGGAGCATTTATTTCAGCAGTAATTAACTTTCTGATAATTGCACTTATACTTTTCCTGCTTTTGAAGGCAGTAAATGCAGCGATGTCATTAGGAAAGAAGAAAGCGGAAGAGGAGGCGAAAGAGAATCCGCCTGAGCCGACCAAGGAGGAAGTACTTCTTACAGAAATCAGGGATTTACTTAAAAGCCAGTGTGCAGAGGAAAGTGAGAAAGAGAAAGAAACGGTATAAACAGGGATATACTGTAAATTATCGTATATAACACAGCAAAAGATAAGGGCGGTCAAGAAAGACCGTCTTTTTTCTTTCTATTTTTAAATTTGTTGGGGGATGCTGTCCCCCGACATCAGCGTGCTTATTTCGCAAGAAGTCTAATAACAACAAAAAATGGGATTCCAAAGGCAACAAGTTTCCTTTGGCAGGGGGGGTGGGGAACAGCGTTCCCCAACAAAATTGATTCTTATATTAATGACTTATTTCGATTGACATATTGTAATGTTTGATATATAATATACTTGTTATAAAATTTGAGGGAGGACTTCGGAATGAAATTTTGTGTATCGTGTGGTACGATGATGAATGACGATGCAAAGTACTGTAAAGTATGCGGAGCATCGGCTAATAATATAGAGAGTGACAAGAAGATAAATTTAGAAAAGGGTGATACAGGAAAGGAAGAAACGGGTGAGGGGAATTTAGACAGAGTGGTAAATCAGGAGAAAAGGGGTAATGAAAGCCTGTACAGTGGCGGTACAGCTGAGGGGGCTGAATCGGAAGGCACTGAGAACGCACCTGAATACAGTAAAGGGAGAAGAAAGAGGAAAAAAGAGGAGTATGAGGGGATAAAAGTAGGAGGAATAAGGATAGCAGGGGCGACATTAGTATCAGTACTTGCAGTTATTTTTCTGTTGACATTCAATATTATGCTGTGTGTAAAGTTAGGGATATCGGGGGAAATAGTAGGAAAGAGGGTAAAGAGGCTGAATCCTGAGAGTGTAGTATCAGGGATATACAAGGGTGAAGAATTTTCAGGAGTAATTTACGACTCGCTAAAATTTGGAAGTATTACAGGGAGTTCGGCGAAAGTGGACTTTCATGTTTTTTTGAGCAAGAGTAATTTAACTGAATTTTGTGCAGATGCAGTAGAGGACTATCTTGACTACATATTTGGAGTAAGCAAAGCAGACCCGTCAGTAACAGCAGATGACATTTCAGGATTTTTCAGGAAGAACACTGATACATTTTCAGAAAATTTCGGATACAGACTTACGACCGGTGACTTAAATAGGATAGAAGCGAACAGTAAAGAGATTACGGACAAATTATCGGTAGAAAGACTGAACGAAGGTCTTGGAGTAAATATAAAGCTGTTGGGGTACATATTTTCGTACATAACACTGATAATAGTATTTGCGGTAGTACTGTTACTTTTCATATGGATTGCGATAATCACCGACAAGCAGAGGAAGCACATTACGGGATTTTTCGGGAATATACTGTTTACAACGGGAGTACTGAGCATATTAATACCGTTCACAATAATTGGGGGTTCAGCGATTGGGTACAGTTATACAAATGAACTGAGTTACTATCTTTCAATCAATTTACTGATGCCATTTTGTGCATTTATACTATGTACAGGTTCATTTGAATTTGTATCAGGGTTTATAATAAAGATGATAAGGAATCTGATAGTAAAGCATGAGAGGAAATTAACAGATGGGGCAAGTAAAATAAAGGAAGAAAAGGGCGGTATATGACCGCCCTTAAAAATTTTTGAAAAATAATTTGGGGGCGGAATTTGTTAATTTTTTTTTTTTTTTGCATTGACTTTTGCAAATATTCGTGATATAATTGAACTAATAGGAATAAACCACTTCAAAAATTGTTTATTATTTAGCAGAACAATTTTGAAAAGCATTTTTTAGGAGGAAAAAAATGGAAGGAATCCAAAATGAAAAGCAGGCTATTTCGGTACTTGACAAGTGCTATAATTTAACGCTGAAAGGCTTGCCGACATCTGAAACTGTTTATGAACTTGCACAGGATTATATGTCAAAATATCCGAACAATGTTGAAAAAGCGTCAAAAGAGCTTGTAAAATGGCAGATTGTGAAATGCGGAACAAGCGGATTTCTTGCAGGTTTAGGCGGTTTAATAACTTTACCTGTTGCAATACCTGCAAACGTTAGTTCTGTACTTTATGTCCAGCTTAGAATGATAGCAAGCATAGCATACATGGGCGGATACAATCCAAGTGATGATGCTGTTAAATCACTTGTTTACCTTTGTCTTACAGGTTCTGCAATCAGTGACGTTGCCAAGCAGGCAGGAATAAAGATAGGTGAAAAAATTGCTGAAAACACCA
>Ga0326511_10004685_pt1 | contig 10853 bp, 8 predicted proteins | sample 0_2496_0518_D_FD_203701 | JGI IMG/M metagenome (GOLD analysis project Ga0326511, IMG submission 203701) | Bovine rumen microbial communities from UC Davis, California, United States - 0_2496_0518 | ecosystem: Host-associated > Mammals > Digestive system > Stomach > Rumen | place: USA: California... | reverse complement strand
CTGCTTCAAGACAAAGGATGCCGGCAAGATGGGACCCAGGAGTCTGATGAAGACGCATCCCAACCTGCTGAAGAAGCACAACGACCAGTATTACCTGGACCCCGGACTGCCCGGAGCGGACGACTATCTGGTCAGCATCTGCAAGGAGATTGTCAGCCGGTATGATGTGGACGGCATCCACTTCGACTATATCCGATACCCCGAGAACGCTGAGAGCTTCCCGGACGGGACAACCTACAGGAAGTATGGCGGCAAACAGTCCAAGGCCGAATGGAGGCGCGATAATATCACCCGCATCGTCAGCAAGGCGCACCAGGCCGTCAAGACGCTGAAGCCGTGGGTACGCCTCAGCTGCTCGCCGGTAGGGAAATTCAGGGATATGCGCCGGTTCTCCTCGCGGGGATGGAATGCCTATGCCGCGGTCTATCAGGATGCGCAGGGATGGCTGCGAGGCGGCATCATGGATATGCTCTGCCCCATGATGTACTTCCAGGGAGACCACTTCTTCCCCTTTGCTGCCGACTGGCAGGAGAACTCCTACGGACGCACCATCGTACCGGGCCTGGGCATTTACTTCCTCTCACCCAGGGAGAAGGACTGGGACCTGGGGGTTATCCAGCGCGAGCTGTGCTATATGCGTAATCAGGGACTGCAGGGACAATGCTACTTCCGCAGCCAGTTCCTGACGGAGAATACCAAGGGCCTGTATGATTATCTGAAGAGCGCTTATTACCCCTACCCTGCCCTGCTGCCGCCTATGACATGGGAAAGCAGCAGACGGCCCGAGGCTCCCGAGGTGCGGGAGGAACGCACCGGCCCCACTACGGGTTGCCTCAGATGGAATCCGGTTGACGACTGCCGCTATGTGATCTATGCCGGCAGGCAACTGCCGGTGGACACTACGGATCCGGCCAACATCGTTACAGTTACCCCGGAATGCGAATATCACTACAACCTGCTCTCCTCAACCCTCTTAGGCCTGCACTTCAAGGTCACCGCCTTAGACAGATACGGCAACGAGAGCAAGTAAGGAAACACCGCACACCCAACCCGGTTCTAAGGGCTATAAAAAACAAATAAGGTGGAACCCGCAACAGGTTCCACCTTATTTATATATATACAAGCGTATGATTACAGGCTCCAGTCTTCCTGAGTCTTGCGAACATAGCTCTTGTAACGGCGCTGTGCAGCGGCCTTACATGCGTCATAGAGTTCCTGTGCCTCGGCAGGAGCAGCCTTCTTCAGAGAGAGGAAGCGAACCTCGCCCTCCAGGAAGTCCTGGAACTTATCCCAGTCGGGCTCCTTGCTATCCAGCTGGAAGGGGTTCTTGCCCTCTTCGGCCAGAGCAGGATTGTTACGCCACAACTGCCAGTAACCGCACTCTACAGCCTTAGCCTCCTCAGCCTGGCTCTTACCCATACCGCCCTTGGCCTTCAGACCGTGGTTGATACAGGGAGCATAACCGATGATGAGTGAAGGTCCGTGCCATGCCTCAGCCTCGCGGAAGGCCTTCAGACACTGACTCTGGTCGGCACCCATAGCTACCTGGGCAACATATACATTGCCGTAAGTTGCCTGCATCAGACCCAGGTCCTTCTTGCCGGCACGCTTACCGTTGGCAGCGAACTGAGCGATGGCACCGATAGGAGTAGCCTTAGAAGCCTGACCGCCGGTGTTAGAGTAAACCTCGGTATCGATAACGAAGATGTTGACATCCTCGCCTGAACCGATAACGTGATCCAGACCTCCGTAACCGATATCGTAAGAGGCACCGTCACCACCGATGATCCACTGGCTGCGCTTAACCAGATAGTGTTCGAGTTCCTTCAACTGAGCGCAAACGGGACAACCGGCCTTCTCGCCCTCAGCGATGAAGGGCTTCAGAGCGGCTGCGGCAGCCTTGGAGCCGTCAGCATCGTTCTGCTGCTCGATCCAGTTCTGAGCGGCAGCCTTGAACTCAGCACTTGCCTTGTCGCCTGCAATCAGCTCCTTCAGGAGAGCGGTGATACGGAGCTTCATCTTCTTGTTGGCCAATACCATACCCATACCGTACTCGCAGAAGTCCTCGAAGAGTGAGTTAGACCATGCGGGACCCTGACCCTTCTCGTTCTTGGTATAGGGAGTTGATGGGATAGAACCTGAGTAGATGGATGAGCAGCCGGTAGCGTTGGCAACCATCTGACGGTCACCGAAGAGCTGGCTGATCAACTTGACATAAGGAGTCTCACCACAGCCTGAGCAAGCGCCGCTGAACTCGAAGAGAGGAGTGGCGAACTGGCTGTTCTTGGGGCTCTGCTTGATATCAACAAGATCCTGCTTGCTCTTAACGTTCTTAACGCAGTAATCCCAGTTGGCAGCTTCCTTGGCAGCAGCCTCGGAAGAGTCATCGTATGCCACCATGGTGAGGGCCTTGCCCAGCTTGGGATTACCGGGACAAACGTCGGCACAGTTACCGCAACCCAGACAGTCCTTGACACCAACCTGCATAACGAAGTGCATACCCTTCATGGCAGCAGGAGCCTTCATCTCGAGTGACTGGCCCTGGAAGTTCTTCACCTCCTCATCGTCCATAACGATAGGACGGATGCAGGCGTGAGGACAAACGAAGGCACACTTGTTACACTGGATACAGTTCTCGGGGTTCCATACAGGAACGAAGCCGGCAACACCACGCTTCTCATAAGCAGCGGTACCCTGCTCCCAAGCACCGTCCTCGTAGCCCTTGTAAGCACTTACGGGCAGGTCGGCACCGTTCTGAGCGTTGATAGGACGAACCAGCTCGGAAATGAACTTGGGCTCATCACGTACGATAGCCTCATCGTCGGGCAGGTTAGCCCATGCGGGATCTACAGTCAGTGTCTTGTATTCGCAACCGCGGTCAACGGCGGCGTAGTTCATATTGACAACATCCTCGCCCTTCTTGCCGTAAGACTTGACAATAGCCTTCTTCATCTGCTCTACAGCCAGCTCTACGGGGATAACCTCGGTAATGCGGAAGAATGCAGACTGCAGGATGGTATTGGTACGGTTACCCAGACCAATCTCCTGGGCAATCTTGGTGGCATTGATATAATAAACGGTAATGTTCTTCTGAGCAAAGTACTTCTTGACGCTGTTGGGCAGGAAGTTAACCAGCTCCTCACCGTCGAAGATAGTATTCAGCAGGAACTGACCGTTCTGACGCAGACCGCGAAGCACATCGTACATACGCAGATAAGCCTGAACGTGACAAGCCACGAAGTTAGGAGTCTTGATCTGGTAAGTAGAACGGATGGGGGTATCACCGAAACGCAAGTGAGAGCAGGTGAAACCGCCGGACTTCTTAGAGTCGTATGAGAAGTAAGCCTGGCAATACTTATTGGTATTGTCACCGATAATCTTGACTGAGTTCTTGTTAGCACCTACTGTACCATCGGCACCCAGACCGAAGAACTTGGCCTCGAAGATACCCTCGCCACCCAGAGCCATCTCCTCCTTAACGGGCAGAGAGGTGAAGGTGAGGTCATCTACGATACCTATGGTGAAGTGGTTCTTGGGCTCGGGCAGCTCCAGGTTCTCATATACGCTGAGAATCATGGTAGGAGTCACGTCGGCTGAACCCAGACCGTAACGGCCGCCTACGATAACAGGGGCATTCTCCTTGCCGTAGAAGGCGTCTCTTACATCCAGCAACAGAGGCTCGCCATTGCTTCCGGGCTCCTTGGTACGGTCCAGAACAGCAATACGCTTGCAACTTGCGGGAACGGCCTTCAACAGGTGCTCTACGCTGAAGGGGCGATACAGGTGAACGCTGACCAGACCGTACTTCTTGCCATTGGCATTGGCATGGTCGATAGCCTCACGTGCAGCCTCGGTACCGGAGCCCATCATGATGATAACCTGCTCAGCATCCTTAGCTCCGTAGTAGCTGAAGAGCTCATACTTACGGCCTGTACGCTCTGAGATAGCGGCCATATATTTCTCTACGATAGCAGGAACAGCATCGTAGTAACGGTTGCAACTTTCTCGGTGAGCGAAGAAAGTCTCGGGGTTCTCGGCCATACCCTTAGCCTGAGGATGCTCAGGAGAAAGAGCACGAGCACGGAACTCGCTAAGAGCCTTCTGGTTTACAAGGTCGCGAACATCATCTTCCTCAATCAATTCAACCTTCTGATACTCGTGAGAAGTACGGAAGCCGTCGAAGAAGTTGATGAAGGGAACGCGTGCCTCAATTGATGCCAAGTGAGCAACAGCCGAGAGGTCCATAACCTCCTGTACGCTGCCCTCAGCCAACATAGCGAAACCTGTCTGACGACAAGCCATAACATCGCTCTGGTCACCAAAGATACACAATGAGTGAGTGGCTACGGTACGAGCTGATACGTGGAATACAGAAGGCAGCAGCTCGCCGGCAATCTTGTACATGTTGGGAATCATCAACAGAAGTCCCTGAGACGCTGTGAATGTGGTTGTAAGTGCACCAGCCTGCAGAGAACCATGTACAGCACCGGCCGCACCAGCCTCGGACTGCATTTCCTGCACCATTACTGTGTCGCCGAAGAGGTTCTTACGACCCTGAGCGGCCCACTCGTCAACATGCTCCGCCATGGGAGATGAAGGAGTGATGGGATAGATAGCAGCTACCTCGCTGAACATATAGGCTACATGTCCCGCACAGGTGTTACCGTCCCATGTCACAAATTTCTTTTCTTTTGCCATAATAAATTGATAGTTATATAAAAATCTTTATCCTAAATTTCTTTAATTCTGAATTAATACAGGAATCCGTAAACCCAGATGGGAATCTCCTGCTCGGCACCCTCGGCTATATTGGAAAGCGCATACAGGACATCGGTGTTCTTACGCTTGGGATGTTCCAGGCAGATACGGAAGCGCTGCTTTCCGTCCACGATGAACGTACTGCTTCTGTCACCGGCTTCTACCTTATGACGGCCCCACAGAGCATTCTGGAAGAAGGTCTCCATCATCGTTTCCTCGTCAGTCTTGCCGGGTGTCATGGCATACATCAGATTGGTGTTATGCAGGTACAGTCCGGAGGGCTTCTTGGGGAATTCCTCGCCGTGACGGTAAATCATATTCAGCAATCGGGCATCACTCAGGTACTTGATGTAATTCATCACCGTAGCACGACTGGTCTGCATGTCGCTGGCCAGCTGGCTGACATTGGGAGCACCCGTGCCGCCCGTAGCCAACAGGTACAGCAGCTTCTTGATCTTGCTCAGATACTTCAGGTCGATCTGCTTGATAAGGAGGATATCCACCTCAATCATCATGTTCATGGTCTTCAGCAGATTCTCGCTGAAGTTACTGTTCTCCAGGAAGAAGGGATAGTATCCGTGGTGTAGGTAGTTGCGGAAGTGTTCCAGCGGATCCACCTTGGCCAGCACCTCCTGGGCAATGCGCTCATGGCGGTTCTGAATCTCGCGGATGCTGTAGGCCTTGAAATTCTCGCCCGTCTTCAGATTCAGATACTCGCGGAAGGAGAAGCCGCGCAGGTTATAGCTGTCAACAATGCCGTTCAACTCAGGATTCTCGTCTTTCAGACGCATAACGCTACTTCCTGTGAATACTACACGCAGACGAGGAATGCGGTTGTAAATCAGGCGCAGCTCATGGCTCCAGTCAGGCTGTTTGAACACCTGGTCGATAAGTAATACCTGTCCGCCAGCCTGCTGGAATTCCTGCGCAAACTGGAAAAGTGTCTTCCCCTGGAAGTAGAAGTTGTTCATGTTGATATACAGGCACCTCTTGTCCCGTAAGCCAAAGTTCTCTTTTGCATACTGAAGCAGGAAGGTTGTTTTACCAACACCCCGACTGCCTTTAATTCCTATCAAACGCTGCTTCCAGTCGATTTCGTCCATCAAAGCCCTACGGACCGGAGCCTGCGAATGTTCCAAAAGAAATTGGTGTATCCGAAAGAATGTCTCTAACATACCCGAAATATATTATTTTTCGGTGCAAAGATACTCATTTTCAAGCAAATTGCAAACTCTACATAACAAAAAGTGCATTTTGCTCATTATTTTTTGGGAAAAACATCAATATGACGCATCTGTCTCATGATAAAAGACTGTCGTTTCAGCATATAAGATGACGGATTTTTGCTACTGAACCTCAACGGGTTAGGTAAGGTGGCGGCGATAAGGGCGCAATTGGCGCGGGTAAGTTCGGAAGAGGAACGTCCGAAATGCTGCTGCGCCACAGCCTCGGCCCCGTATATGCCGTCCCCCATCTCAATGGAATTCAGATAGACTTCCATAATCCTGTGCTTGCCCCAGATGAGTTCAATCAGGGCCGTAAAATACGTCTCCAGCCCCTTGCGTACCCAACTGTGATCAGGCCACAGGAACACATTCTTGGCCGTCTGCTGGGATATGGTGCTTCCGCCCCTGTTACGCTTGCCGGCCCGGCTCTCCTCTATGGCTGCACTGATGGCCTTGAAATCAAAGCCATGATGCTTCAGGTACAGCTGATCCTCACTGGCAATAACGGCAACCGGCATGTACAGGGACATGTCGTCCAGCGGAACCCAGTGGTGCCTCAGCCTGATCTTCTCGCCGTGCGCTACCTGCTGACAACAGCGGATTACCATCAGAGGGGTTACATATACCGGCACCCAACGGTAGGCTACAACAGCAAGGATTGTGCTTCCGAAAAACAGAAGCACAATCCGTTGCAATATCTTTTGAATCTTTTTCAGCATAGCAAAGCACTCCCCGACACAGGAAGCGGTGAGGGATGCTTACTTCAGCGTACCGGCATTGGCGGCATTGATCATAGCCTCGCTGGCATACAGGTAGACCTCTACACGACGGCTGGCGTTCACATCCTCCTTGCCGTTGGCGTCATATACCAGATACTGGGGATCCTCGCCGTAGCCGGTAGTACTCTTGATCTGAGATGTGCTTACGCCACAGGTGTTTGTAAGGAAACCGCGGACAGCATTGGCACGGTTCTGGCTCAGCGTCAGGTTAACGGCATCCGAACCGTCGCTGCTGGCAAAACCATAGATGGCAACGTCACAGTCTGTATATACATTCAGCACATTGTTGGCAAACTGACGCAGAGAGGCCTGAGCCTTAGCCTGCAGGTCACTCTTACCTACCTTGAACAGGATGCCGTTGTCAAAGGATACCTTCACTGCCTCCAGACCGTTCTTGTCTGTAACCGTCTCAACCTGAGCGTTATCCACTGCCTGGGCAGCAGCCTTGGCCTTATCCATCTTCTTGCCGATCAGTACACCTGCGGTAGCACCTCCGGCCACACCTACACCGGCACCGATGGCCGCACCTAACTTGGCACCGCTTGAACCGCCGGCCAATGCACCGATAGCCGCACCTAAACCGGCACCCAAAGCACCGCCTCCGGCACCGCCGATAAGACCGCCCTTGGTGGTATTATTCATGTTACAACCAGACAATAGAAGGGCAGCAGCAAGAGCACCCATAGTACATTTCATTCCTTTCATTTTAGTATAGTTTTTATTTGTTGTAAATTTTCTTTCGGATTAAAATTAACGCAAAGTTACACATTTTTGGAAAGATGCGTGCAAAATCCACCTTTTTTTAGTACTTTTGCAGCGGTTTTAACACATAAGAAGGGTTAAACTTAAGAATTCTGACAAACATAAAGGACAAAATATAATGGCAAAAGAATTGGAATTCCTCACCAAACGGAGTGAGGACTACAGCAAATGGTATAACGAATTGGTGGTTAAAGCCGACCTGGCTGAACAGTCTGACGTACGCGGCTGTATGGTGATCAAGCCTTACGGCTATGCAATCTGGGAAAAGATGCAGCGTGTACTTGACGATATGTTCAAGGAGACCGGAGTACAGAACGCATACTTCCCCCTGCTTATCCCCAAGAGCTTCCTCTCGAAAGAGGCAGAGCATGTGGAGGGCTTTGCCAAAGAGTGTGCCGTGGTAACCCACTATCGTCTGAAAACAAACGAGACTCATGACGGTGTGGTGGTTGACCCTGCCGCACGTCTGGAAGAGGAGCTGATTATCCGCCCCACTTCAGAGACGATTATCTGGAATACTTTCAAAAACTGGATTCAGAGCTATCGCGACCTGCCCCTGCTGGTTAACCAGTGGTGTAACGTAATGCGCTGGGAAATGCGTACCCGTCTGTTCCTGCGTACCAGTGAGTTCCTGTGGCAGGAGGGCCATACGGCTCATGCTACCCGCGAGGAGGCCGAGGCACGTGCCCAGCAGATGCTGAAGGTATATGCCGACTTTGCCGAGAACTACATGGCAGTACCCGTTGTACAGGGTGTGAAGAGCGAGACGGAGCGTTTCGCCGGTGCCCTTGACACTTACACCATCGAGGCAATGATGCAGGACGGCAAGGCTTTGCAGAGCGGCACCAGCCACTTCCTGGGTCAGAACTTCGGCAAGGCATTTGACGTCCAGTTCCTGAACAAGGACAACAAGCCCGAATATGCCTGGGCCACCAGCTGGGGTGTAAGCACCCGTCTGATGGGCGCCCTTATCATGACGCACTCTGATGACAACGGTCTGGTTCTGCCTCCCGCACTGGCTCCCGTTCAGGTGGTTATCATTCCTATCGGCAAGCCTGCACAGATGGAGCAGTTGGATGCCAAGGCCGCGGAGATTGTCAGCAACCTGAAGGCATTGGGCATCAGCGTGAAGTATGACAACGCCGACAATAAGCGTCCCGGATTCAAGTTCGCCGACTATGAGCTGAAGGGTGTGCCCGTCCGTCTGGTACTGGGTGCGCGCGACCTGGAGCAGGGTGTTGTGGAGATCATGCGCCGTGATACCCTGGAGAAGGAGAATGTCAGCATCGAGGGAATTGAGCAGTACATCAGGAACCTGCTGGATGACATCCAGAAGAATATCTTCCAGAAGGCCAAGGCCTTCCGCGACGCCCACATCTACGAATGCGAGAACTATGAGGAGTTCAAGGAGCGTGTCAAGGACGGTGGCTTCTTCCTCTGCCACTGGGACGGCACGGCCGAGACCGAGGCACGGATCAAGGAGGAGACACAGGCTACCATACGCTGCGTGCCCTTCGGCGTTGAGCAGACTCCTGGTACAGATATGGTCAGCGGCAAGCCCGCCAAGGCCCGCGTGCTGATTGCAAGAAGTTACTAAGCATGAGACCGGGAATCTGGATAAGCACGCTCTTTGCCGCTGAGGAGATTCCCTCCGCAATTGTCACCTTCGTGGCATTGCTGATGTTTCTGCAGACAGGAGCATCCATTGCCCTTTCAACCACATTGGCTGCTCTGTTGTTCCTGCCCTGCATACTCAAGTCCTTTCTGAGGGCCTGGGTACGCAGGGCAGGTCATTTCAGGGAGATGCTGCTCCTGATTGAGAGCCTTGTCTGCATCACCCTCTTTGCGCTTGCCGGCGCTTTCACCCAGGGAATCTGGTATGTGTTCGCCGCTCTTATGCTCACCAGTTTCCTGGTGGCCTGGCATGAACTGGCCGCCCGCATGTATTACGAGCGGATGCTCTATTCGCGCCAGCAAAGATTCTACACCAACCTGAAGATCGCCTCTGCCCAACTGGCCGTCATCCTTACCTACGGGGTTATGATTATCATGGTGGGCAACCTGGAGGTATTCTTCCGGCAGATAAGGAACTCATGGGCAATGGGCTGTTATGTGACAGCGGGCGCCTTCATGTTCTTTACGGTCCTGCATATACTGATTCTTCAGAGCCCGCAAATAGGAAACAGGAAGCGCAGCCATAGCATGGGAGCATCTGTAATGGCTGAGGTTCATGTGATAGAACGTATCAGAGAACAGCCCGACTGGTGGAAATACGTGCTCAGTATTTTCCTGCTGCTGCTGCCTCAGAGCCTGATGTTCCTTACGCGCGTACATTATTTATTTGATAAGGCTTCAAACGGCGGTATCGGCTGCACCCTGCAGGAGATAGGCTTTGCCCAGGGAACCGTGGGAGTGATAGCATTTACCTTAGGGCTGACCATAGGACGGAGCCTGATGCACTGGATTCCCGCTCAGAAACTCTTCTGGCCGCTGACCTTTATATTAGGACTTTCGCCTGCCGTATATCTTTTCATGACAATGAACCCACCTGCCAACCTGACGGCACTCTGCATTGCCACATTTCACGCCCAACTCCTCTTCGGATTGGGATTCAGCATCTGCCGCGTACCGCTAAGCATGGTTTCGGGCGAGCGCTACCGCAACTGTGCCAACCTGCTCAGCGTCCCCCTCATAGCCACATGCATGCTGCTGCCCATGATGGCAAGCGGCTGGTTGGTATCATGGCTGGGTTACCATCAGTTCTTCCTCCTGAATACCCTCTCAGCCCCCGTCTGCTGGCTGCTCGTTTTCGTTTTGCGCACATCCTTTAAGACGCAGCGTATCCGCAAAGATGCGGCAAAAAGCTGAGAAGCATATGGGATGCCGAGGTAGCCGTAAGAACTACCGATGGCCGGGAATCTGTCACATTACCGTAAATGTCATGGAAGGCCGGCTCCAGCCTTTAGGCCGTATCATTGGCGATGCCGGCAAACCCGTTGTAACTGTCGAAGACAATGGTTTCCCCACCATTTACCACCCTTCTGAGCGGAGAACAGATCTCTGTAGCAATAACAAGCTACTGATTATTACCCCCTGGCAGTATGCCTGCCGAAGGGCTAACGAAAGTATCACAGTCGCAGAATGCAAAACCATGAACTGCATCGTTCAGGCAATCTGCCGCACCAAGGACTCTTGGTGGAAGGGGTAGAAGATTGTACTTTTAAGCCAAGAAAGAGGGAGAAAGGCTGGCGCAGAGACAGCCCTCCCAGGGTCTGCATTTGTGCACTCCCCGAGGCGGCACTTGCAGACTCCTGGGGGTAACACGCGC
>Ga0326511_10004684_pt1 | contig 10853 bp, 9 predicted proteins | sample 0_2496_0518_D_FD_203701 | JGI IMG/M metagenome (GOLD analysis project Ga0326511, IMG submission 203701) | Bovine rumen microbial communities from UC Davis, California, United States - 0_2496_0518 | ecosystem: Host-associated > Mammals > Digestive system > Stomach > Rumen | place: USA: California... | reverse complement strand
CACATCACGAAGCTGACGGATGGAACAGCCTCACGGAAGCAGGTTTTGAAGGTACTGAAATAACCCAAGGCCATCAAGTGAAACGTATCATTTACATAGTTTTAGGCCTGATTTGTGTAGGACTTGGCGCCTTAGGCGTGGTGGTGCCGGGATTGCCCACCACACCTTTCTTGCTGTTGGCCTCGTGGCTCTTCTACCGCTCCTCGACACGACTACAAGAATGGCTGTTGCACTCGTGGTTAGGGGTTTACATCCTCAGTTATCGTCGTCGCGGCGGGATGACCTTCGCGCAAAAAGCCGGTGCCTGTGGCATTATGGTGGCAATGGTGCTGCTTTCCACTTTCGTCTTTATTCCCCAAGGCTCGGTGGCTCGCATCATTGTACCCATCGTCGGTGCCATCGGCGTGTTGACGGTTGTTTTTGCGGTGCCTAATGCAAAGGAAGAGGAATAGTTTGTGTGTGTGTTTTGTACTTTTGCACAAATTTATCACAAATGAAAGCACTACTCATCAACGGCAGCCCACACGCCAACGGCTGCACCTTCACCGCCTTAAGCATTGTGGCAGAAGAACTACAAAAGAACGGCATAGAGACCGAAATCGTCCACATCGGGAACAAGGACATCCGTGGCTGCATCGCCTGCGGCAAATGCGTCGAACTAGGGCATTGCGTGTTCAACAATATGGTGAACGAAGTGGCACCCAAGTTTGAGCAGGCCGACGGTCTTGTGGTCGGCTCGCCAGTGTATTACGCCGGTCCCAACGGAACGCTCACCAACCTGCTCGACCGCCTGTTTTTCAGCACACCGTTCGACAAGCGGATGAAAGTGGGCGCGGCCGTCGTCTCGGCACGACGCGGTGGCACCACAGCCGCTTTCGACAGGCTCAACAAGTATTTCACCATCAGCGAGATGCCCATCGCGAGCAGCCGTTATTGGAATATGGTTCACGGTCACACCCCCGAAGACGTGATGAAAGACGAAGAAGGTGTGCAAATCATGCGCATTTTGGGTCGCAATATGGCCTTCCTCATCCGCGCCATCGCCGCCGAGCGCGAGCGCAATGGATTGCCCGAAAAGGAAGTGGTGAGATACACTAATTTCATCAGGTAAAACATTATAAGTAAACCACTTATGAACAACACCCCCACAGGAAAAGACTATGTCGGCAGCGACGACCTCTACGCCGATGTGCAGCGCACGATGCGCCTCGCAGCGGAGATGAACACAGGCTACCATACCGAAGCCGAAGTGCGCGACTATATGCGGCAAATCACAGGCTCCGAAATCGATGAGACCCTCCGCATTTTCACGCCGTTCCATATCAACTATGGCAAGAAGACCACCTTCGGGTGCGACTGTTTCGTCAACTTCGGCTGCACTTTCCTCGCCTTGGGTGGCATCACCATTGAGGACGATGTCTTCATTGGGCCGCATTGTGTGTTGGCCACGGAATACCATCCCGAAGAACCCACGACGCGCCATTCCCTGCTCACCAAACCCATAGTCGTAAAGCGCAACGCTTGGCTTGGGGCCAACGTCACCGTTTTGGCGGGCGTCACCATCGGCGAGAACGCTATCGTGGCAGCAGGAAGCGTAGTCACCAAAGACGTGCCTGACAATATAGTCGTGGCGGGCAGTCCGGCGAGGGTGGTTAGGGAAATCAAGAAGGGATAAACTAATAATCAAACTATTTCCCTAAATATTCGCTGGGTGTGAGGCCAGTCATCTTTTTGAAGAGGCGGGTGAAATGATGGGGAAAATCGAAGCCGAGGATTCGAGAAGTCTCGCTGATGTTGTGGCCGTTCATGAGCAGGCTCTTGGCTTGGTTGATGACGTAGTTGTGGATGTAGCCGATAGCTGTTCCGCCAGTGGCCTTGTGGACGATGTCGCCGAAATATCGCGGCGAATAGGCTAACTCTGAAGCACAATAGGCAACAGTAGGCAGACCTTGTGAAAGCTGTCGATTCTCACGGAAATACTGTTGTAGCAGGTCGTGAAAGCGTTTCAGCAAGTCGCTGTTGCCATTATCTTCCTCGGAGAGTTGCCGCTGGTAGATGCGGTTGCAATATTCCAGTATCAGGTGCAGATAGCCCAACAAGATATTTCTGAGCGATGGTGAGTCGTCGTGAGTTATCAACTCTTGCCGCATTTGGGAAAGCAGTTGTGTGATGCAGAGCCATTCGTCAGGCTCCATCCGCAAAGAGCCAGAGAAGAAATAAGAGAAATACTGATAGCGTTCTATCTGGTGTTCCAGTTCAGAGCCATGCAGCAGTTCGGGCGACCACAGAAGCACCCATCCGCTCAACGAGATGCGCTCGCCGTTGTCCTCCAAGCCGCCAATCTGACCTGGCTCTACAGCAATAATCGAGGCATCGCTCACCTGCACGGTTTTCATACCATACGAGAGATCTTTGGGAAACTGGCGTTGGATAAAGAGTCCATAGACACCGTAGTTGTTCAGGCTATGACGAAAAGGTGGAAGTTCGTCATAGTGGATGATGCTGACTAATGGGTGCAGCACAGGAGCTTCCACGAATCGGGCAAAATCGTTGGGGCTATCTATTTTCAGGATTTTCTTCATCGCGAGGCAAAGTTACGATTATTCCGATGAAATAAGATAAAAATGGTACTATATTTTATACTTTTTGCTCATTTTCTGCGAAATTGGTATTAATTCAGCCAATTTGTGTAACACCTTTTTAGAATAACCTGTGTACTTTTGCCAACGAAATTAGAATTAGGATTAAATGAAAAAGATTCTCATCTTTGCAGCAGTGGTAGCACTTATGACCGCCTGCAACAACCAACCTCAAACAACAGAAACAAAAGAAGAAATGAAGCAAGAATTGAACCTCACGAAGGAGTGGGACAAGGTGTTCCCGCTGAGCGAAAAAGTGGACCACCGCAAGGTGACGTTTGAAACGCAGTACGGCCTGACGTTGGCTGCTGACCTTTATACGCCGAAAGATGCCAACGGCAAGATGGCGGCCATCGCCGTGAGTGGACCTTTCGGCGCCGTCAAGGAGCAGTCGAGCGGCCTATACGCTATGAAGATGGCCGAGCGCGGCTTTGTGGCCTTGGCTTTCGACCCGTCCTATACCGGTGAAAGCAGTGGAGAACCCCGCCGCACGGCCTCGCCCGACATCAACACGGAGGACTTTATGGCCGCCGTCGATTACCTCTCGAAGTTGGACAACGTGGATGCTGAAAGGATTGGCATTATCGGCATTTGCGGTTGGGGTGGCATTGCATTGAATGCTGCCGCTGCCGACACGCGCATCAAAGCCACCGTGGCCTCGACGATGTACGATATGACCCGCATCAGCGGCAACGGCTATTATGAGTCCAACGACAACGAGGCCGACCGCCACGCTGCCCGTGAAACCCTCGCCAAACAGCGACTCGCCGACCCGATGGCGATGGCAGGCGGTGTCATCGACCCGCTGCCCGCTGAAGTTCCGCAGTTCGTGAAAGACTATCACGCTTATTATAAAACGCCTCGCGGCTACCACAAGCGCAGCGGCAATAGCAACGATGGCTGGCGCGTCATCGGCACGCAGGCCTACTCCAATGCCCGTTTCCTTTACTACATCAACGAGATCCGCTCCGCCGTCCTCGTGATGCACGGCGCGGAAGCCCACTCGCGCTATTTCGGCGAGGCGGCTTACAAATATATGGTGGAAGGCCAAGCCGAAGGCTACAACTTCATCGGCAAGCCCAATCCCAACCCCGAAAACAAGCAACTGCTCATCATCCCAGGTGCCACCCACTGCGACCTCTACGACGGCGGCGAGGGCAACTACATCCCTTGGGACACGCTGGCGGAATTTTTCAGCAAAAATCTATAAGTCAAAATATGAAAAAAGTAATCGTAATCTCAACTAGCCTCCGCCCCGGCTCGAACAGCCACGCTTTGGCGGAGCAGTTTGCCAAGGGCGCGGAAGCCGCCGGGCATCAAGTGGAACTCGTCTCGTTGAGAGGCAAGGAAATCAAGTTTTGCATCGGCTGCCTGTCGTGCCAAAAGACGGGTGCCTGCGTCTTCAAAGACGATGTGCCCGCCATTATGGAGAGCGTCTTGAACGCCGACGTGGTCTGCTGGGCCACGCCCATCTACTACTATGAGATGAGCGGCCAGATGAAGACCCTCATCGACCGAATGAACGCGATGTATCCCAAGGATTACCGTTTCCGCGACATCTACCTGCTGACCACGGCTGCCGAAGACGGCGAGTTTGTTTGCAGACGCGCCGAGGGCGGCCTCACCGGCTGGATCGACTGCTACGGCAAGTCCGCGCTCAAAGGTCATATCTTCTGCGGCGGCGTGGGTGGCCCGAAAGAGATTGAAGGCAACGCCAAGCTACAAGAGGCGTTTGAGATGGGAAAAGGCGTTTGAGTGACAAATCTCCCAAAACAAAGTTTTACGAAAGCCGCCGTAAGCCTTCTCCTTGCGACGGCTTTTCTTTTTGCCTAAATCCAAAGATCCTATTTGTAGGCCGTTATCAAATTACACATAGGAATATGTCAGCCCTAATATGAAAACCCGACATTGCATATCGGGGTGTGGTAGAGTCGTCCCTTCGGGACTTGGCTTGACGCATTGTCGTTGTCAGCAAACTTTCCAAATCAAATGTATCGCCTTTTTTAAACAATTCACCTTGCTTTATTGAGTATCGTTCCATAAGACCTTGTTATTATCCTTCCACTACTTTTATCTCATCTTCAGTCAGGCCGTAAAGCTGATAGACCATTTGATCTATTTCTTTGTCGGTGGCGATGATTTGAGCGGTGAGGGCGTTGCAATCGGCCTTGTATTGAGTGAAGTAGTCTTCCCATTCATCTTGCTGCGTAAGGGTTAAACTAATCTTCTGCTTCTTCAGCTCGGCCAACACTGTCTTAAAATCGACCTCATCGAAACGCTCCAAGGTAGCCGTGATTTTCTGAACGCCCAAGTTTTCTTGTAAGCGATGGATGAAACGCTGACGCTTTTGCTGAAGCTGGGAATGGAGGGAAAGCATTTGGTCTGCCAATTGGGATAGTCCGGCAGGATTGCTTCCGGAAGGTAGGCCGATGGAAGGAAAGGATCCGGTAGGGTCAACGGGGCATGCCCCGTTGTCGCTACTGCGGTCGTACCTGCCGGACTCTATTGGGATGGGGAAATTCTCGAAATAGACCTTCCGGATTTCGCGACGATCTTCTCCTAATTCCGGACAATGGCGACGAATCCATAGTTTGGCCAATTTTGAGTTGAGAATGGCGACCAAGCTTTTAAGCGAAAAACTGTCGTCTTGAGAGGTGATGATGAACGTCTTGTCGTTTCCGAAATACCCCGTCTCGTCATAGATGAAGGGCAAGTATTTGGTCATGTTCGGGTACATGATTTTGGGCTTGGAGAACTCTTTGATATAGTCGCAATTCCTTAAATTGTAAGGCGTAACGCCCTTGTCTATCCTTTTTGCAAGCTTTTCGTAGAATTGGTCAAGGTGTTTCTTTATGGCAGGATAATCGTCTATTCTAATTGGCTCTATTCCAGTCTCTTTTATTCCATTATGTGTGTTAATCAGATACAAATCAACCCAATCTGGTATCCAAGCCTGAATATCTCTTCCACGAAGCAATGGCTTGATGAGATCAGCGCTTTTCGGGTCTTCGGCAATGAGTTGGCTGCGGGTCGCTCCATCAATGAAAAAGGCATCATTGAAGCCTGTCTTAATGCCGTAATTGATGGTAATCGGTAAGTCTTTCAAGGCTATTCCATTATTCATCTTCTCGAAAATAGCCGATGACTCATCAGGAATTGTCCAAGCATTTTCGCCAAATGTTGTTTCCTTCTTGTTTCCCTCGATGAAAAGAGCAATATCGGAGGTTTGCTTGCAGGTACAAGCAAAGGTCTTACCCGAATAAGGTTCTTTGGAAAGCAGGAGAATCTGCGGGTCAACGGTGGCATCCTCAAATACGTGTACTCCAGGAAAGTCAATCAAAATATATGGATTAGCATTGGTTGTCAGATACTTGCGTAACTGAATGCCATAGTTGACTTTTAGCCATTTGTTGGAAGCAATGAAGCCCAACAACCCTTTCTTTTTGAGCAACTGGCAGCCACGCTCGTAGAACAGGCAATACAAATCAGCGGTTTTGTTGTAAACTTCATAGCCACATTTCTCATACACATCGCTCATTTCGCCCATCGTTTGTAGCTGCACATACGGCGGATTTCCAATGACCACATCGAAGCCGCCCGTGTACTCGGGTCGGAAGGCTTCTTCGATGGAGACGCAGCGTGGATATTCCACGTCGAGTAGCGGGAGGTCGTGGTGCTCGCGGTTGGTTCTGATATACTCGATGGCGTTGAAGAGGTGCTCTTCGGAATCGATGTAGGTGTTGCCGAATTTTTGTGTCCATAGGGGGCATTGTGTTTGGCCTCTCTTGGCTGCCGGTAGGTTCTCGTCGTCCGGTAGGGTCAAGGGGGCATGCCCCTTTGTTGCTGTCGCCAGCAGTTCTTCGTCCGGCAGGTTCTCGGAGGCCGCCGGTAGGGTCAAGGGGGCATGACCCCTTGTTGCTGCCGCAGTCGTAGTCATCGGGACAGTTCTTCCCATGGCGATATTCACGGCTCGCGCCGTCATCGACTTTATCTTTCCTACTATCTTCGGCACCTCTTCCTCTTCGCACACAAGGAGTAGGTGCATGTGGTCGAAGCAGATGTTGTAGGCCAAGACGTTTAGCTTGTCCTCCTCCACAATCTTCGCCATGGTCTCCGTGATGATGATTTCCTCTTCCTCACTCAACAGCATGGGTTCGGGATAAGGTCGTGTGCCGTTGTCGCGAAGTCGCCTCACGTCATATTCTATCATTCTATCGGAGGTTCGGCTGTCGTGAACGGCCGTAGTGATATGCCATGGTCGCTTTTGCTTTTCGCGAAACACCTTTGGGAATTCCTTTTCCCAGCAGAAAGCCTTGTCGCCTGCAATGGCCGGGTCGTCAATCAGCGAATTGCCACATTTGATGTTGTCGTTGAGCGAGTTCAGCTTGCGGTGAGGCTTGGCAGTACGGAGCCACAATGACAGCTTGGCAATCTCTACACTTTCCTCGTTGATGTCGACGCCATAGAGGTTGTTTTCCAAGATGGAGTTCTCGACGTTGGGAAACACGATGGCAGCACCCTCAACCTTGGCAGTCATTTCATCGATTAGCTTGTGTTCGGCGATGAGGAAGTTCAAGGCGGCATTGAGGAAAGCACCGCTGCCGCAAGCGGGGTCGCAGATGGAGATTTGCAGCAACCAATCACGATAGGCATCCAACTTTTGAATGAGTGCTTTCTTGGTGGCCATTTGGCGTTTCTTGTCGGTGAAGTACTCGCTCTCGTCGATGCCAAGTTCCGCCTTTTTCTCACGGCAGAGCTTGCCGACGGTGTTTTCAACGATGTATTTTGTGATGTATTGCGGTGTGTAGAAAACGCCGTCTTTCTTACGTTTTTGTAGCGGCTGTGCCAATGGGTCATGCCCCATTGTCGATAGCCGCGTCGTTATTTCTTCGATTTCGGTTAGCGAGTTCTCGAAGATATGACCTAAAATATTGACATCCACGTCGGAAGCAAAATCATAGTCAGCAATCTTCTTGCAATAATCTCTAAGCACTTCGTCGGATATGGTTAGGCCGTCAAGGACTTCATCGGGTTTGAAAAGGCCTCCGTTATAAGCGAACACTTCATAATTCTTGCCTTGGAAGCCCGTGTTCATATAGCCGAAATACTTCTTCAGACGGTTGTAGAACGGTTGGTACTCGTCAAACTCCTTCAGCTTTTCCCATTGGTTGATGATGAGCATGATGGAATTGGGCGGCAACAATCCTCTATCCTCGGCGAAGAAGATAAAAAGCAGTCGGTCAAGGAGTTTCTGTGTCTTTTGGAACAACAGAATCTTATGCTCCGTGTCGTCGGTCGGATTGTTCTTCAAGATGTCATCAAACAAATCCCGCTTGAAGTTGGAATAGTCCTTATAGAGGGCGTTGGTAATCTGGTCCTCATTAGTGAGGCTGGCCGCCTTGATTTGCTTGGGGAGGTTCTGGGCGATGTTTTCGTGTGCCAGGCATATCCAAAGCCGAGCGAAGTCATCACGGGTGAGGTGGAACAAATCAAACTCCTCAAAGTCGACGGCGTTGTCGATGTAGAAGCGCAGTTTCTCGAAGTTAGAGATGACGACGTAAACGGCTTCTTTGTGCTGACTCTTATAGTTGAAAGCCTGTGCCTCAACTTTGCTGAGGTCAGGCGTCTTGTGGTCTTTCAGCTCAATCACACCCACAACCTTGCCATCGACGAGGATGGCACCATCTGCCTTCTTGCTGTTGGTCTCGTTTTTCTTCTCGGTGGTGAGGTTGAAATTGGGGTCGGGATTCAAGGTGTAGCCGAGAATCTTCACGAACAATTCGCGAAGGAAACCCTCTTGGAATTGTTCTTCCTTACTGTTGAGGATGTTGGCCTGTCTTTCAGGATCCAGAAAGAAGCTGGAGAAGGTCTTGTACTGCTCATCAATCAGCGTATTGTCAAGGCCTTCGATGTATTTGTTGAGAATGTTGCGTTGGAAGATTTGCATGGTGATAAGCGCGTTTGAAGCGGTAAAGTTAGAAAAAATCTGAATAAGAAAGGAAAAGGATGGAAAAATAGTATGATTGGTGGGATGAGATGAATTTGTAACATTAATTGGAATTTATGTACAGCCTGAATTACAAAGTGACCACCAGCACCTGCGACAGCGAGGGCAAACTCAAGCTGTTCTCTGCCCTCCAGATGATGCAGGACTGCTCGGAGATCATTGGCAGCGAGGCGAGCGCTATTGTGGAGTTCACGAAATGACTCTTTTGCCAAAGGCGAGGAAGCCGCTGGATGACATAATCCACAACTCGGGCAAAGGCTTGAGTTGCGGAATTTTTTTTGCGGGTTATGGTCGGCAGACCCCCTCGGCCTGTGGCCAAACAGGTCCAACTCACCAGAAAACTATTTTTTCTTTTGAAAAACTAATTCTACTCCATGTTGAAATAAAGTCATTGTGTTCTTTTCCGGATCAAATTCAAATGTTGCCCCTATCGGGTCATACTTAAATTTGTCCTTGTCAACTGCTTCAAACGCAAAAACATCATCGCCAATCTGCGCAATCAATGTGTTTCCTTCTTTTGTTACAATAATTTCCAAACCGAGTTCCGTGGAAACATACACGCCTAAATAAACATCCAAGTCCTCCGAAGCGACATTATAGAATTCCGGTAACTCGTAAGGTTTGCCGTAAACTGCGCTTAAAACCGCCTTTTTAATATCTCCGATTTTAAAATTACGCCCGTTACATGTCATTGCATACGAAACATCTCCGTCGGCAAAATGCGAATATACAGTAATAAAACCATCTATTCCGCCCGTGTGTCCTAAACCAATGTTTTCGCCAAAAGGAATCTCGAACAACCCAAGACCGTATTCGTCCTTAATGGTTTTCATCATTTCGAGACTTTCATCAGCCACAAGCCTTCCACCAAACAAAGCGTCTGCGAATTTTGTCAAGTCGGTCGGCGTTGACACTATTGCACCTGCCCCCATCGGAATAGAGCTGTCCGTTTCGTTTTCAACCACCCAAGAGCCCAAGAAGCGATATGATCGGCATTCGTTGTCGTTAGGATTGGTTTTGCCAAAAACGTATGTGTCAGCCAAACCAATGGGCTCGACAATGTATTCCTGCAACAGGTCGGAATAGGGTTTCGAGAAAATCTTTTCAAGCATGTACGTCAACAGCACATAGTTCGAATTGCTGTAGTCTGCCGTGCTGTCGGGTTCGAAGTCGCTGCCACCGTTCTCAATAATCCCAAGCATTTCTTTTTCTGTCTTAGGCTGGGTGCACCAGGTCAGATAGTCATCGTTGTGTGTAAAATCGTGTATTCCGCTCCTATGGCTTAGCAAATGCCTTACTGTTATTTTCTGTGAATTTGCGATTGTCGGAAACCATTTGTCAATCGTTTGGTCAAGGTCTATTTTCTTTTCTTCAACCGCCTTTAAAACCAGAACCGCTGTAAACGATTTCGAGACGGAACCAATTCTATATTTGGATTTTTCAGTTGCTTTTACATTGTTTTCGACATCAGCGAAGCCGACTGATTTTGTGTAGATAATCTCCCCTTTCTTCGCGACGGCAACACTTCCCATAAACTTGTTGTTTTCTTCAAGTTTACCGAAGTAATTGTCCAACTTTGCCTTGTCGAAAAGATCTTGTGCAAATACGCCGCCACTTACTATTAGTAAGAGCATAAGCGCTAATAATTTACGATACTGTTTCATATAAATTCATATAAATAAACGGGACTCCTTTTTGACATTTTTGCGACGTTTCATCCGATTCCGCCGAAGTCCATTGAACAGAACCAGAAGATAACGACACTGCAAAATTACAAAAAAGTTTGTTTTATAGTTATGGTTGTAAAGAAGATAATCCGCAATTCGGGCGAAAAGCTTGGGTTGCGGATTTTTTTCGTACCTTTGCAGCCGTTTTAGAAAAAGCAAACATGACCAAAATTTTAATGTGTCTGCTATTTTGTGTCCATCTCTTTGGTAACGACAGCACACCTGACCCTATCATGTTTAAGAACGGGGACTGCTTCCCCATCATTGATACCCCCACCGTTTTCAAAAGCACTATTGGAGACAAGGACTTCCTTGTGTTCATCGAGTACAGCGACAGCCTGAACATCAGAGGGCACTACATGTCATTGGAGGAAACCTTGACCGACACCCTTCCTTTCAAATTGGAAGCCAAAGGTCACAATGCGGTCCTTTATTACGAAGACCACGAGGAGATTTTCCGTCCTTGTGTCGAATTCATGG
>Ga0326511_10004683_pt1 | contig 10855 bp, 14 predicted proteins | sample 0_2496_0518_D_FD_203701 | JGI IMG/M metagenome (GOLD analysis project Ga0326511, IMG submission 203701) | Bovine rumen microbial communities from UC Davis, California, United States - 0_2496_0518 | ecosystem: Host-associated > Mammals > Digestive system > Stomach > Rumen | place: USA... | reverse complement strand
AATACCTATGAGAATGGCTCCAAAGAAAGGAGAACGAAGGTTCTTCCTGAATGTTGACGGCAAAGAGATTGTCTGCATCGCTGCAATGGACAATCTCATGTATTACAGGGTTCCCTGCTATTCAGCCAGGCTTTACTTCAAGGAAGTTCATGGAAAGAACATCCTTAAAGTAGTGAAGACGAAAAAGAAAGTCGAAGACCTTGGGTTTGATGACATTCTTTCAGCCTGGCTCCAGAAAGGCAGGAGACCCTCCAAACCCAAGAAGGAATACGTTCAGCCTACTTTGGCAGACATGTTTGATTTCAAAAGGAAAAGAAGAAAATGAGCCGCAGTTATCAAAAGAATTCTGAAAAGTTCAACAAAGGATCCTGGAGTTCAAAATGGAAGAACCAGGAGAATGACAGGATCAAGGAACTTGGGGATGAAGAGATGGAAGAATTCATGCGGACTCATACTTCCAAGAAGGAGAAGAAAGAATGGAAGAAGCGCTGAAAGCTTATCCTGCCCCGGAATTCAACTGGAGATCCTTCAAGGAATTTCCGAAGAAGGAAGAACCAGTATTGATCCAGTGGCAATATCACGACAAGGAACTGAGAACTGATCTCTGTGCATTCGACGGAGTATCTGTGTTCAAACGTATTCCGGACGATGTTTATGTGTATACAGATATTGAAACCGGAGACCGTTTAATTCGATGGGCATATCTGCCCAAAGTAGATCTCGATGGATACTATCCGTTTAATTGAATACTGGTTTCCAAGAATCATGGTCTGGTTAACTGCAGGGATACTCATTGGAGTATTCCTTTGGATTGTTATTGATACTTTTAGGGAGTTATGGAATGAGGGCAAGCAAAGAGATGATCGAACCTCTTGTGAACAAAAAAATCGATGAGCTGAAGTCTCGTGTGGATCTTATTAAATCCATCAGGGATATTCAAACGAATTCTTATTCAACATTTGATGTTCTGGATTGGATTGAAAAACGAGTTATTGAACTCAAAGCTTACAGGGCTGAATATGCCCAGGCACCTGAGAAAACTGTTCTGGAGAATTAAATGCAAGAAACAACCATTAATGAAATTACAGAGAAGTATCTTCCTGAGCTTGAAAAAGCTAAACAAACTCTCCAGGATATTGATTCTGCCTGGATCAAAGATATTACTGAATTCAATTCAGGTGTCTTGACTGCATCTCTTATGGAAACCAGGGCTGCTTTGATCAATCTGATGGTTCGTCTTCGCATTGCCAAAGCAGACGCAAGAGAGAAAACCAACCATGGATAGCAAACATGCAGAAGTAATTGCTTTACTGTTTTGCATGAGTATTCCTATAGCCTTAGGTGCTATTGGTACAATTCTGTATTTTTTAAAAGAACTATATTTCCGAGCCAAGTTTTTGGATGCCTTGGATCGAGGAGAATTAATGAAGATTGTTAAAAACTCTTCTAATCTTATGGGAGTCAGTTCTTTTGATTTAGCTGACTATTACCATGTGAACAGAATGTGGCTTTTAATGCAAGCACGTATTGCAGGATTCAAGGTTACCCATTATGACAATGTTTGGTATGACTTCAATAAAAAATGAAGGATGGGACTGGTGATGAAATACAAAGGCTATGACGGAAGCGTCGAATACAGTAATCGAGAACGAGCATGGATTGCCAGAGATATTTATTTTTCCAACAAGCGTAGTAAACCCGAAAGGGCTAAAACGGGAATACAAAACCCTTCTAATAAGCGTTGTAAGCCCAAAAAGACTAATTTGGGTGTACAAAATCCTCAGTTAAAATTTCCATTGTGGGATCCAAGTAAAGATGCAGACAGGGATGGGATTATTAATCCCAAATACAAAATCACATGATTGAGTTCCAATAAGGAGATACAAATGAAGTACAGGATTAAAGATAAAACAGAGCGAGAATTAATAAACGCTCTTTTTGGAATTACAGAATTGAATGCCGCATCAGATTCTCAAGGTACTTCACTGTGTATTCAAGCGTCTTTTGCTGGAGATAATTATGGTATTTGGTATTTTAAAACAGAACCAGCCCAAGAACTTGCTGATGGTTGGCATCCTTATCCAGAAATAAAACCTGAAAAAGATGGTTCATATTTTTGTGCCATACACCTTAATCAACAGGATACTGTAACTGTAGCTACTTATGACAAATACACCGGTTTTCGTAGTTGGGATTCTGATGTCTTTGCTTGGAAAGAAATGCCAAAGATTTGGAAAGAATGATCAATAAAACTCTTCTAGTTCAAAGCAGAGATGCTCTTGAATCCTTGAACCAAGTGATTGAACAAGTAGACAAGATTCCTGCCAAAGGAAGTCCTTGGGAAATATTGTCCTGGGTGTACTTTCAATTAAAAGACACCCGGGATAAATTTGAGGATCACTTAGAGGACTGGGAACAGGAATATAAGGAACAAACTGATGCAAGACAACGTTAATCATCCCCAGCATTACACCCAGGCTTCTGTGTATGTTGAACCAATCAACATCTGCAGAATGCTTGGATTCAATTTCGGAAACATGTTCAAGTATGTTGCCAGAGCACCATTCAAAGGACATGAGAAAGAAGACCTTGAGAAAGCCATGTGGTATTACCAGGATGCAAAGAAAGCCTCTTCACATTTAGCAAAGCACAATCCAAGAGCTTGGGGAGCTATCTGTGTGTATTCCTGCAATTCCAAGAATGATCTTCTCAAGGATGCTGTAAAACCCTCGAATTCAATCGGTGAGTTCTTTGTTTACCTGGCTCACATGATTGAACTTAGGATCATTCATCTGGAAGAAAATGCAATTTCTAATTAAATTTAAAAATACCTTTGAATGTACAAAGGATTTTTTCTTATATTTATGGGTTCTATTTAAGATTGAACTTCTTAAGATCCGAATTAAATACTGGATCATCTTAGGTTCTTTTATGGTAGTGTTTAACTGCAAACACTACGAAGCTGCTATTCTTTTTGCAGTACTTTTGTTATACTTCTGTGTTTGTGTATGTCAAGCATTTTCTATACTTTAAAGGAATAAGATGGCAATCCCACTTCATCGTTACTTTGCTAAGGTCAAGGATTACAAAGACCAGGATTTCAAGTTTCCTGAACGTGCTACCCAGTTCTCTGCAGGATATGACTTCTTCGCTCCCGAGGATGTGACTATCCCCTCTTTCTGGAAAGGTCTTCTGAGGAAGATCTTTTTTGGTAAACCCATTTATCCTACTACGGTTCATTCCCATGTCAAAGCCAAGATGCGTCCTAACGAAGTTCTGGAAATCTTCAACCGGTCTTCTAATCCGAGGAAGCTTGGTCTTGTTCTGGCAAACGGTGTGGGTGTGGTTGATTCTGATTATTTCGGCAATCCTTCTAACGATGGTGATATTGGCTTTCCCTTTTATAATTTTATGCCTTGGGATATCACCATTCGAAAGGATCAAAAACTGGGTCAGGGAGTGTTCCACTCCTACCTGCGAGTAGATACTGACCGGGTCAATACTAAGAGGACTGGTGGCTTTGGATCTACGGGCGCTTAGTATTTACGGAACTCTTGTAATGGTTGGATGCATTCTTGGCTACGGAGTGACATCCTCCCATTACAAGTCCAAGCTCCTGGCAATAGACAGCCAGTACAAAGAAGCTGTCATCGAAGCAAGGAGCCAGGAAGAGAAATGGAGAAAGCTGTCCGATGAACAGGAAGCTGAATACAGGAAAAAGCTTGATTCTATTGTCAGGAATAATGACAAGCTTGTTAAGCAGCTGCGCAAGCAACTCGCAGCAATCTCTTCCTCTGGAATGCCCAAGAATGCAAGAACCTCCTCCGTCCTTGATGATTCCTCCGGAAGAACCAAAGTGGCAAACGAGGTTGGAGACCTTGCTGAATTCTCTTCTCAGTGCGCTAAAAGAGCAGACGAACTCATCCTCCAAGTAGACGGTCTCCAGAAGTTTATCAAATCAGTGCGTTGATTTATTTCCCTTGGATCAATCGGTGAGGTCTGTGCGCAGATCAGAACGAAAGATCCAAGGGATTACTTTATTTGGAGATAGAAATGATGACCCCAGAAGAATATGAAAAGCTCTTTGATGCCATGAACCTGTTTGGATTAGCAGATAAAGGCACTAAAACTAGAATGCTTTGTGATATTCAAGCACTTTATTTTTGCATTCTAGGTTTTGAAGATTGCCTGGAAATTGCTTTGCAAGAAGTCAAGGATTTGAATGAAGAAGCAATCAAAGAATTAATGCAAAAAAGCAAAGAACTGAGAAAGAAAATTTATCCTATATACTCTGCTTTAGATCAGCTTCAATACAAGGAATTCAAATGAACTTTGAGAAGATCAGGGATACTCTCCAGCTTCTAGGCATGTATGAGGACATGGAAGAGTTTGGATCCAAGGTGGAATTCTCTATTTCTCTTCTGGCTACAGCTTTGGATCATCTGGATGAACCAGAGATCATAAAGACAAGCCTTACTTATGCCATCAGAGAATTGACTGAAATAGAAGCTGAATTAAATAAATACAACGGAATCAAACAGGACTGAAATTATTAATAATTTATGATAAATATTAATAAAATCCCCCAGCAAGACTGCAATCTTACTGGGGGAATTCACTTGGAGGCTAAATCAAATCAACAAAAGTATTATAGCCTAATCGATCTTAATTAATCAAGATCCAGTCATTGGCAAACATATCTTCATCGCACACATTGTAGGGATACTTGGTTTCTTCTCCCTTGTCAATGTCGTACCAATAAGGCATAGTCCTTCCAATCGAGTCTTCCTTTGCACAGACTCCCATTAGGGAACCTTCACAAATCCACTTCTGCCTAGAAACACAGATAATGCGCTGTTCTGCATTTTCACTGCTCGTGTAAGCGCTCCAGACCGAAGAGAAGGATCCATCCACTTCAGTCTCTTTCTTTTCGTCCTTATGTTCTTCATTGTCTTCCTCAGCAGCTTCCTTAAGCATCTGGACCATTGCGCTAAAGAACTCATCAAAATCATCTTTCTTCATTGGTTCATTCCTTTTAATTAAAGGTGCTTAATTATACTATTTATTCCTTTTTACAACCAAGGATGCATTTCAAATGAATGGAAGAACATGCCCGGTCCTATTGCATTAGCCAAATTACCGTTGAATAAGTTGCCAACAAAGTTGTCAGTAAGGATATTGTTGATTCCCATGGTTGTAGGAATTACGGTAGCCAGCAGTAAGAACAAAGGATTCCTCTTAGCAAGCCTTGCTACCACACGAACAGTACGAAGCTTGTAGTTTCCAAACCAAAGCAATCCGGAATTTTCAAGATACTGACGAACTCGTCCTGCAGACCTGTTGTAGTCTACAAAAGCATCCCGAATTTCATTCCGAATTTCTTCCTTGCTCATACCCTGGGCTTCAAGATGTTCTTTAAGCAACTGTTTTGCAATGAAATCTCCGTACAGAAGAGCCTTGGAAAGTCCGAGATACAAAGCACTATTCTTGGTGATGGCTCCATATTTTTCAATTGTTTGAAGCATTTCAGGAGCATTGCCCATAAGCTGTTCATGATATTCAGCGAGCTTTCCTGAAAAGATCTTCAGGTCATCCGACATAACACCCATGTCTTCAATGGTATTCAAATGTCCCCATTCAATTAATTCATAGATATCACTGTGGGCATTGGCTGACATAGATCCATCAATCTTATCCTGCAAGTATTGGTATTCTTTAGAACCCTTAGCATATCCAAGCTGTTGAGCTTTCCATTCCTGGATGTCAATCAAATTGCGAATATAGGATTCAACTTCACCCTGGATCCTGCGAGCACCTTTGTAGATTGCAACAGGACCCATGCCATAAGACATGCATTCAAGGAAGTTGCCTACAATATTTCCAGCTAAAACAGTCATTGAACGCACTAAGATATTGTCTTTTGCCAGGGAAACACCTCTCTGAATAAGTGCTTCACCATTCTTCAGATAGTAAGCTGCCTTGGGTCCCATAAGAGCTTGGAGCGTCCCAACAATATACTTTTGGGTATTCGGGGAAATGTTTGTTTTCCCTGAGAAAATGTCTACAACAGAGAAGTTCCTGAAACCAATGATTTCATCAATTTGGTTCCTGGGAACCATGAAGACATTTTCTTCTCCATACTGCTCCTTAATGTATTCTTTCAATTCTTGTGGAAGCATCTTCAAAGCTTCCGCAATCAATACATTTTTCTTTGCAAGCTCATACAAATTAACCCATTCTCTCGGACGAACATCCGTAGCAGAAGCCGTAAGCCAAGCCTGAGCCAATGTCCTGATGGCTCCCATGCTTACTTCCGTAGCCTCAGATTCTTCAGCCGTACGCCCAAAATACTTGGATACCTGTTCGGTAGCAGAGTATTCTGGTTTGATGTACTTGTTGATCAATGCTTCAGGAAGCACAGGCTCTTCTGCAACCACTCCATAGTCACCATAAACTCGCCTGCATGTGATTCCTTCCTTTGCAACCAAACTGGCAAAATGCCCGTCTTTCCCATAAGAAAGACTGCCAAAGCCATTCTGACTGGATCCATTGGAAAGAACTGCCCCACGGAAAGAAGGATGAATGTGCCGAACCAATCCCTCATTAAATTTGGAATTTCCACCAAAAGGCGAATACCAGATATATTTATTTTCTTTGGACTGAATGTATCCTTGCTTGCTCATATCTGTCCAGGAGTACACCAAAGAAACTTCGGTGGTTTGAGACATCGGTGAATATCCTTTAATGGAATTCATGTACTTTTTAATTGAGACGTCTCGAAGCGACCGACGTTCTTCAAAGTCCAAAGCCTGCTTTTGCGCTGTATAAATTCCTTTTAACCCAGTAGTTTCAGTTTCAGAGAGATTGATAACTTCTGTGTTGTCTACTTTATCCAGTGCCATTAAAGAAAGCAGTTCATCCATGTTTTTAACATGTTTGTTCAACGGAGAACCGTTCCTAAGGACTTCTTTTCCGAACTTCTGCAATCCCATGTTGACACTCTTGTGCAGAATGGAATAAGCATTGAAATACATTCCAGGAGTTTGTTTTCCTGTTGCCAAGTAGTCAGCAAGCTGTTCACAGGCACGCAATTCAAAAGTATTGTTCAAAGTAGCTTTTAATTGCTGGATCCGTTCTTTACGCGCAGTGGAATTCTTAACATATTTGATTGCAGTGTCATAGTCATAAACACTGCAAAGATCTGTACGAAGGAAAGTATCGTAAATAGCTTTGTCCTGTTCTTTGGTCAGAGGTTGTTTGAATAATCGCTTCAAGCCACGAGGCATGATTTCCAAAGTTCTCTGGCGAATTTGGTCAATCCTGGTTTTGGCTGCTCCAAGCTGGTTGTAAATTTCAGACGGAGTTTCACGAGAATCAGAAGGAAGAATATCAAGGATAAGTTTCCTGAGCCAATCCGGAGTCTTCTCAGATGTATTTAACATATCCTGGATAGCAATATGGCCTGCTTTTCTAATTCCTTTGGTATTGGGAGAAATAACATCCATTGCTTTACCAACGGAAGAAACAATGGCATCATTGGCTTTGTTTAGCGCTTTCATAAATGCGGATTGTTTTTTCTGCTGGTTCATGGATACAACATTCTGCACAGCAAAATTGATAACAGAATTCAATTCTGCTTTAGCATTATTGCCTCTTGCTCCTGCAAGATTTCTCTGCAAGCCATCAATAAGAATATTGCCTGTATCCAGTAACAAACGATCCAGAGTAACACCCTGGGTAGATTTGGCATACTTGGTTCTCGGCACTTTACGCAGAGCTTCCTGAACCTCAGGAGATGCCATAGCCATAGCAGCGAAACAAGGAATCTTAAGATCAGCCGGAAACTTCGAATTAAACAACGTATCCAGTTTTTCCTTGCCCATGGATTTGAACATATCAGGTTTCAAATTATCCCGGGCATTCTGGTAGATACGGTTAATTTGGTTGTACTGGGCTGAAGAGAATGCTTTGCCTGCATTGATTGTTGCAGCAGCAATATTCATTGCATTCAAGTCATCCTGAGACAATCCGAATACCAACATTGCCTCACTGTTTAATGCATTCAGTGCATTTAACCCAGGAGTATTTGCCGGGGTAATGTTAATGTGCGGAAGAATTTGGTTAACAAACCGATGCACAAATTCCGAAGAAGCAGGAGAAGACCCGTTTTCAGCAACAGAAGAATCCAAAGAGAATAAAATTGATCTCGGAGTATTCGGATCCAATTGGATTGTCCGGCTAATTTCCGCAAGGTTCTTTACTGAGGACAACAGAACTTCAGCGTTATTGTAGGATTTCTTAGAATCCAGAAGTCCAAATTCTGCGACCCACTGGAATTTAGCTGTGTTAATTCCAATTAACCTGGCCAGCTCTGCAATAATCCTCTTGAAGGAATTAACCAACGAATCCAAGACAGAGAGATGAGCAGAAGCAGTCTTCGGATCAAGGTTCTTTAAAGAAGTTTCGATGTCTTTTCTGCTTTGATGCTTGATAAGATTCCAAAGACTTGCATCTGAAAGAACATATGCAGCAAACTCATTCAATGCTTCTAAGTTCTTTCCTGCGGCAACTAAATTCTTAATTGTCTCCAAACCTGTAAGAGCAGATTGAGACAAGTTATAGCCATTAAGAATCTCTTTTTGCGCATTGTCTAAGAATGCAGCCATACTGATTTGCAGGCTTTGCACTGTCTGCTGTAAGACTTTATCCTTGGATCCAGCGCTATAAGCAGCAAGAGCTTTGCTGATTGCAGCATGAATCGTTTCATGCAAAAGGATGCGCTTGACTCGGTCGGTCAAGAATCCGCTTTGTTCCTGTCCATGCCTGAGCAGGATATAGATAGTATCTGAACCAAGGGCATAAGCACCTTCTGCATTTAAATCCGGAGTAATGCCAGGATTATCTTTCTGAATAGCATCCAGCATTTGCTGTTTGTCATGCCAGAAAGTCACCTTGGTTCCAGAAAGGAATGCTTTGTGAGTGGGAGTTTCTGTCAATAAAGACTTAATGATGTTGTGCATGCGAACATCATTGATGGTTCTTCCCGAAGAAGTGCTCTTGAACCACCTGCCTAAGGTAGTCAGAGTAGACGAATTCAGAACAATAGATTCCTGGTTTCGTGCTGCGACAGAAATTTCAGACTTGCTTCCATGCAACCTGGCAAGTTCTTCATCATAGTACTGGTTCAGAATATTAGCCTGTTCTTCAGGTGTTGCTAGATAATGCTCGAAGAGATTTAAGTTTTCTCCAGATGAAGGTAAAGGAATCTGACGATATTTGGCTAACTCTGGATCCTTTTCAAGGTCGCTGAGTGTGTAATCGTGCGTTTTGCCATTTTCGTCTTCAATTGTAAATACAGGCCTGTGTCCTCCTGCAAATTGTTCAGAAGACATTCCGAAACGCTTGATTGCCCGAACACGAGCAATACGCTGAAGCTTTAACTCATTAAGATTATCAGAAACAAGCTTAAGAAGACTATTATTCTGCTTCGGATTGATTCTGCGAATATATTCTTTAATTTCTTCAGCGGGAGTGAAATCTGCATCTGCAACATTAGGATCAGCAGAATGATCCAGAACAATTCGAAGGGTTGACAACGATTTCGCAAGATCCATGAGATCATCGATCTTTTGATCAGAAGCATCTTCAGAAGAATTCTGAGAATTCTTTTGCAGCTCTTCCTGCTTTTTAAGCGTGGCTTCCATGTCTTTGATGTAGTCTTCCATGAAACCATCGTCTTCATTGGATAGGACATCAAAGGTCTTTTGCACAACATCTGCCAACCAGAATGGGGTACCCATTTCAGGAGTCAGCATCATTGTATTCAAGGTCTTGGCGGCAAATTCACTAAGTTCTCGGATACGAGAAGGACTTCCTGCACTGCCATCATAAATAGTCAGCATATGCTTGAAGACTTCTTCCAGCATTACTGGATTGTTGAAAGAAGCTGTGTCTCCCAGAGCAAAGATGCTTCTCGGGTCAAAAGACACACCAGGCATTGAAACAGAGCGTTCTCCCAATTGGATGGACAATCCTTTGCCCATGGGAGTAATTTTTAATCCGCCCTGCTTTGCTTTGCCGTTATGGCTGAACAAGCTAATGGTCATCTTGTCCTGCCCAACACCGATTTTTGCAAGAGGAACAGCTTTGTCTGCAAATGCTTTTGCCCTCTTGATTTGGTCCGGGGTATAGCCAAATTTAGCATGCCCGGTCAGAGGATCCTTAGAATCTGCTTTTAATGTGCCATCCGGATTTCCTCCGATGCGAACCAGGTTTTCATCCTTGGCAATCTTTTTAAGGGCATAGTTGTACCGAGCTTGCCAAATATGCGCAAGCATTGAAGAAATGCCTACTTTGTAGTTTGTAACTTCTCGGCTGGGTTCGGAAGACTGTGTGTATCCTTCGTACAAAGGCTTTCCAATAGTATTGGCAATATTTGATTGCAGATTGTCTTCTTGCTTTGCAGAGAACTCAAAATTCTTGAAACTTAACTCAATGTGTTTTTTGGCGAATTCCCATTCAGCAGTTTTCTGCTTCTTTTCCGTAGTTTCTTTTTGAGTTTCTTTTGCCCCACTCTTGCCTTTTGCCTTGGCAGTATCCTTCTTCTTTTTAAGCTTGCGAGTAAGATACGTAGGACGATATTCAGGATCCAAGAGATTATAGTTGCTTGGATCTAGATTCTTATCTAATTCTTTTAGATGATTATTAAAGTTATTTAATGCTTCTAAACGAGCCTTTTCTTTGGCAGGCACAGGCTGCGTAAGCTGAAGCAGTAAAGCAGCAAACTTTACATATGGCTTTTTAATAGTCAGCTGTCGACCGTAATCACTTGTGTATTCAAGGATAAGGTTTTTAA
>Ga0326511_10004681_pt1 | contig 10856 bp, 6 predicted proteins | sample 0_2496_0518_D_FD_203701 | JGI IMG/M metagenome (GOLD analysis project Ga0326511, IMG submission 203701) | Bovine rumen microbial communities from UC Davis, California, United States - 0_2496_0518 | ecosystem: Host-associated > Mammals > Digestive system > Stomach > Rumen | place: USA: California... | reverse complement strand
CGAGGGTTACACAGAAAAGACGGGTTCTATTTACCAATGGGGTAAGGGACTTTACGACACTTCAATGTCAAAGTTGGAACTTGTCGCGCGTCTTCGCGAACTCGGCAACGTAGATGCAGACCTTCTTGACGGTTATGTACGTGGTGTAGCAGACCTTACTAACACACACATGTACACACTTAGCCACATTTCAGCACAGGCAATCTCTAAGGGTGGCGCTTACGACAACACCAAGATTAAGGGATTCGCGAGCATCACCGTAAACCAAGATGCTTATGTGCCTGCTGCAAACTTTAAGAAGGCAGGCGCAAAAGTTTGGACGGATGCCGACTGCGATATTCCCTCGCAGATGCAGAAGATTGAGTACGACTTCAAGTTGGCCAACAACATCGATGCGGACGAAGCCTTTGTATGGCAGATTCCTTATAGCATGATTCTGACCGTTCTGATGAACAACCAGTTCTTCAAGAAAGAGGTCAATCGCTATATCCGCTTCTATGCCAAGGATAAGGTTGTTATCGTCAACAACAACGGCGGCACGAGCCTTGATACGGACGTTATCACGATGGAGGATTTGATTGCTTACAGCCGTTCCGAGATTTCCAAGATTTCGCCCATCATCGTAGTCAAGGAAGAGCAGGTTGTGCAAGACATCAAGACCATCAAGACCGTCAGCGGATGGGATGCAGGCAAGGTCGTTCTTCGACCCGTAGGCAACAACAACGGCAAGTGCGGTGTTATCGTACACTCGCAAGTGGCAGATGTTGAAATGATTCGCACGGGTGAAATCAACAACACTGTTACCGCCAACGCATCGAAGATTCTGAATTTCCTGTACGTGCTGAACGAGGTTTCCAACGATGGCAAGTACAAAAAGTATGCAACCAAGGTGATTGGCCGTTATGCCCCTGTTCTTACTGAGGCGATGCAGCACGTAATCGTTGATACGACCGAAGCAGATTCCTAAAACGTTTTAGCGAAATAGTTTTTTATTGGGTTTAGTTATTTTTCTTAGTTGTTGAAAAGATGACGGTATTAGAATGGCTTAGCGGCAAAACAATGTATTCCTCCTTCACGGAAACGAATTTCATTGAAATAGCGATGGATAGGGGTATTGACCCGAATGCCGACGTGTATGACGAGAGCGTCGTCACGAAGCGCGAACGCGACTTGATGACCGCAGACCTCATCTATACTGCTGTGTTGCTTCGCCCCTCTAATACTGCGTCTTTTACACAATCGCACAATGGTTATTCTAAGACCATCGGTAGCGAACAGGATTTCTACCAAGATGACAAAATCCAATATGCTATTCGCATCTACAAACGCTATGGTGACGAAAAGGGTGAAGACTTAGAGGAACTTGCCGCCAAGCGCAAAATCAAGGTCATCCCCATTGAAGACGTTCTTTGAGATATGCTGAGAGACGAGATTCTTGAATATCCCTATACGGGTACGATAACGAGAACCATCGAAGGTAGTGGACGTGAAGAGGACACTATTCTTACGGTGTATGAGGGAAAGATGGATGAGCACATGGTGACGGATGAAGAGGGACGTGTCCTTCAAACTGCATCCTATATCATTTCGATTCCTTTGACCAAAGACGCTGATGGTAATTGGGCTGTACCTCGCAAGGGAGACAAGGTAGTCTTAACGCGATATGGCGAAACGTTCAATCTTACGGTTGATAATGCCGAACCTTCGCAACTAAAGGGAGTTAGTTTGTATTGTTCGAGAAATAGTTGGTAAGAGAATGAATAAATCTGTAATCCGTGGCTTAACCAATTTTTTGAGCGTAACACAAAAAAGTGTGACGGAGTATTGGATTGCAGAGCAAAACAAACGACTTATCGACTATGCACGACGCAAAATCAGACTTCTTGGCGATGCGATAATGATGTATCACAGCAAGAACCACATGGACAGAACTGGGAATTTGCTCGATAGTCTCTGTTGGGTTATCTCCTATGATGGCAAGCCTGTTGCCGGAGGAACTTACAGAACACAACGTGCGAAGAAGGATTCATATCTCCATGAGTTTGCGCCAGAAGAGTACAGACATCTGTTCCCCGTTTATGGACACGCCCTTGCGCTCGAATTTATCAAGAAGTACGGCAATGCAAGTGGTAGCGGCGAGTGGGTAGTGCGATTCGCAATCCTTGCTCCTTATTGGGCATATTGGGAAAAAGGTTTCGTCATGAAGCAGAAGTCGAACATGTGGGATGAAGGGGACGTTGCCTCTATCGGACGCTTTCTAAAGTTTTCCGTTATGACAGAGTTTTACGACACTGTTAATGCGGACTTAAAACCGAAGAAGATAAAGTTCGAGTGCAAGAAACCTCCGCGCATGGATTCGTTCAAACTTGACAGAATGAATAGACGTATTTCCAAGAGTCCTTGGGCAGAGTCTCGACACAACAAACGCTGGCCGTCCCACAATAATGGTAAACGAACGAAATTGTAATTATGGTAACTGAATCACGAATAGCAATATACAATTACTTGTACGAATTGTTTTACAATGTCGTAACCAAGAACGTGTATTCAATGCGCGAACCGCAAGAACTCACTACGTCTGATACAACTGACGGATTTATCGTAATCCGCGTTGGTACTATCACGGATGCAAGCGAGTTTGACCGAGAAACGTATGCGCGTGTCCGTTGCTATATTCAAGCGTTCGTTCCTCCTATCTCGCGTGGCCGATTAGACTACAAGAAGTACAAATTGTTTGAGGACTCCATTCTTGCTGTTATCCACGAAGCAGAAGCCAATCCAACGGATGATTACTTCATTGAAGAGGATTCGCTGATTTCTTCGGACACAGAGGAGACCGAAAATGCGAACAACTCGTACTACACGTTTATCAAGTCGTTCTTAATCACCATAGATAAACATCAATAACAATTTTTCAATTTTTCATTTTTTCATAACTTTTTAATTAGAAAGGAACTATATTATGGCAAAGAAAACAACTGTTAAAGCCGTCGCTTTGCGATATGGCGAAGTAGGTGGCGCAGCAACAACCCCGTTGATGGGTGTCTTGAAGGGTCTGACCGTAGGTCAAGATGAACCCGATGCAACCGAGATTGAAGCAGAGTTCTTCGACACTCCGTTCGACATCATCTACGACGGCAATCCTATTACGTTCAACTTTGAGTTGGCCAACTATGACCTTTCCGAACTTCCTGCATTGTTCGGAGGTACAACCGAATCGGATGTTTACGAGGGTGCAGCTTCTGCTACCACCACCGAGCACTCTTGGCAGTTGGAGTTTAGCCGCGGTAACTTCGCGCTCTACATCTACAAGGGTCTTACCGTTGGTACTATCAAAAAGGATGAAGACGGCGCATTGAACTTCTCCGTTACAATCACCGCGCTCACCCATGAGACCACCACTGGCACGGGCGATAAAGCCGTTACAACTCAGCACATGTATAAGATTATCGGCACTAAGCCTCAAAATCCATAAAGATAATCTTTCTTTCGTGGACGTGGGGAGCGTTGTGTGGGATTAACTCCCTAAACGCTCCCCATTCTGTTTTACGAAAGAAAAGAATCATAAAAGTCCACAGAAATGAAGAAAGAAGAACAAAAGTTAGACAACGAACTGCAAGACTTTTCCGTCGAAACGAAACGGGACATCTTGTCTATCATCAACGATTCGCCTTCGCTTGTTAGGTTAGGTGATACAGAATACCGCGTCAAGGATATGCGTTATTATTCGCTGTATCGCATCTGTAAGTTGGTTATGGATATGCGGCAAGCGGACGAGACGTTAGATGATGACAACAAGGTTATAACGGCGTTGTGTACGGATTTGGATGCGATGTGTGAGATTATGGCTATTGTTCTGTGTAATCACATGTTCAAGCCTTGTGATGATGCAGACGAAAGAAATGATGAGCTGATTCGACAAATGAAGATAAAGGTGATGAATAGCACATTCGACACAAATCAGTGGGCGGCAATCATCCTTGGGGCAATCAAATCCATTGACCTTTCGGCTTTTTTTTTACTCAAAAAATCGGTGAGTACGCTTACGGATTCACTTCTGACGAGGAAGAAGAAATCAATGGAGACAGCCTCACAGTTTATGGAAGCACTATCATTGCGGACGCAGCAGACTTCTTGAAAGTATTCACGCAATATACGTTAGACGATTATCTTTTCCGTCTATCATGCGCAAGGATTCAGTTCATGGCCATAGACAATACTCATACGAAGTATTTGCATGGCAGCGACAAGAAGGCTTGGACGAACTACAAGGAGGCTTACGAATCGCAGAAGAAGTTGGATAACTTTATGTCGGGCTTCGGAAAGTTACCCGAATTGAAAGAGGGTGAGGAATACGAAATACCCGTAAGAAAGAACAAGAACAAGAAATAGTAAAAATACAAGATATATATTATGGCAGATTCACCTACAATAGTCATTGCCCATTTGGATGACAGCGAATTGAAGCAAGCCGTACAGTCGCTTGTTTCGGGAGTAGACGCAGCTGTCACTGGTATGGCGAATAACTTCGATGCGCAGATTACACGTATGCGCGAAAGTTTGAAGAAACTTGGTGCCGACAAGATAGACTTGGGCGGGACTACCAAAGATAGCGGAACGTCGAAATCGAGAACATCTGAGACTAAGGCGGACACTACGGCCATCGAAGAGAACACCAACGCGAAGAAGAGGAATGCGCAGGCAACGAAAGAGCAAGCGATGACGTATGACCAGATTCTTGGCGCATTGCAAATGGCGCAAAGACAAGAGAAAGTGTACGCAAGCAAGAATCCATGGTCTCTCACGCGAGAGGAAAGTGAAAAATATGCGGAGACCATCAAGCGCGTAGCAGAACTGCAAGAGAAATTGAACAAAAAGATGGCAGAAATGCGCTATCAATCGGTTGCGCAATATACTCCGAATATAGGAGCATATTCTCGCTCTCTCAGCAAACCTGTCGGCGACACGAAGGAATACAAGGAACTTGTATCGCACATCAAAGAAATGGCAAGAACGGCAGACAGAGAGTTGCGCGTCTCATTACAGAATGCGTTTAAGATGCCTGCCAATTCTATTGAGGAAATTCGCAGCAAATGGGCGCAGTTGTCCGCGCTCTTGAAACAAACTGAGGGGACGAATGTATTTACTCCACAACAAGTCTCCAAGGCCAAGGAAATGGAAGCGTCTCTTTGGCAGCAATTACAAGCAAAGAAAGAGATTTCTAAGACATACGATGAAGATATTCAGCGCATGGCGCAACTCATTCGCCAAAGCGAGGAGTATCAAAAGACGCGGCATTTCAATTTCCAATCCCCATACAGAATTGGAACTGCTGGATATGCAGACTTGACTATCGGGGACGAAACTCGCAAGGGCGCATTGTCTATTGAAGAGCAGCTTTTGCGAATGCGAACAAGACAAAGCGAGGAGTTGAAACGTGCCGTTGATACTTCGCAAGAAATCAACTGGCAAGGACAACAACAGATTCAACTTGTAAATCAGCAAGTGGAAGCGGAACATCGTGCCGCACGCGAAGCCAAAGAAAAAGCGAGGGCGGAAGCAGAGGCAGCACAAAATGCACAGAATGCCGCTACTGCAATGCAGCAGCAAGCACAGACACAACAGCAAACAACTACTGCGGCACAACAACCAGCGACCAAGCAACCTGCAAACTTTGCAGAGTACACTGACCTTGCCGATGCGATTGCGCACGTCCTTGGCTTAGAACGGAAAGAGGTAATTATGGCTGACGAATTGCGTGATTCCCAAAAGCGAATCGCTGCATCGTTGAAGCAATCTAAAGCCGCTTGGGAAAAGTTGTCAGAGGCTATGAGGTCTTCCGAAAACGGACAGGCTTTGAAAGCCCAAATTAGTTCTCTCGAATCCGCTTTGAATCAGTTGAAGAAGGGGGCTGTTTCTCCGATGGATTTAGACAAGGCTTTCAAGATGCCGGAAGATACCATTGCTCGAATCACAGAGAAGATGCAGACACTTATATCTATTAAGTCGCGCATCAACTTCGACGATATTAAGGGGCAACAGCAAATTACCGACATCGCTAATGAACTTGACAGACTGGCAGAAAAGAGCAAGAAGGTGCAAGAAAGCACAATGTCAGCAAACAAGAAGTTGCAAAAACAAATGTATGCGGAATACACAAAGATGCCAGAGGGCGACATTTCTCAAATAGAGAGAAAACTCGCCAATCTCAGCTATCTGAAAATTGTTTTGCAAAGAACACCCCTTTTGAATGAAAGCCAAATTGCTTCTGTTACTGCTAAGGTCGAATCTTTGGAAGATAAGTTAAAAAAACTGAAATCGGTTGCAGCAACGAAGCAGAATATCGATGAGGTTATTGGGATGTCGCCGAAGACGCTTAACGAAATGGCTGAAAAGTTGGGACGGCTTCAAGCAATCAAGCGCAATATCGACACAACAAAAACTGGCGCGGCAGAAGAATTTAGAAGAATTGACCAAGAAATCATCAAGGTCAATAAGGAAATGCAACTATACACTTCGTACACGAAACAAGCCACGAGGGAAGTCGGTGCGCTTGGTCGTTCTTGGAACTATATGAAGAATCGTCTGGCGTTCTACTTTACCGTAGGTGCTTCTACCGCATTCGTAAAGAATCTTATTGAAATTCGTTCGCAGTACGAAATGACCGAACGCGCACTTGGTATCTTGGTTCAAAGTGCGCAAAGGGGTTCGCAGATATTCAACGAGTTGTCTCAGATGGCTCTCGTATCTCCATATACGCTCATTGAACTCTCCAATGCAGCCAAGCAATTAACCGCTTACGGAGTTGCCGCAAAAGACGTTGTAGATACGACTCGAAGAATGGGCGATATGGCCGCTGCCGTAGGTATTCCTATGGAGCGACTTACGTATGCACTCGGCCAGATTAAAGCCTACGGATATTTGAATAGCCGTGACGCGCGTATGTTCTTGAATGCAGGCATTCCTCTTGTGCAAGAACTCGCCAACCACTACACGAAACTTGAAGGCCGCATGGTGTCTGTATCAGACATCTACGACCGTATCAAGAAGAAAGCCGTTAGTTACAACGACGTTATGTCTGTAATAACGGAAATGACGGACGAGAGTGGTCGATTCTTCGACTTCCAAGCAAAAATGGCTGGTACACTGAAAGTGCAGTTGGCTAACTTGACTTTAGCTTGGAACAATATGCTCAACGACATCGGTAATTCAACGCAAGGAATCCTCACGTGGGGTATTGGTGCGTTGAAAGACCTGTTCCTCGCGTGGAAACAACTTAACAACGTTATTTGGAACTTTGGATATACTCTTATAGCGAATAGGCTTATCCTCTTCGCGTACTTGGCCGGTATAAAGAAACTTACAGCAGCAAACGCGCTTGCTATTGTCACAACAAAAAAATTCGCTCACAGCCTACGCACATTAAAGGCTGCATTTACGTCGCTGTCTTCCCATCCTATAATTGCTGTATTGACGCTTATCACCGCTTTGCTTGTGCAACTTGGCTTAGAGGCTTGGGATGCAAGCAAGGCTGCGGAAGACCTAAACAAGGCCATTTCCGATGGCGCAAAGGAATCTGTCAAGGCTATTGACGAATTGACCGAATCATACAAACGCCTCAACGTTGCGGCACGCGCAGCAGCGGGCACAATCTCGGAAGAGGAGGGAAAGAAATACCTTGACCAAATCAAAGAGGCTATTGACTTGTATTCTTCTGCAAGTGCGGCAAATATACGCGAAATATTCTCCGGCGAGAACGACAATGAGCGAATCCAAAAGGGATTAGAATACCTCGAAAAAATAAAAGAGGCTAATCAGCAATTCGAGGAGATGAAATCCAAATTCGACTTCACTACTGATTGGATGTGGGGCGCATTTGGCGAAGGTATTGAAGAAGATATTGAGGATTACACGGAAAGCCTTGAAAGACTTAATCGTTTGCGGAGCGGCAATGGAAGTCTTTGGGACAACATAGTGCAGGGCTTTACGGAATCTGGTACGGGCGACATGGCAGATGCAAAAGAAGCCATAGCAGAGATTGAAAACTTCGCCAAGAATGCCGCTGCTGTAATACAAGCAAACCTTGGCGCGGAAGGTATTCTTGACCCCGTTAAGGTGAGAGAAGCCGTTGCGCGTCTTATCAAAGAGTTTGAGGCGCAGAATCCGAAAATCAAAGGCGCAGGCAAGTTGCTTTTTGAAAGCGTTGTTGGTGAGCAAATGGAGAAAGAGTTTGAAATTCGCGGAAACAAGATTTTCAACTCTGTTGACATGGCTTGGAATCTTGTAATGGAAAATGTGAAGAAATACGCTGATAGCACCTTCCAAGACCTCAGTGGAAGTATCCTCGACGAAAGCAAAGACATTCCCGCTAAATACACTGACGCTATTAAAAATGCGTTATTGAAATTACTCTTATCTGATGAAATTCCACAGAAGACAAAAGAGATGCTTCAAAAGGTCAAAGCGCAGGTGGATGCAGGTTCAGCCGAAATTCGCAACGCAATCGCACAGGCTTTCGGCGTTAAGGAGCAAAACGCATTGCAGAAAGACTTCGTTGAGCACTTCATAGAGAAAGGATTAAACGGTAAGACTGGACTCTTGGTCGATGAGCAGCGAAAACAAAACACCATCAAGTACGCTCGGTTCAACCAACAAGATAATGAAGATTTCCTTGCTTGGGAGAAACGTCTGCAAGAGGCATTGGACAAAACTCGCAAAGAAATAATAGCGCGAGAGAAGGCGTTGCGTGAAACTTCGCCTGGCGATGCCCGTTACGAAGAGCACAAGAGACAATTAGCAATACTCAAAGAGGAAGAGAAAACTGTGCTTGAAGTAATTCGCTACGAAAAGATGAGCGAAAAGGAAGGCAAACAGAAAAAAGATAAAACCCTTGACAGTGCATTATCGGAAGAGGTTCAACTTATCGAAAAAATCCAAAAGCGTTACCAAGAGAACAAAAAGTTGGGCATGAGCGATATTGATGCAAGGACAAAGGCGACGGATGAGTACCGCAAGTCGTTGTCCGCTGTAAACGCCGTATTGAAGCAATACGGCTTGCAAACGATGTCCAATGACCGCTTGGCAACGATGATGCCGCAAGAGATTCGTGAGTTTTATGAAAATCAACTTCACAGCATTTCGCAAACTGTAAAAAAAATACGCACAGTAACGTATGATGCTGCCAAAGAGGAAATGAGCGAGATTGACGGCATTAGCAAGAAGCTCGTCGAACAGACCAAAATCTTCGAAGGTTTTAGCGCAGGCTCGTATTACGACGATAATAACGTTCTTACGATTGGGTTTGGTCACTCTGCAAAAGCACCCACGATAGATAAAAACCCCATCGTTGAAGGTATGACCATTACGGAAGACGAGGCTCATAGAATAATGATGGAGGACTATCGCGTTATAAAAGAGCAAGCAGATGCACAAATAACGAAATTCCAAGGCACGTATGACACGCTGAAAGACATGACTGCAAGCCAGTACGAGGCATTGCTGGATTTTACATATCAGTATGGCGCTGGCAATCTCCAAAAACTCTTGGAGTATGCCGAGGGCGACAAAGAAAAGATTGCAGAAGCACTTGGCGACACTACGAAATTCGGTGTAAAGAACTGGGCACAAGAAACGCGTCGTGCTTGGCGAGAAGCGATGTTTAGCGGTAAAGAGTATACCGTTACTGGTTCTATCCGAAGCCAATTTGAAGAATTGACCAAGGAGAGTGGAAAGGGCATCAAAGCACTTGAAAACGGAATAGCCGAAATGGGTGCCGTTGTCAACAAAGAACTCTATGAAAATATTACCAAGGGCTTGAACAACGAGTTAGGCAAGTTGAAGGATGAATACGAGTTGGGTGTTGAACTTGACGCTAACCCCGAACTCGGTGGTATGTTTATGGACTTGTTCGATATAGACGCATCTACTCTTCCTCACTCTATCGATGAATATGCAAAGCGAGTTCTTGACGCTTTGAATGCAAGTTTTAAGGAACGCGGAATTGACTTTGAACTTCCGACTTTCAACTTGACGCGCGGGGACTTGAAGATGTATGAACAGATGGTTAAGGATGAAAAACTTGACCAAGTAACGTATGACCTTATCAAGAAGAACTATGAAGAGTTCTATAAACTTCGCAAGTCTGCTGCAACGAATGTTGCAAAAATGGTTGACGAGTATGTGCGGGAATATGGGGGGCTTGAAGAGCAACTTGAAAAGATAGAGAAAGAGAAGAACAATAAGATTCTTGAACTGAATAGTATCTATAACACGGATGCATTACAGCAGACGAAAGAATATCAAGATGCGAAATTTGCCATTGAGGAATCATATCGCATTAAATCCGCAAAAGCCGCATACGATGCATTGAAAAAGACGGATGAGTATGACCGATTCTTCAATGCGATAGATACTCTATCGACAAAAGATGCAGCCGAGATTAAGGCAAAAATAAAGCGTGGTATTGTGCAAGCGTTCCAAGACGGAGGTTTGTCAGTTTCCGAATTTAGACGCGAGTTAAAAGCCCTTGAATCTCAGTTTGATAAGTTGACGGAATTTTCCTCCGGCTGGATGAATTACTTGACTGGAGGATTTGATAAACTTATCCAAAAGACGAAAGATACAGGCCAAGAAATCGAAACTATTGGCGAAAAGATTAAGGTTACAGGAAAGGTAGATGAAAAAGACAAAAACTTCCTTAGTTCTTTAGGCAATATTTTCAGCGATGGAATGGGTGGCAAAACGAACTTTGATAACGCACTAAAGAAATATGGTGCGAATATCAAATCTTTAGGTGGTGCAGTAAGCAAGGCTGGTATGTCAATGCAAGTTGGTGCTAACAACTTTGCCGGTGCTCT
>Ga0326511_10004680_pt1 | contig 10857 bp, 10 predicted proteins | sample 0_2496_0518_D_FD_203701 | JGI IMG/M metagenome (GOLD analysis project Ga0326511, IMG submission 203701) | Bovine rumen microbial communities from UC Davis, California, United States - 0_2496_0518 | ecosystem: Host-associated > Mammals > Digestive system > Stomach > Rumen | place: USA... | reverse complement strand
GGTCGACAGGACGACCATCGGCCAAGAACGGCATATCCTCCATGCGGACGACCTTGGAGACGATACCCTTGTTGCCGTGGCGACCGGCGAGTTTATCACCCACCTGAATCTTACGCTTCTTGGCCACATAGACCTTGGCCATCTGCATGATGCCTGCGGGCAGGTCGTCGCCGATGGTGATGGCAAACTTGCGGCGCGTCTGCTCTGCGTCCATCTGCTTGTACTTGCGGATGAAGTTCATAATCAGGCGCTGAATCAGCTTGTCGGTGTGCTCGTCGCCGGTCCAGTTGTTGCTCTGGATGCCGTCGAACTCGAGGTTGCGCAGGGCGGTCTCAGTGAACTTGCTGCCCTTAGTGATGACCTCAGCGTCGGTGTAGTCGCGGACGCCCTGCGAAGTCTTGCCGTCGGTAAGCTCCATGAGCTTCTCGATGAGAATGTCCTTCAGGTCGTTCACCTTAGACTCAAACTCCTCGGAGATTTTGGCGAGAAGTACCTTATCTTGTTTCTTCGACTCACGGGTCTTGATGGCACGCGAGAAGAGTTTCTTATCAATGACGACACCACTCAGGGAAGGATTGGCTTTCAAAGATGAATCCTTCACGTCGCCTGCCTTGTCACCGAAGATGGCACGGAGCAACTTCTCCTCAGGAGTGGGCTCGCTCTCGCCCTTAGGCGAAATCTTACCAATCAGGATATCGCCGGGCTCTACACGGGCACCGACGCGGATGATACCGTTGTCGTCGAGGTCCTTTGTGGCTTCCTCGCTCACGTTGGGGATATCGGATGTGAACTCCTCCATACCCAGCTTGGTCTCACGTACGTCGAGCGAATACTCGTCGACATGGACAGAGGTGAGGATATCGTCGCGCACCATGCGCTCCGAAATCACCACGGCGTCCTCGTAGTTGTAACCCTTCCAAGGAATGTAGGCAACGAGCAGGTTGCGGCCCAGGGCCAGCTCACCATTCTCAGTTGCGTAACCCTCGGTGAGGATGTCGCCCTTCTTCACACGCTGACCCTTGTCGCAGATAGGACGAAGATCGATGGTCATGTTCTGGTTGGTGCGGCGGAACTTGGGGATGCGGTATTCCTTCAGAGCCGGCTCGAAGCTGACGAACTCGTCGTCCTCGGTGCGGTCGTAAAGGATACGGATGGTAGTAGCGTCGACATACTCGATGACGCCATCGCCCTCGGCGGTGATCATCGTACGGCTGTCCTCGCAGACCTGACGCTCAAGTCCGGTTCCCACGATGGGCGCATCGTTGTGGAGCAAAGGCACAGCCTGGCGCATCATGTTACATCCCATCAGGGCGCGGTGACCGTCGTCGTGCTCCAAGAAAGGAATGAGGCAGGCCGATACAGAGGCAATCTGCTGCGGGCTGACGTCCATGAGGTCGACCTGATCGGGCGGAACAACAGGATAATCGGCATCCTGACGGCACTTGACCACCTTGCGGATGAAGTGTCCGTCGGGCGTAAGGGGCGCGTTGCCCTGACCGATAATCTTCTCTTCCTCTTCCTCAGCGGTGAGATAGATGATGTCGTTGTTGTCCATATCGACAACAGAGTTGTTCACCTTGCGGTAAGGAGTGACGATGAAGCCCAGGTCGTTGATCTTGGCATACACGCAGAGCGAGGAGATCAGACCGATGTTGGGGCCTTCAGGACTCTCGATAGGACACAGACGACCATAGTGTGTATAGTGAACGTCACGTACCTCGAAACCTGCACGCTCACGCGACAGACCGCCAGGACCCAGTGCAGAGAGACGACGCTTGTGGGTCACCTCGGCCAGCGGGTTGGTCTGGTCCATGAACTGCGACAGCGGGTTAGTTCCGAAGAAGGAATTGATGACGCTTGAAATGGTCTTGGCATTGATCAGGTCGGCAGGAGTGAACACCTCGTTGTCGCGAACGTTCATGCGCTCACGGATGGTGCGGCTCATGCGGGCCAGACCGATGGCGAACTGGTTGGCCAATTGCTCACCAACGGTGCGTACGCGACGGTTGGACAAGTGGTCGATATCATCCACAGGTGCATTGCTGTTGACCAGCTGGATGAGGTATTTGATGATGGCGATGATGTCCTCCTTGGTGAGAACACGCACGTCCATATCGGTAGACAGGCTGAGCTTCTTGTTGATACGGTAGCGGCCCACCTCGCCAAGGTCGTAGCGCTTGTCGGAGAAGAAGAGGTTCTGGAACACCTCGCGTGCACTGGCATCATCGGGAGCGTCGGCATTGCGCAGCTGACGATAGATGTAGTTGACGGCTTCCTTCTCAGAGTTGCTGGGATCCTTGCCGAGCGTATTGAAGATGATGGCGTACTTGTTGGCAGCCTCGGCATCCTTATGAAGCAGGATGGTGCTGTTGCCGCTGTCGAGGATGTCCTGAATGTTCTCCTCGGTGATCTCGGTCTCACGCTCCAGCACCACCTCGTGGCGCTCGAGGGTTACCACCTCACCGGTATCCTCATCGGCAAAGTCCTCGTTCCAGCTCTTCAGCACACGGGCAGCGAGCGTACGGCCGATGCATTCCTTCAGGTTCTTGCGGTTGACCTTCACTTCTTCGGCGAGATCGAAGATCTGAAGAATGTCCTTATCGCTCTCGTAGCCGATGGCACGGAGCATCGTTGTCACGGGCAACTTCTTCTTACGGTCGATGTAGGCATACATCACGTTGTTGATATCCGTAGAGAACTCAATCCAGGAGCCCTTGAAGGGGATGATACGGGCGCTGTAGAGCACGGTACCATTGGCATGCACGCCCTGGCTGAAGAACACGCCGGGCGAACGGTGCAACTGCGACACCACGACGCGCTCGGCGCCATTGATGACGAACGTACCGTTGTCTGTCATGTAGGGAATGGTTCCCAGGAAGACGTCTTGCGTCTGAGTGTCGAAATCCTCATGATCTTCGTCAGTGCAAGACAGTCTCATCTTCGCTCTCAAAGGAACACAATAGGTCAGCCCGCGCTCCAGACATTCGTCGATGGTATAGCGTGGGGGATCAATAAAGTAGTCCAGGAACTCAAGAACGAAATTATTTCTAGTATCGGTGATAGGGAAATTCTCGGCGAACACCTTATACAAGCCGTCATTCTTGCGTTCCTCAGGAGGAGTATCCAACTGAAGGAAGTCACGGAAGGACTTCAGCTGCACATCCAGGAAATCAGGATAGGGAACCGGATTATGGACGCTGGCAAAATTAATACGGTCGTTTGTCTTTGTAGCCATAAAGAAATTAAATGTTTAAATATTGCAAGGGACCATCGTGTGCCTTGCGGCGAATGCCGACATGCGGCAAGAGAGGGATGTTTGTGCAGAAAAGACACAAAAAGGTTAGGACCAACCTACTTGGAAGATCCTAACCTATATTTAAAGAATTCTAAAAAGTCGGATTACTTGAGCTCAACCTTAGCGCCCTCAGCCTCGATAGCCTTCTTCAGGTTCTCAGCCTCAGCCTTGGCCATGCCTTCCTTCAGAGTAGAAGGAGCACCGTCAACGAGGTCCTTAGCTTCCTTCAGACCCAGACCGCAAGCTTCCTTAACGGCCTTCACAACCTTCAGCTTGCTGGGACCAACCTCAGTCAGAACTACGTCGAACTCGGTCTTCTCCTCAGCGGCGGCAGCAGCGCCACCAGCTGCGGGACCAGCGGCTACAGCAACAGCTGCAGCGGCGGGCTCGATACCATACTCGTCCTTCAGGACTGTTGCCAACTCATTAACTTCTTTCACAGTGAGATTTACCAACTCTTCTGCAATAGCTTTTACGTCTGCCATTTTATTCTAAAAAATTTATTTGTTCTTAATTTGAATTTGTTTTGACCTCAATGGGTGTGTGACACCTTTAATTATTCAGGACGCTCGCCTAAAGTCTTGAGCACACCGTGGATGGTGTTGGCGCCTGACTGCAAAGCAGAAATAACGTTCTTTGCGGGAGACTGCAGCAAGCTGACGATCTCGGCAATAACCTCTTCCTTGCTCTTGATAGATGCAAGAGTCTCGAGCTGATCAGCACCCATGTAGATGCCTTCCTCAGCATAAGCACCCTTCAATGCGGGGATGCCTTCCTTCTTGTATTCCTTCAGAAGTTTTGCAGGGACATTGGCCACCTGAGTGAACAGCACAGCCGTATTGCCCTTCAAAGCGGGATAGAGAGGCTCAAAGTCGATATCGCTTGCCTCGAATGCCTTGTGCAGCAGCTTGTTCTTCACGACGACCATCTTGATGTCGTTCTTGAAGCACTTGCGGCGCAGGTTGCTTGTAGCCTCAGCATTCAAACCGGTAACATCCACCAAGTAGAAGTGGGGATATTCCTTGAGCTTAGCTCCCAAATCGTTGATGATAGTATCTTTTACTTCTTTCTTCATGTTGATTCAATTTTTAGAGGGTTTCAACTGATTTAGGATCAATCTTAATACCCTTGCTCATCGTGCTTGAAAGGAAGATACTCTTAAGATATGTACCCTTTGCTGATGCGGGCTTCAGCTTGATAATGGTGTTGAGGAACTCGCGAGCATTACCATAAATCTGCTCAGGGGTCATCGAAACCTTGCCGATAGAGGTGTGGACGATACCAGCCTTGTCGACCTTGAAATCGATCTTACCCTGCTTTACTTCCTTGACAGCCTTGGCGACATCCATTGTCACGGTACCTGACTTGGGGTTAGGCATCAAGCCACGGGGACCGAGCACACGGCCCAAGGGACCTACCTTACCCATGCAAGAAGGCATGGTGATGATGACGTCAACGTCAGTCCAGCCGCCCTTGATCTTCTCGATGTACTCGTCGAGACCAACATAATCAGCGCCAGCTGCCTTGGCAGCCTCTTCCTGATCGGGTGTGCAGAGACAGAGCACGCGGGTGACCTTACCGGTACCATTAGGCAGTGACACAACGCCACGAACCATCTGGTTGGCCTTACGAGGATCTACGCCCAGACGTACATCAATGTCGAGAGACGCGTCAAACTTCGTCGTGGTGATTTCCTTCACCAGCGAAGAGGCCTCTTTCAATGTGTATGCCTTCCCTGCTTCAATCTTCTCAGCGACCGATTTTTGATTTTTTGTCAGTTTAGTCATTTCTTAATTGAAGTTATTTATTTGTTAACAGGGAAGTCCCCTTTTACGGTGATACCCATACTGCGAGCCGTTCCGGCGATGAGCTTCATTGCGCTCTCTACCGTGAAACAGTTAAGATCGGCCATCTTGTCTTCGGCAATTGCCTTGACCTGATCCCAGGTCACGCTGGCTACCTTCTGACGGTTGGGCTGACCAGAACCGCTCTTCACCTTGGCAGCCTCTTTCAGCTGTACAGCTGCGGGAGGCGTCTTAATGACGAAGCTGAATGACTTGTCAGTATAGTATGTGATAACGACAGGAAGAATCTTCCCGGCCTTATCCTGGGTACGGGCATTGAACTCCTTGCAAAATCCCATGATGTTGATTCCCTTAGAACCCAATGCAGGGCCTACGGGAGGCGAAGGATTCGCAGCACCGCCTTTAATCTGCAATTTGATTAATCCAGCTACTTCTTTAGCCATTTTTGTTCTTGTTGTTTTTTGATGATTGTAATTGAGACTTTGGAGTGGAAGCCTTCCGCGGTCTCAGATATAAAGCTAAGCCCTTTCGTAACAAGGGGCCTATACTTCTCTTTGTACTTGTTCGTAAGAAAGTTCAAGCGACGTGCGACGGTCGAAGATGTTCACGCCGAGCGTGAGCTTGCGCTTCTCGCGGTCCACTTTCTCGATGACTCCAGAAAAGCCATTGAACGGACCGTCGATTACCTTCACCACCTCGTCTACCTCGAACGGTATCTCTACCGTGCTTGTCAGCTCGCTTGCCTCAGCTGCGCCCTTCATGCGGTCTACCTCACGCTGGGGAACGGGAGTCGGATGATCCATTCCTCCGAGAAAACCCAGACAGTTGGGCATAAAGCGAAGTGTAGATGCCACCTCTCCCAAAGAAAGGTCGGCCTCAACGAAGAGATATCCTGGCATGGCAGTCTTCAGACGATCCGTACGCTTGCCTGCCGGGGTATTCTTGATGATGTGCTCCATAGGGAGGAAAACCTCGCCGACAGCCTGCTCCAAAAGCGGGTTACGGTTCTTCTGAGCCTCAATATACTCCTTCAGCTTATTCTCCTTGCCACTGACGGCATGAAGAACGTACCATTTCTTCTGACCAGTCTTCTTTGCCATTTAAGGGAAATCAATTAGGATAAACGAGCAACATGAAGTTCTTGAACACGACGTCCATAAGGAACACAATAACAGCAATAACGAGAGATGCCAAAAGGACAACTCCCGCACTATGTATAAGTTCTTTACTGGTCGGCCAAGTTGTATTGTGAACTAACTCATCGTAGCACAGCTTACAATAGTCAGCCGACTGTTTGAATATATTCTTTGACATTTCTATTTTGATTTTGCACGGGTTGGAAGGCTCGAACTCCCGACACCTGGTTTTGGAGACCAGTGCTCTACCAACTGAGCTAAACCCGTAGGAAAGTCTCCGCTCCACTTGAAGCGGAGACTTTATTATGTTGAAGCGTTAAATTACTTCTTCTCGCTCTGCCAGCCCTCGGGGAGATCCTCAAGAATCTTGGTGATCTGACCAGAACCAACTGTACGGCCACCCTCGCGGATTGCGAAACGCAGACCTTCGTTCAGAGCTACCTTGTAGATAAGGAGTACCTCAATCTCTACGTTATCACCAGGCATAACCATGTCTACACCCTCGGGGAGCTTGATCTCACCTGTGCAGTCCATAGTACGGAGGTAGAACTGAGGACGATACTTGTTGCCGAACGGAGTGTGACGGCCACCCTCTTCCTTCTTCAGCACGTAGATAGATGCCTTGAAGTGATCGTGAGGAGTGATAGCACCCGGGTGCACAACTACCATACCACGCTTAACCTCGTCCTTATCGATACCACGGAGGAGCAGACCTACGTTATCACCAGCCTCACCCTCTTCGAGGATCTTGCGGAACATCTCAACACCTGTGATGGTAGACTTCTTGTTCTCACCAAGACCGAGCAGCTGAACTTCGTCGCCGATCTTGCAGCGGCCAGTCTCGATACGACCGGTAACCACTGTACCACGACCTGTGATAGAGAAGATATCCTCGATAGGCATCAAGAAAGGCTTATCAACCTCACGGACAGGCTCCTGAATCCACTCATCGACAGTGTCCATCAGCTTCATCACTGAGTCAACCCACTTCTCAACACCGTTCAGAGCACCAAGTGCAGAGCCACGGATGATAGGAGTATCCTCCTCGTAGTTGTACTGCTCGAGGATCTCACGAACTTCCATCTCAACGAGTTCGAGCATCTCCTCATCGTCAACCATATCACACTTGTTCAGGAACACCACCAAACGGGGAACGTTTACCTGGCGAGCCAGAAGCACGTGCTCACGGGTCTGAGGCATAGGACCATCAGTTGCAGCTACAACCAAGATGGCACCATCCATCTGAGCAGCACCAGTTACCATGTTCTTCACATAGTCGGCGTGTCCCGGGCAGTCAACGTGAGCATAGTGACGCTTTGCGGTCTCATACTCAATGTGTGCGGAGTTGATAGTAATACCACGCTCTTTCTCCTCGGGAGCGTTATCAATCTGATCGAACGACTTAACGTCTTCTGAACCGAAGCCCTTGTCGTGCAGTACCTTAGAGATAGCTGCAGTCAAAGTAGTCTTACCGTGGTCCACATGACCAATAGTACCAATGTTCACATGCGGTTTGGTACGCTGGAATGTCTCTTTAGCCATAGCTTACTTTGTTTTTATCGTATTTTAAATTAAAATCAGATGAGATTTTGTCTTCGGACTAAGATTGTGATCCGGTCTCGAAGGTAGAGCTGTAACTGAGAGTTGAACTCAGGACCTCTTCCTTACCAAGGAAGTGCTCTACCACTGAGCTATTACAGCATAAAATCTTTGAGCGGAAAACGGGACTCAAACCCGCGACCCCCAGCTTGGAAGGCTAGTGCTCTATCAACTGAGCTATTTCCGCATACGGTCTCTAGACCGTTAAGGTGTGGGTGGTGATGGATTCGAACCACCGAAGCGAGACGCAGCAGATTTACAGTCTGCCCCATTTGGCCACTCTGGAAACCACCCTTTCGTTCACAACCGCCTCTGCGGTGAGCCTCTTGTCGGATTCGAACCAACGACCCCGAGATTACAAATCACGTGCTCTGGCCAACTGAGCTAAAGAGGCAAATCCTTGCAGCCGTTTGGCCGTCTTCAAGAGGACTCGTTGTAAAACGGCTGCAAAGATACGACTTATTTTTCAAACTGCCAAATTATTTCAGGCAATTTTTATCTTCCACGCATTTTTTCCTTCAATTTGGTCAACTGAACCTTCATAGAATCCACGCACTGATCCACAGCCTCCTCGAAGGAGTCGCAGGTCTTCTTCACAAACAACGGCGCAGCGCTCGGAACGTTCACGGTGAGACTGGCCTCTTTGTTGAGTGCGGTGGCGGGCTTCACGACCTTTAATTGCACCTCTACTTTCTGAATATCTTCAAACGTTTTTTCCAACTTAGCGACTTTCTTCTCAGTGAAAGCCTGCAATTTCTCGGTAGCATCGAAATTGATCGACTGAATTTTAATTTCCATAAGTACCTCCAATTTTTACAAGGTTATCACGCCCGTGGATGGGCGTCTTTATAAATTCGCTTTAACTGCTCAAAGGTGGTGTGGGTGTAGATCTCCGTGGTGGAGAGACTCACATGCCCAAGCAGTCGTCTAACACTCTCCAAGTCTGCGTTGTGGTTGAGCATTGCTGTAGCGAAGGAATGCCGGAGCACGTGAGGAGAACGTTTCTTCAGCGTGCACACCCGGGAGAGTTCATCGCCCACCATATGGCGGACCCACTTTTCGTTCACGCCCGTACCTTTATTATATAATATAAAGAGCGCCGTGTCCTTTCGCTCGACTTCGCGATTACGTATCGCGATATAGTCTTTCAGTGCTTCAGCCAGCTCTTCCCCGAAGGGAATGATGCGCTGCTTGTCGCGCTTGCCAGTGACTTTCAACTCCTGGCGGACCAGGTCCACGTCTTTGTCGTCAAGTCCGACGAGTTCCGACACTCGGATTCCCGTCTCATAGAATGTCATCAGGATGGTACGCTTCAGCGTGCTTTTATAGTCCTTGCCCCACGAGGAGGCATCGAGGAGTTCATCCATCTGCGACTCTTTGACGAACTGCGGCAGCGGTTTCTCTTTTTTTGGCCCAACGACATCGAGCGTCGGGTCGCGCTTTACAATTCCCCTTGCAAGGGCGTAGCGATAGAACGATTTCACCGCCGACAGACGGCAACAGACCGACGAGGCTTTGTTGCCCTTGTCCATCATGTCTTCGAGCCAGAGTCTGACGACATCGGAGTCTACGGTCGACCAAGTAAGATTGGAGTCCAGCGCCTTGAAGAAGTTTTCGAAGAGCGTAAGGTTTTCGCTGTAGCTCAGCAGTGTACGCTCACTTCTATTGCGCTCATAGCGCATGTAGGTTAAGAACTCCTGAATCATAGTCCTTGGTTTTGGCTACGAATTTAAGGAAATAAATTCAGACCACCAAATTTTTAACAGGAATTATTCCTCTTCGCGGCGAAGTTTCTGCACGTAGACGGCGTGTTCCATCTTCAGTCTCTTCAGAACAGAGGGTTTGTCATACTGCTGACGAGCGCGGAGCTCCTTTACGACACCAGTCTTTTCAAACTTTCTCTTGAACTTCTTGAGAGCTCTTTCGATGTTCTCGCCTTCTTTTACCTGTACTACGATCATTTGTTTTGTTTTAAAAATTTAAAGATGTTTTTACGCTTTGAGGGATATGCCCACAATAGCGGGTGCAAAATTACTGCTTATTTTTCAAAATACCAAACATTTACGCGGATTTTCGTGAAAAAGAAAGGAGAAGACCCACCCCACCTAAAGCCCCCAACCATCCAAAGGGCAGCAGAGACCCACCCCGGCCCTCCCTACAAAGGGAGGGAGCCGAAAATGCCCCGAGAGTCCCTTGGTCCAAAAGGCAATAAGCCTCGTATACCTTTAGTAGAACAGAATACCACTCGATGGTACGCACAATACCGCTCGGTGGTACGCACGCTACCGCTCGGTGGTACGCACGCTACCGCTCGGTGGTACGCACGCTACCATTTGGTGGTACGCACGCTACCATTTGGTGGTACGCACAATACCATTCGGTGGTATGCACGCTATCGTTCGGTAATCGCTTTACCATTCGGTGGTAAACGGATTATCTAACGTTTACCAACATAAAGCCGCTCGGTGGTAAACAGATTACCGCTCGGTGGTAAAATGATTACCGCTCGGTGGTAAACGAATTACCACTCGGTGGTAAACGAATTACCGCTCGGTGGTAAAACGATTACCACTCGGTGGTAATCACGTTAACTATACCAACGGAATTATCCAGAGAACCGAAAATTCTCTAATTCTCTAGAAAAATTATTCAAGAACAAGAGAATTCTATGTCTATCCTTAGGACAAGAATAATTCTCGAATTCTCTAATTCTTGAAAAAATAGTCAAGAATTTGAGAATTCGAGAATTTTAGTTTCTGAGGTATTGTCTTCCAGGCATCCCACCGCTTGCTTCTCCCCTCCCTTTGTAGAGGCTGTAACAAAACTCTAAAATTGGCTTCCGTTAAAGGTACTTCGATTTTTTTTAGTTGCATTATGCTTGCTAAAGACATTACTCATTAAACAGATTGTCACTTTATTGTCGAATTTGAGAAATTTTTTTGTGTAGGGAGGTTTGGCTAGTGAAGATCTCGGAGGTTTTGTTACAGCCTCATTTGGGGAGGGCTCTCGGCCAAAGCCAAGA
>Ga0326511_10004679_pt1 | contig 10859 bp, 8 predicted proteins | sample 0_2496_0518_D_FD_203701 | JGI IMG/M metagenome (GOLD analysis project Ga0326511, IMG submission 203701) | Bovine rumen microbial communities from UC Davis, California, United States - 0_2496_0518 | ecosystem: Host-associated > Mammals > Digestive system > Stomach > Rumen | place: USA: California... | reverse complement strand
CAAAGCTAATATACCCTTTACGACTGTTGATTTTCCTGCATTATTCTCACCAACAAATATTGTAATAGGAGCCAATTCCATATTGGGAAAATCTTCAAACTTTCGAAAATTCTTAAATCCTATCTGTTTCATTGTTTTATCTATTTATAGTTCGTTCATTTATTCATTCTTCTGCTGCCATTGGCATTTGCATGTCTTCTTCATCCAGTTTCGGATATGGTATGGCTTTTGCACCATGATCCTGTAGCCAGATGTGATTCAGTGTAAAAGCGATAGAGTCAAGAGTCTCTTCGCGCTTTGTAGACTTCAGTTCGCATTCCCACACTGTGATACAATGCCAACCCATTTGCGCCAACTGACGCTGTTCTGCCTTATCTCTTTCCTTGTTCCTTCGAATCTTTGCTATCCAAAAGTCGCGATTGGTACTTGGAAGTTTGCAACAAACAGAACTCTCAATGTTGTTAAGTTCCACAAGATGACCATGCCAGAAACACCCGTTCACAAAGATGCAAGTACGATACTTCCTCAGAACCAAGTCGGGATGCCCAGGCAGTCGCTTGTGGTTCAGCCTGTATCTGAATCCCCGCTTCCACAGACCACGCCGCACAATCAATTCTGGCTTCGTATCCTTTGATCGAACCGCAGCCATTGCGTTATGTCGTTGTTGTGGAGAGAGTTTATCAGACATTTTTTCTTAGAGTTTCAAGGGTTGAAAATTGGGAATCGTATCTTTCTGTTTTACCTCCGTATGGAACGTTGTCTGTGGAAGGGTTCAACTGAGAACTATTTAATTCTCTATCTAATGAAATGTCCGCACAAACATACAATTCGATGTCTTTTTGTTGAACGGGATAGTAACCTTGGCTAACGGCATCGTCCTTGTATAATATGCGCGTATTTCCATTTACTTGGAAAAGGTGCTTGTTAATATCCTTGTTCCTAGTGTGGAACAATACGTAGCCAATTTCTCCACTATGTTCGAGTAAGGCTTTGCCATTCTTGGTGAGTTTTATAGGAATAGCAATTTTCCCATTGACAAACCCCTTTTGTTTAACTTCGTAGTTCTCCATCATAACTAGAGCCACGCCAGAGCCGTTACTGCTGTCCTGATAACGTAGTCCTTTCTGCGGAATGGCTTTCTCCATCAAAGTCTGTGCAGCATGGTCGTCATCGAGCCACGTTTTTATCTGTTGATACAGCACATCTTCAGATGAGTTTATGTCAAGAAGAGTTTCGTTGTAGCTGCCGTCTTTCTTATACATGTCATGCCAATGTCCACCAGGCTTAAGGGGGAATGCTCCGATATTTACCTCATCCACGCTACGATGATAATAAGAATTCACAAATTGCTCCTTGTTCAAGTTGCCTGGATAAAGAACATATCCTCCAATCACCTCGCGTTTTAGTTTTTCATCGCTTGCATGGGTGTAGTAAATGGCATCACGATAGCGGTGCAGTTGGTTGATTGCGTCCACAGGTGGAACTTCTACACCGTTGGATTTGGGTATGCTTGTATCGCGTATGCGATATTTTGCATCGAACAGATATGTGTATTGAATCGCGTTGTCTGTTTTACTAAGTCGCAGTACGATATCTGGGCGTTGCTCAGTCGTTTTAGAAGTGGTATCCGCAATATCTGTATTTTCGCTAGTAGCAGACTCATCTGTCAGTTGCTCCTCATCATCAGTTGTAGCATTGTACATAACTGATGCTAACTGAACTTCTGGGTTCTCAGCCTCGAAGAATGTCACTTCAGACCTGCTACCTTGAATTAGTGTTTTTATGAAGTCACCTTCCAATTTCCCGCCATTGGCTTGGGCCGTAGCCTTTTCTCGTAGTATATGTTGCACAATATTCTTCACTTTAATGAAACACCAAATTTCATAAAGCTCGGATATATCCTTTACCTCAAGTTGCATAACTCCCTCTTGTAAATCATAGCCACATTGAAGTGTTATCCATGCTTCATAGACATCGCGATACCCAGCAGCTTGTTTCATTACCAGAGAATCTTGTGTAAATCCTTTGAAAGCACCTATCCCCCTAAAAAATGGATCATTGGTTAGCGAGCTAAGTTCTTCATTCATCCCTTGTATTTGGTTGCGCAGATCTATATTATCTGTATTAAGCACGCTGAGCACGTTTCGTAGAACTCTTTTGAATCGATCTGAGATGTTAGATAGAGCATATTTAAGAAACCTGTTTTCAATTGTATCCTTACTTAGATACATTTCTTCCATACGATATAGATGGGCCGGCTCATCTTTGAACTCTTCATATTCGTTCTCCAACTCAGCAGGCATATATGGCATTCTCTCTGCTCGTTCATAACGTACAGATGTCTGCAACCTACGTTTGGGATTGTTGATAATCATTCGCGAAGCTTCGGAGATTTTAAGAAAACAATCACGAAAGATTTGCCACCAGATTAGATCCGTTGATTTTTTATTAGATGTATGGAAAGTAAGGTATGTCTCTTTGAGGTATGAATAACTTAACATAGCAAATTCTTCCTCAATATCTCGGATTACGGTTCGCATATCTGATCTGTAGTCCATCTTGTAACTCAGCACTTCTGTAGTAAAAGAGAGGCACTCCTTCTTTCCCCCCTTTAGGTAATACAACTGAAAATTCGACCGTCCTACCTGATTATGAAAATTTACAGATCCAAATACAATACCATCTTCCGCCGTAACTTGTTGACTCTGTTCCTTTCCTATAGCAAATCTCAAAAGATGAATATCACTAGAATGAGCCTTGGCATAAACTGGATAATCTGTGTTTTCGAAGAAAAATGCATCCCATTCCTCGGTATCTCGCTCAGTTACCCATCCATCATTATCATCCACATATGATGTCCCTTTCCTAAACAACACATCATCCGCAGTTTGGCCATAGAATGCTCTTTTGCGAACTAATGTCTCAGGTTTGTCCTCCTTTACCCTTAAATTGTGGACACATTCTTCAATCCTCCGTTTGTAGTTAGGGCATGTAAAACGGAGCAAAACATCCTTATTGCGGATTTCCAAGTGTTCTATGAATGTACTATCAGCCATTAAGTCCAATATGATACGAATTGTTTATCTAAAAGTGTTTTGGCCATCTTAACAAGTTTGTCGTGAGATTTGGGGTACGCTTCAGTAATTACCGTTTTTAGCCTTTCAAGTAGATCTCCAATTGAGCGTTTATCGCCTTCTATACGGGATAGAATTTTCATCATTGTAAATTCATCCAAAGCGGTGTTTAAGGTTATATCAGGAGAAAACTTATGTGCAGCGCTTACATAGAGCAATGCCTCATTCGCAGCTCGATATCCTAACTTAAACGGAGTGTTGTCTAATAGTTCGTTTATTGGAATTAAATAATCCTTAACTTCTGTGGCATGGTTCTCATCTGCATTTAAGCCTCGTATTGGACGATTGATAAGTAGAGATTTCTCTCTTTCGTCTAATTCCACTACATCGTTTTCTGTCTCACCGAGGAAAAACCTATTATATTCAACATCGTTCATAACGACAGACATAGCACGATCAAGTACCTTACGCGAGAAAGAGAAAGTTGTTTCGTCCATATTTACTGTTCCAAGCACGAGAAGGTTTTGGGGTAGTGTTAGTCCTTTGGTTTTAAATCTTTCCACAAGCTTTGCAGTTGAGCTATCTTGGGTTGCATCAGATGCATTAACTTCACCTAACAGGTGGTTTACCATAGATTTCCACAAATTGTCACCAAACTCAGCAAATGGTTTGATTATTGGGTCTGTTTCATATACGCCGTTCTCAATGGAACGACTTTCTATAGCGCTCAGGAACTCTGCGAAATATTGTTCAACAGGCGCAAGATTCATCTCGTCAAGGCAAAGAAAGAAGGGTATTCCTGGATGTTTCCATGCTCTAGCGACAAATTCTATAAAAGGAGTAAACTCATAGTGAGCACCTCCTATGTTAGATTTGTAACCAACGACTTCTAAAGAGTTGTGCCAGTTTGGTTTTACTTGAATTATCTCAAAATTTGCCGGTTTATGCAATTCCCATCGATCAAATCCATTTACAACAGATTTCGGGTCATATTGTTTTTGTAGTTCTTCTGTTACACTTGCTTGAGCTAATTTGCGTACTATACGGCTCTTACCCGTACCAGAAATACCAGCAAGCAGCATAAACGGCTTTGTTCGGAGAGCGGTTAGATATGATAATGTCCGATAGGATTGATTTACATTTTTGATCTCATCCATTTCATTATAAGTTTTTTCGTTATCATTACTAATTGAAGCGAATGACTCTATAAAATCTTGAACAGCGATTGTTGGCTTTTCATCTTCTAATACAAAACCATTTGTGTATTCTAGGTATACTTCTGGTTTAGGGAGAAGCTGGTTAACTAAATCTGGTGTCAAGAGCGAAAGCAAAGATTCCTTCACGTTTTCATAATCGAGATCTTCTATTTCACGATTTCTTAGCAACCATATAGCAAATGCTGACTTAAAATGATCATTTGGCAAATAGTTAGAAAGATTCTTAATGTAGCTTATTTCCCTATAGAGAACGTTATTCTTAACTCTGAAAAGGGGGAAGGAACCTCGAGTTGGGTAATCAAAGAATACTGTCTGGTTAACTTTTGATTTTGCCACAACACCTGCAGAGTAGAAATTGCTTCCAACCCTGCAATCTTCCAAATCCTCTATTGTGGTATAAAAATTGGCTGTGTAATATGTACTGCATACATTTACAACTTGATTAACAAACAGTGTGAATTGATTTCTAGCGTCAACATTATCTAATTCGCATTCTTTATTGTGAGTATGATAGAACATGTCAAGTGCAACGACATAACGCAAAGCACTTACAATTTGTGTTTGGCCCTGCTTGTGGTCAGGCGTCAAATTAGAAAGCGTATTATACGCTTTCTTCAATAATTCCTTTGAAATGTAACCCATATTCTTTTTACGGTAAGAAGTTTAACAATGCTTTTGCAATAACCCACCCCAAAACTGGGGGTACAGCGTTGCCAATCACCTTATATTGTGATTGGAGTGGTATGTTTCCGAAACTATAATTATCGGGAAAGGATTGGATTCGCGCACATTCCCTTACGGAGTACCTGCGATTCTCTACAGGATGTGTAATTCCGCAATTTTCAGGTTGGGCAGATGCCGTGATAGTACCATTTATCTCTCCAAAGGCGAAGCGTCTAAAAAACTTAGGTGCATGATATCGTTTAGGATCATCAGCTATTTTTTTGAACCTCGGTGATAATAGATCATATGGAATGTCCTTCCATGAACGGCCTTCAAATAAAACAGCCGGGAGATCTTCTTTTCGAAATCCTGGTACAAAATACTCCAATGCTTGCATTCCATGTCGACATCCTCCAATCAAATCCACAGATCGTTGGGTCGTATCGCTATAATTCCAGACAACATCATCTTGTACATCATGCACACCCCGTAAAATGCTACCGACTAATAGTTCTTCGTCACGACCGAAACTTTTAGAAGGAATTTGATACTCTTGAACAACTTGGCGTAAACCATCAAAATTGAAGGCTCCTATTCCAAGTTCGGCATCAATTCCTATGATCAAGACTCTATATCGCTGCTGGGGAACACCATAATCACTTGCGCAAACAAGTTGCATACTCATATTATATCCCATAGTATGCATTCTGTTAGATATTTCTTGTGGAACGGTGGTAACTCCATCTGGCATTTTTGAAGACAGAATACCTCTTACATTTTCAAAAACAAAGGCTTGGGGGCGATGGCCTTCAGCAATTTTTGCCCTGATTATTCGCTCACACTCTTCAAATAAAGTTCCTCTGCCGTTTGCATCATTAACCCCTTTACGATTACCGGCATTTGAAAATGGTTGGCAAGGGAATCCCGCTAACAAAATGTCATAATCAGGAATGTCATCAGCATTTACAGTACGTATGTCTTGAAGAAGACAATCTACACCATCTGCTGTAAGAAGAGGGTTCGCATTATAGCAATTAGACGCATCTTGATCAAAATCGTTTGCAAAAACAATACTAGTATCAAGTCTTTCGTAATCTTTCCCTTGAAAGACGAAACCACCTGTGAAACCTAAATCAAGGCCACCACAGCCGGAAAATAATGAAGCAATTCTTTTGGGCATATTTTTATTTATTATGATTCATACTAATTTGATTTATTATTAAACAGAAATCTGACGATTCTGTATAAATGAGTAAAAGTTTTTTTGGAACCCCTCTGTGACATGTATAACTTCTTCTTTAATATATATACAATCGTTACGATCTATTTTTAAAATTTTATCAAGAGCTACGATATAAGACCGATTAACTCTCATGAATTTATCTTTGGGCAACATCTCTTCTACTACTTTCATCCTAAGATAAGTAATAAGAGGCTTCTTTTCGTTTTCAAGGTGAAACATTACGTAATCTTTCATTCCGCTTACATAAAGAATCTTATCAATAAAGATTTGACGAAATTCACCATCAACTCTTAGAAACATGGTTTTAGGTGTTGAAATGGGATTGTGGCCACCCATGCTTTTACTAATTGAGGGAGAACACTCTTTCTTGTTTCTAAACCATTCTAGAGCTTTGCCTACCGCAAAAGTGAACTTGTCATACCTTATAGGTTTTAGCAAGAAATCGATTGCACTAACCTCATAGCTCTCAAATGCAAAATCTTTAAATGCGGTTGTAAAAATCACTTTGGTTCGATCAGGCAGCATATGAGCAAATTCCATTCCATTAAGGTCTGGCATTTGAATATCAAGGAAGAGAAGATCTGGCTTCTGTTCCTTGATAATATTAATAGCTTTGACTGAATCCGTAAAGCTGGCTAGCAACTCCAATTCTGGTGTTTTGGCTACAAATGATTCCAACAATTTGACAGCCAACGGTTCGTCATCAACTATAATACAACTCAGTTTCATTTATTGTACTTTTCTAATCCAGATATATCCAGCTGTTTGCAATGTCCGAGATCTTATCGCAGTCAGATTCGGGATTACCATCATCACCAGTGCGAACCAAGTCCTTCAAAGGGTACAACTCCGTAGTCTTACCCACCTTGATGTTCTCCTTGGCATCTGCCTTGACGGTAATCTTACCACAACGACGACCAATAGCGAGGACATCATCCTCGTTATACATCTGCTTGACATAGTCGTCAACAATATCTGTTATGCGCAACTCCAGTACGCGAATGTCTTGTATGCTAGCCATAATTGCTACTATTTTCAATTTTCATCTTTATCCAATTCTTCAAATCTGACGAGGTCTTTCAAGTCCACGTCAAGCAGCTTTGAAATTTTCATCAGGGTCTCGAGTGTTGGTTGACAACTATTGGTACACCACTTGGAAACTGTGGCAGGATCCTTATCCAACTGTTCTGCCAACCATTTGTTGGTACGGTTTTTGTCCGCCAACACGGCTTTTATCCGATTGATGTTCTTATCCACTTTTATAGCCATTGGTTCTCCTATTTATTATATAATTGCGACAAAGATACGAAAAAGAATCGAAATCGCGTGCACGAAACTGAAAAATCTGACGAAAAACTTCAATTTTATTGCGTAACTCTCACTTTTAGCACTGAAAATCGCCAAAAGTTGTGTCACAAAATGACTCAACTTGTTGTAATGAATGAAATAGAAAAAATGTCCCATCCTTGTTCCTTCCTTGTCCCTTGCACCTCCCTTCCTACACCCTTCTAACAATCCGATTAGTGCCAAAAATGAGCAAATAAGCTCTTGGGCGAATCAAATGTCGGTATCAAAATGGTGTTTTTCTCACTTTTTTGTATTAAATTCCAAATAAATTTCGTAAATTCGCACCAAATTATTACCGTTGGCAGAAAAAAGTTATAACTTGTGCCACGATTTGGGACAACTATTCTTTACCTTCGCCACCGAATTTGAAAATTAAAAACCTAGTGAACGATATGAAGATACTGTTTTCGCCTGAGTTTAGCGGGCATGTTTTTATCGGATTGAGCGAGCAGCAGCCAGAACTGATGGACACGATGGTATGTGACACCATGGGGCTGGTTGCCATGTTGGAACTGAGAATAGGTATCCATGTGGAGGACGTATCGGGTAACAACCGCACAGTACTTTACTACAGGGCTTTGTCGGAGTATATGAAACGGCACCCGAAGAACATCCTGGCAGATTCGTTCAGACTGTCGGGACTTGGAACGGCAGAGCAGGCCCTTAGATGGCGTGACAGTCTGATGATGGACAAGTGGCAGCCTGTGGCTGGCTCAGGCAGTGGCCGCCTGGATGTGCTGGCAGGAACAGAGCAGTACTTCGACTGTGTGGGGCTGGCAGACAGGATAACCACGGTGCTACAGTATATATATAATAAAGTAGAGAAGAGTGCCTTCACAGACTTGGAGATTGAACTGCCCTGCGAGAAGGATCTGTTGCATCCGGCTATCAAAGAACTGTTGGAGGCCTTAGAAGGATTAGGCGCAACAGTCAGCTATACGGCTCCCAAGGTAGCGGGCGTGAGCAATCTGGCCAAGGTGACCCAGCTTCTGCAATCGGACATGAAGGGAAAGATAGAACTGAAGAAGGGTGACACCTCCTTCCTGATTTACCGCTTTACAGACGAGAATGCAGCCAATGAGTATCTCTCGATGAAGGGCGAGGAACTGGCTGCTGACGTCTGGATTAACAATAGCAACAAGGCGATGGACAACTGGCTGCGCATGATGGGCAAGCCGACAATGGGCAGCAGTATGGCAGAGGCAACACCACTGTTGGTACAGCTGTTTGTGCTGGGTCTGGAAATGATGAAGGAGCCGCTGAACATCCAGAGCATCATCAGTTGGCTCTATGCACCGATGCAGCCCCTTGGAACTTACTTCGGAGGCATACTGGCCGAGAAGATTATTGGCGAAGGTGGCTACAGGAACGAGAACTGCCAGAAGATGGTGAACGACTACGTCATGGGCAAGTACACCTTCCATGACAAGGAGGAGGACATGGAACTCTCGGATAAGGAGAAGGCCAAGCGGGATGAGCGTGAGAAGAAGGAGCGCGAACAGCTGGTGAAGATCTATCTGCCACCGTTTGAGGTGCAGAACGATGTGAAGACCACCAGAATCAAATCGTACCTAAACAGCCTGTCGGGCTGGGCAACCAGTCGTGCACACTTCCTTGGTGAGAAGCCGAACAACGAGGGCTGGATCAGTCAGCTGCAGAGCCTGGCTCAGATGTGCGACACCTTTATCCTGTTGCTGGATTCATCAGGCATGGGCGACCAGGCGGACTGGAAACAGGTGGACAGTTGGGTGAGCACCCTCTACAAGGGAGAGACCTTCCTGCAGTATGCCGCACAGAAAGGCAGCCGCGAACTGATAGACAGTCCGGCCAAGATGGCTGCCAGGAGCAAGCGCACCATCTGGATGAACTTTACAGGTGACAATGGCCGTCAGCTGGACTGCGGATTCCTCTATCCCAGTGAGCGTAAACAGGTGGAGAAGAGCCTTACACTGTGGGATGAGCGTAAGGAAGCGGACTACCATCAGAAGATGGAGATGATGCCGCTGCTGATGACTGACGAACAGCTGATACTGGTGGTGACCGACTATGTGGGTGGTGAACCGGCACAGAAGCATCCGTTCATGGTACGGCTGGAGAGTCAGATAGATGAAGACAACCTGAAGGACTTTGTTATCACGCCCAATCTGTTGGAAGAGAAGATGGAGGATGTGAAGCTGGTGAGGAATGAGAACGTGCAGTCGAAAATTGAGTTTGAACATGCCGATCTGCTGAAATGGCCCAAACATCTGAGTTATTCATCGCTGAGTACCTTGGTAGAGTACCCGCTGGACTTTGTGATGGAGCGTATGCTGAACATTGTGAACACAGGTCCTGGCAGTATTGCAGACGTGAAAACCACTAAGGGTACTGTGGCCCATGCCGTGATAGAGGGGCTGTTTGCACCCCGTGACGGCAAGGAACGCAGCACTGCTGATGAGATAGAGCAGAGAGTGAAAGAGGAGTTTGAGGAACAGGTGAGAAAGAGCATCGAGGCTTGTGGTGCCATCCTGTACCTGCCAGAGAACAGACTGGAAGCTGAACTGCTGACGGAACAGTTGCAGAAGTGTCTAAAGGTGCTGCTGACCATTCTCCGTGAAAACCGTCTGACAGTGACAGGTTGTGAGCAGCGTATCACCAAGGACATGGGTATGATCAAGACCGAGGAAGGTTGGGATATGATTGGCTTCATCGATATGACACTGGAGGACGAGAACCACCATCCTGTGATATTCGACTTCAAGTGGACTTCATCAAAGTCGTACTACAGAGACCTGCTGGAAGCCAACCGCTCTATTCAGCTGGAACTCTATCGTACCATGCTCTCAGCAGAGAAACGTGATGCAGTAGAACGGGTGGCCTACTTCCTGATGCCAGAGAGTCATCTGTACAGTCTGGAGCACTTCGAGGGCTTGCATTGTACGCAGCTGGAGCCAGCCAACAACGATAATATCGTGGAGCAGTTGAAAAACGCTTTCTTCTATCGCAAGAAACAGATAGACAGTGGGCAAATTGAGATTGGCGAAGGATTCCCATGCGGTATGCTGGACTACTATAATGCCACAGAGGCAGACTCTCTGTTTCCGCTGAATGTCAAGGACGGACAGCAGGAAAAGAATGGTTTCAGTAATTACAAACTGTTTAAAGGATTGAAGGAGGACGAATAATGAAGAACGTAACATATATCAATGCCAGTGCCGGTAGTGGCAAGACCTATACGCTGACCCACACGCTTGCAGACCTGATCAGCGACCAAAAAGTGAAGCCAGAGCAGGTCATCATGACAACCTTCACCGTGAAGGCTGCCAGTGAGATGAA
>Ga0326511_10004676_pt1 | contig 10861 bp, 9 predicted proteins | sample 0_2496_0518_D_FD_203701 | JGI IMG/M metagenome (GOLD analysis project Ga0326511, IMG submission 203701) | Bovine rumen microbial communities from UC Davis, California, United States - 0_2496_0518 | ecosystem: Host-associated > Mammals > Digestive system > Stomach > Rumen | place: USA: California... | reverse complement strand
AGTCGTGGGACAAGTCCACCGAAGCGCGGTGTGACTTCTCCTACAGACTGCGCCTGACACGCCGCTCGGACGTGAACTTCATCTCCATCTGGCAAAAGACCGTCTACGGACGGACGCTCACCGACATCAAGGGCGACCCTGACATGGTGGCGTTCTTTGCCGACAACATCTGCCCCGTGATCAAGGAGATGCTGGGCTATAACCTCCACTTGGGTTCCTGGTGCATCTGCACTTCCCCCAAGAGAAGGCATAAAGTCAAGAACTTCGCAACGCTCATCAGCGAGAGACTGGGCCAGATGCTGGAGATTCCTTTCTACGAGGATGTGGCATTTTGCCACACCAAGCAACGAGTGAATGCGGTTTTTGAGTTGAATGTGCTGCCCAAAGAGCCCAACGTCATTGTTTACGATGACTTTGTGACAACCGGGCAGACATTGGCAGCGATGAAGCGTTTGCTCAATTCCCACAAAAAAAATTGTTTTTATGTGACCAACGTGAACAATAAACTTTGAATCTAAATAATTATGAACCAGAAGTTTACCGAGAAGGTGCAGGCATGGCTTGCCCAGGACGCTGAGCAACGCGACTACGCTCAAGGCGCACTCCTGTTGCTCCAGCTTACGGGCAATCAGATCATGTACCGCAACCTCATGGTTAATCCGAAACGCAGGGCCGAGTTCATAGAGTACCAGCTGAAGAAGCGCCTGTCGTTCCGTCTCAACCAGATTACCCATGAGCAGGTTGAAGCGATGCAGGCAGAGGTCGATAAGATTGTGGTCAACCGCAATCTTGAGGTCAAGCAGCAGCAACCAGCCAATGAGTTCAAGGCGGGCAAGCGTGCTGACCACGACCAGCTGCCCGATGAGATCCAGGCCCTCTATGTGGAGAACCTCGGCATTGTCCAGAAGATGCGTGAGCTGCACCTAAAACTGCGCTCGCTCTCCCTGGAGAATGCCACTTGTCCCGACAGTGAGCGCTACCCGTTCCTCAAAGAACTCATCACCCTTGATAAACGGCTGCACTCCAACTGGGAGCAGTACGACCACTACACCGGCATGGACGGCGAGCAGCGACTCACCGCCGATGTCCGTGAGGAGAGCAAGAAGGCAGTCCGTTTGATCAACCTTGCCAAGGGGCGCTACCGCAAGAATCCCAGCGAGGAACTGAAGGCTCAGATCCTCGCCAACTATGCCAAGGTCATCAACCCGACCGACAAGCTGACCAAGGAACTGAAGGAACTGGGGATTCTCTAAAAGGAAAGCCCTTAATCACTTGCGCCTCGATGCTCCAATTGCAACAGCCTCAAGTGTTAAGGGCCAAACCTCTATCCTGATGGCGTCACTGACACCCTTATTCAGAATGTTGGTTTTGTTACCTCAATCCTGCACAGCCTTAATACTGGCTGTCGTGTAGAACTGAGGTAATGGTTAAACGATGATAACGGTATATACTGCACACAGTTTGCCGTTGTCTTGTGAAACTTTCGCTCATCGGATAAACCGACCCCGCCGAGTCGAATGTGCTGACACTGCAATCCCACAAGCCCACATCGTTTTGCACTGCAAAGTAAATGTAAGGTTGTCCCAAATCATGGGACACCAAAAGTTTTTTTGATAAAAAAATGAAACGCACCGCCGACATATCGGATTTTTTGCAGCCGTTGAAAGATAAACCTTACCAGGCTTATCTCTCCAACGCCCTGCAGGTGGCCGACGTACTCGACTGGGTACTGCAGCAACTCGGCAAGTGCGAGGTATGGCAGACCTCATTCTCGATCTCCGAAGAGTTCATCCGCAGGCTGTTCTTCATCGAGAAGTCGGGCCTCGTCACCAAGTTCAACCTGGTGCTCGACCACAAGGCCACCAACAAAACCCTCAAGCTCTGGGCGTTCATCACTCAGGTCATCAACACGACCTACCTTGCAGACAACCACAGCAAAGTCTTGCTCGTGCGCAGCGAGAAAGGAGAGGTGGTCAGTATCATCACGTCACAAAACCTCACACGCGGTAACCGATGTGAGAGTGCCGTAGTGACAACCGACCTCGACATCTTCCAAACGCTACACGCACAGATCCAGGATTTAATCACCAATCATTCCGTTCCGCTCAATGAATTATTCGCAAGAAGAATTGCAGCAGATTGAGCAGTTCGCCTCAATCTACCTGAAGATATCGGACATGGCGGTGATCCTCGGCATTCCTGCCGAAGTTCTCCGCTCAGATATCGCTGACCGCACCACCGAGGTAAGCCAGCGTTACCTCCGTGGCAAAGCGGCATCGAAAGTGAAACTCCACCATCAGGAAATGATGCTGGCGCAGGTCGGCTCTCCGCTGGCCATCGAGAATGCCCACCGCAACCTGCTGGATATGGAAGATGACGAGTAACCATGCCTAATCCCTCTACGCTTGAAATATGCCGCATCGACCTTTTCACGGCAAAGGACGAACTTCAACAACGCTATGCTGATGGCATTGTTGAACGCATCATGCGTATTCGTGATGAATATAATTGGTTCCTCTCCAACCCTGACAGCAAAGATCGCCAGTTTGTCGAGCAAGCTGTTTCACGCCATGGCGTCAGCAGGATGCAGGCCTACAATGACCTTGCCGTGGTCAAAGCGTTGTTGCCGCACCTCGCTCAGGCCAGCCGTGACTTCCATCGCTATCGCTATAACGAGATGATTCTGGAGACCTACCAGATGGCCAAGAAGCGCAAGGACACGAAGACGATGGAGAAAGCGGCTTCCTCCTACGCCAAGTACAACCGTGTTGACCTGGAGGACGAGCAGGCCGTTCCCTATGACCTCATTGTGGTGCAGCCGTTCACCGCAACGGATGACCCGACGGTGTTGGGCATTAAGCCAATTCCCAACATCAATGAGCGTATCCATGCGCTCCTGAAGAAGTACCAGGCGGAAAACATGGACATCGAGGATGTTGAGTTTGAGGAACCCGACCTCGAACTCCCTTCACTGTTTCCCGAAAATATTGAAGATGAAGATGACGCCCCAGCCCAAGAAAGAGATATACTTTAACGCCCCTCAACGCTTGACGCAGTTGATTGGCGCCAATACCACCGTTATCGTGGCGGGGCGACGAACCGGCAAGACAGATTCGATCGCCTCGCCCTTTGTGCTGCGTAACATGCAACGCATGCCCGGAAGCACTGGCGGTATTGTTGTTCCGACCTACAAGCACGGTCTGACGAACACCATCCCGGGCCTGTTGGCAGCATGGAAGCGCTGGGGGTACATCAACGGGCTGCACTACGTCATTGGGCGGCGACCGCCTAAATCCTTTGGCAAGCCCATTATCGAACCGGCAGAATATGAGCACGTCATTTCCTTCTACAATGGCTCCTGCGCTATCATCATCTCGCAGGATCGCCCTGGCAGCAGCAACTCGTTGACCCTTTCGTGGCTCCTGATTGACGAAGCCAAGTTCATCGATTACGAGCGACTCAAGGACGAGACGCTGCCTGCCAATGGCGGTATCAAGTCCTATTTCGGACACCACTCTTTCAATCACTCAGTAATGATACTCAGTGATATGCCGCAGACGCAGAAGGGCTCGTGGTTCCTCCACTATCAGGACAAGATGGATGTTGACCTCATCGAGACGATCAAGGGCACCATCTTTGAGATATGGCGCGTCAAGCAACGCATACGCGAACTTAACGCCCATGGCCGCGGGGTACCGAAGACATTGTTCAACTACCTTCGTCGCCTCGATGCCAATCTCAACAAGATGCGCTCAGTGGCGGTGTACTACAAGGAGTACTCTTCGATCGAGAACCTGCAGCTGCTCGGCGAGTCGTACATCAAACAGATGAAGCGCGACCTCACGCCCAAGACTTTCCAGACTTCCATTCTCTGCCAGCGCATAGGCATAGCAAAGGATGGTTTCTATTCGTCTATGCGTGAGGGACACAAGTACAACGACAGCGACTTCGACTATCTCGACAGCCTGGGCTACGATTTTGATGCTGCAGAACTCGATAGCCGGGCCGACAAGGACTTGAATCCCTTCGCCCCAATCTGCATAGGAATGGACTACAATGCCAATATCAACTGGATTGTGGCTGGGCAGCCGTCGGGACGACGACTCAATGTAATCAAGTCCTTCTACACGAAGTTCGAGCGCAAAATACCTGCCTTGATTGACGACTTCTGCCGCTACTATATGCACCACGAATGCAAGGTAGTCGTGTATTACTACGATAGCACTGCCCTTGGCGGCAACTATGCCGTCAACGAGCAGGACTTCCATTGGGTGGTGTGCCATGAGTTCGAGCGGCACGGATGGCAGGTCGAGGATATCAACCTCGGAAATCCCATGCGCCACGACGAGAAATATCTGCTCATCAACCAGGGTTTTGCCGGTAAACAACGGCTGATGCCGATGTTCAACCGCCAAAACAATGATGACCTGATCCTCGCCATCCAGACAGCTGGAGTCGTGCGCGGCCGCAACGGATTCCGCAAGGACAAGGGCGGTGAGAAACTCGCCGAGACCGAAGAAGATCTGCTGCAGCACCGCACAGACGGCACGGATGCTTTCGACACGCTCTACATCGGTTGTGAGAAGTTCCCATATCGAGATACCTTCGGTTATAACTCGAGCGGCGTGCTGTGATGGCACGGTATTTGCTGTTATTAATTTTACCGAATCTAATAGCACTTTTTGTTACGACGTTGAAGAAATTGACTGTCCTTCAATCGCATAAGCGAATTTTATAAGGACTTTTAACACGACAGCGCCAGTGTTTGGCATTGGCTATATGTTATTTTGCGGATTTGGATATGGTTGGCTGCTTCGGCAGCAAGAGTTTATCAACTTTTATCAACCATTTAAACAGTTATTATTATGAACAAAACTGTTTCAATTCCGCAGCCTTATGCAGAAGCTCTCTGCTCGAATGCCTGCGACGTGCTTCATCTTGATGTAGCACCAGAAGAATTGCCATGCCGCTGTATCATCAGAGCGACAAGGCCAGTGTTTAACCCCCAAACTCCCCTGGAGTGGATCATGGCCATCCACAATGAGCAAGTGTATGGCACCTTCGGCGCAACCGACACTTTGCCTGTCGATGTGCCTATCGGCTATGTGGATGTAGTCGAGAAAGTGCCGTATGACTACAACATTTGGTCGCTTGGACTGCCCGAACCTGTGTTCCGTGTCGAGAATGCTCACCTGTTTGATGAGCCGTCACCATTGTTGCCAAATCGTGAGGACTTGCCGCTTGACAAGTGGCTACCATCTCATGTGGTAAAACGCTCCTATCCCTATGTGGGTATGATGTTTATTTCCCTTGATGTCAACCCGGACATCTTCAATCTTGCGGCTCATCGTGGTACATTCCTTGTTGATCTGACACATGAGTTTGATGATTTGTGCATCACAGAAGATGGTTTAATCGATGGTAAGTATGACGCATTTTTAACATGTGGCAACCTCGAGAAAAGGTTCGACAATGCTGTATCGGAGATTTTCTACGAACTTGATAGAAAGGGTGATCTCGTCACCTATCCAAGTCTTCTCCATCAAGGTGAACTGATGCCCAGAAGGTCTCTATTGATTAAATGCTTTAAACAATGGGGCTATTGATTTTCTCCACAGCATTATGCTGTTTGAGAAAAATGTCGTATCTTTGCCTTGTCAAGGCAACGCTTGACAAGACATAGAGGGAAAGAAAGACCATTATACACCTGCCCTTTGAAAACTTAGGACACTTTCAATTTAGATTAGCAGGGTTGTATAGTGACTCTCGCCATATTGGCGCGGGTCGCTAATGCACCGCTAATCAGCCATCCTAAGGGCCTCAAAGGGGGTGCATCCGGCCCGCGCCTTTTAATCAAAATCTGTAAACCTGGTTTAGGCGAACGATATAAATAGTGTCAACCAATTCAGTTTACCGCCTTCAAAACCTGTCAACCTTTTTAGGAAAAATGTGCCTCGTTAACATTTTTCCTGTTACTAGTGCCCAGAATTGGCACACCCGTGATGTATCTTTGCCGCGTGTCAAACATTAAAAATAGTCTTAATGATATGAATAATAAACTTCTAAATCCGTGGGCTTTAGATAGTGATGGCAAACTCGTTAATGCAGAAACTGCCGAAAGAGGACAGCAGTATTCCTGCCCTGTTTGTCATGAGCTCTTAACCTTGTGCAAAAAAGGCAGCGGCCCCAATGCTCGTCGAGACCATTTCAAGCATCGTTCAGATTCTCATTGCCCTGGACCAACTGAGTCGGATATCCATAGGCTCGCAAAAGAAGGGATGTTCAATATCATCCGTTCAGCAATAGAAAATCAACAGGAGATACCCATAGTCTGGACTTGTCCCGAATGTGGCATGGACTTCCAAGCTAACTTAATTAAAAAGGCAAAGTCGGTTGAAATAGAAAAGGACCTTGGCACATCACGTCCCGACATTGCACTGCTTGACGAAAATGGCAAAGTCATAGTCGCAGTTGAGATTGTTTACACTCACGAACCCACAAAGACAACAAGCGAGTTTTATGATGAGCAAAACATTGTGCTTGTTCGATATGTCTTTCACTCGATAGAGGAATGCAACTTCCTGCATGCGAAACTCAAATTCCCTGACAGCGTGAATCTGTGCTTCAATCTGAGTTGCCCGAGCTGTCAATCCATGCCGTTCCCGAGAAAACTGGCTCCATTGAGCAAAGAAGAGAATAAAATATATGGGTTTGCTGTCGGTGTGGAGTTGCCATTTTTTGACTACCCATTCATTGGGTTGCCATTTAATGATCAGACAATACAGGATGTTCATCAGTTTGTGCAACAGCACTGTCCGCAGTATCGGCTTCACTTCAAGAAAGAGCAGATTCCCCATGTTTTGTTTGTGCGGCCACAAACCCAACCAAAACCTGTCAATCCTCGTTCACTTTATAGGGGAAACCCATTTGCGCCTACGCCCTTAGAAAAGGCACAAAAGCAAGAACGCCGTAAAAATGCGATCAAGGCTAACTACGCAAAGATGTCAAAGAGAACAAAGAAATCAGGCGGCAAACGTCGTAAATAAAAGAAAATTGTTTATCTTTGCCCTCACATATATAAGAACTTGTTCTTATATCCAGCCAACGACCAATAACATAACGATATATTAAACTCCTTTGCGGTTTTATGAGCTTTGGTCGGCTCGCTGGGACTGCATTGGAGTTTGTTTTTATAGTATGACATAAACCTTATGGCTAAGAAAAAGAAAGAAACGGCACCGGGGCTGTTCGACAAGCCTAAAACAGCGCAGGAACTGAAACTTGAAGGCGTACAGAACCTGTACAACTTCCTGTTTGAGGCCTGTAACATCCTGCGTGGCCCCGTCAGCCAAGATAACTTCAAGGATTATATCACGCCCATCCTCTACTTTAAACGCATCTCGGACGTCTATGACGAGGAGACCGAAGAGGCCCTCGTCGAGAGCAATGGCGACCAGGAGTATGCTTCTCTTCCCGAGCAGCACAGGTTTGTCATCCCTGATGGTTGCCACTGGCAAGATGTGCGTGAGCGTTCCGAGAACCTGGGCTCGGCCATCGTGGGTGCCATGCGCGGCATAGAGTTGGCCAACCCGGACACGCTTTATGGTGTACTCAGCATGTTCAGTGCCCAGAAATGGACCGACAAAAAGAACCTTTCGGACGGAAAGATCCGAGACCTGATTGAGCACCTGAGCACACGCAAGCTCGGCAACAAGGATTATCCCACCGACCTGATGGGCGACGCCTACGAGATCCTGCTGAAGAAGTTCGCAGACGACTCGAAGGCCAAGGCTGGCGAGTTCTACACGCCTCGATCGGTCGTGCAGCTGCTCGTCCGCATCCTTGACCCGCAGCCAGGCGATACTGTATACGACCCTGCATGCGGCAGCGGCGGCATGCTTATCGAGGCCGTTCATCACATGAACCACAGCAACCTGTGCTGCGGTTGCATCTTCGGGCAGGAAAAGAACGTGGTCAACTCCGCCATCGCCAAGATGAACCTCTTCTTGCATGGCGCATCCGACTTCAATATCATGCAGGGCGACACCCTGCGCAACCCGAAGATCCTGCAGGGTGGCGAGGTGGCAAAGTTTGACTGCGTGATTGCCAACCCGCCTTTCTCCCTAGAGAAATGGGGCTCGGTGGAGTGGTCGGCCGACAAGTATGGCCGCAACATCTGGGGCACACCCAGCGACTCAGTTGGCGACTATGCTTGGATTCAGCACATGATCATGTCCATGAAACCAGGCACTGGCCGCATGGCTGTCGTGATGCCCCAGGGCGTCCTCTTCCGAGGAAACGAAGAGGGCCGCATTCGCGAGAAGCTGGTGAAAAGCGACCTGATAGAAGCAGTTGTTACTTTGGGAGAAAAACTCTTTTATGGTGCAGGTATTTCACCCTGTTTCCTCATCCTTCGCAAGGTGAAACCCGCCGAGCATAGCGCAAGGATACTGATGATTGATGGTTCAAAGATTTTGACACAGAAACGAGCTCAAAACATTCTCGAACCAAAGGATGTGGATCGCCTCTATGAGTTGTACTACGACTACGAGAATGTAGAGGATTATGCCCAAGTAGTAACGCTCGATGAGATCGCCGAGAAGAATTACGACCTGTCGCCCAACAAGTATGTGCAGTACCACCGCGAGGCCATCAAGCCCTATGCCGAGGTACTTGCCGAGTTCAAGGCCGCCTATGAGGAAGTTAAACTCCGCGAGGCGGAATTCAGAAATCTGGTAAACGCATGATCAGTATGGAAGACACTAAAGACAAAAAGTATAAAGCACAAGGTAGGCAGATCTCTCTCGACGAGATGAAAACCTTCCTTTGGGGCGCGGCAACGCGTCTGCGTGGCCAGATCGATGCCGCTGGCTACAAGGAATACATTTTCCCACTGTTGTTCTTCAAGCGCATCAGCGACGTCTATGACGAACAGTTCGAGGGCTTCGTGGCCGAAGGCGGTGAGGAATATGCTGGTATGCAAGCCGAGGAACTCGCCATTCGCATTCCTGATGGCGCCCACTGGAACGATGTGCGCGAAGTCACTGAGAATGTCGGTCAACGGCTTGTAGAGGCTTTCATTGCCATTGAACAAGCCAACCCGGGTGAAGAGGTGGATGGCCGTGTTATCGGTGGGCTTGATGGCATTTTTGGCCCCAAGGACGGATGGACGAACAAAGCAAAAATGCCTGACCACATCATCACTTCCCTGATCGAGGACTTTTCACAATATAACCTCAGCCTTTCATCCTGCCCTGCAGATGAGATGGGCCAGGCATACGAGTACCTGGTGGGCAAGTTTGCTGACGACGCTGGCAACACGGCCCAGGAGTTCTATACCAACCGCACCGTTGTCACGTTGATGGCCGAGATACTCCAGCCGAAGCCGGACGAGAGCATTTACGACCCGACCTGCGGAAGTGGCGGCATGCTCGTCAAGTGCCTTGACTTCCTGCGTCAGAAGGGAGAGCCCTGGCAGGGCGTAAAGGTCTTCGGACAAGAGATCAACGCCTTGACTTCATCTATTGCCCGAATGAACCTCTACCTCAACGGTGTCGAGGATTTCAGCATCGTGCGCGAGGACACGCTGGCACACCCTGCTTTTGTTGAGGGTGGTCATCTTCGCAAGTTTGATATCGTTCTGGCTAATCCTCCATACAGCATCAAAACATGGAACCGAGAAGCGTTCATGAATGACAAATGGGGCCGCAATTTTCTAGGGACGCCTCCACAAGGTCGTGCGGACTACGCATTCATTCAGCATATCATTGCATCAATGAATGATGAGCACGGACGAAGTGCGACACTTCTTCCCCATGGTGTTCTTTTCCGAAACGAAGAAAAGGATCTGCGACAGAAGCTTGTTGAATCTGATGTGATTGATTGTGTAATTGGTCTTGGCCCAAATTTGTTTTACAATTCGCCAATGGAGGCCTGTATCATTGTCTGCTCTAACAATAAACCAGAAGAGCGAAAAGGCAAGATGCTGATGATAAACGCAATCAATGATGTCGTTCGCCAAAATGCCGAGAGCAAGTTGCTTCCTGAACACATTGAAAGAATGACAAATGTGTACCATTCTTCCACTGAAATAGATGGATATAGTAAACTTGTCTCAATTGATGAAGTTGCAGCGAAAGACTATAACCTGAACATTTCACTCTATGCTTATGCCAGTCAATACGAACATAGCCATTCTTCTCTTGATACCACTATTTCTTCATGGGAAGCATGTAATCAAACTTCATTGATGGAATATGATACTCTTATGAAAATGATTGAATCATGAATGATACAATGACAAAATTAGGTGATGTCGCTCGTGAATGCAGACAGAATTGGACGGGAGACCAGGCTGGAGTTCCAATTGTTGGACTAGAGCATCTTGTACCAGGTGAATATGAATTAAAAGCATGGGACAGTGATATTAAGCACACTTTCTCAAAAAAGTTTGAGAAGGGACAGGTACTCTTGGGCCGTCGCCGTGTTTATTTGCGAAAAGCTGTAGTAGCACCTTGCGACGGTATTTGTTCAGGCGACATCACTGTTATAGAATCGACAGGTGGCATCCTTCCTGAACTCTTGCCTTTCGTAATCCAAAACGACAGATTTTTTGACTACGCCATGCAGGGTTCTGCAGGATCCTTGTCTCCAAGAGTAAAATGGGACTATTTAAAGAATTACGAGTTTTTCCTTCCATCTCTTGATGAGCAGAAATTATTAGCAGAAAAACTATGGTCAGCATATCGTCTGAAGGAATCATACAAGAAACTTCTTGCTGCCACCGATGAGATGGTGAAATCGCAATTTATCGAGATGTTTTCTTCTGAACCTCATACAGTCCAAATCAAAGACATTTGCT
>Ga0326511_10004673_pt1 | contig 10862 bp, 14 predicted proteins | sample 0_2496_0518_D_FD_203701 | JGI IMG/M metagenome (GOLD analysis project Ga0326511, IMG submission 203701) | Bovine rumen microbial communities from UC Davis, California, United States - 0_2496_0518 | ecosystem: Host-associated > Mammals > Digestive system > Stomach > Rumen | place: USA... | reverse complement strand
ACTTTATGGCTACTGAGATACCAGAGGATTCTCAGGCTAAAAAAGATTTGCTCAGTACCATACCAGAAATGCTCACAGATGAATGTAAATGCATTCTATGTGCTGATAGTCAGTTCTTTAAAAGAATTGCAAAGGTGAAGAAATCTAGCGAATTAGAGGGCTATCCTGTAGAGACCCAGTATGGTATTCCTGCATTTGTAGTACCTAACTATGGTTCTACCTTCTATAATCCTGACGCTAAGGATAAGATACAGTTCATTATGGGTAAGGTGAATAGCTATCTCCAAGGTACTTATCAGGAGCTAGGTAAGAACATTATCCATACTGCATGGTATCCAGAGGCTATAGAGGATATTCTGAACACTCTGGATAGTCTTAAAGAGAAGCCAGAGCTTACAGTAGATATAGAAACCAAAGGTAATAATATCTTCAATCTAACTAAGAAGCAGGAAGAGAACTTTGGTTCCCCACTTCATCATTTTACTAATGAGATATATTCCATAGCTTTTGCATGGAATAAGCATGAAGGTACTGCATTTCTATATTTCCCTGGTTTAAGAGAATATCTCAGGGAATTCTTTACAGAATACAAAGGTAAGCTCATATTCCATAATGCTGGTTTTGATGTTACACAGCTTATATATCACTTATGGATGATTGGCCTAGAGGACTATAAGGGTATGCTTGAAGGTTTGCATATTATGTGCAAGAACCTAGAAGATACTATGCTTATTACCTATCTGGCTACCAATACATGTGGTAAGGCTGAATTAGGTCTTAAGCCTTTGGCTCATGAATATACCGGTAACTATGGAGTAGATGTATCAGATGTTACTCAGATACCTGTAAAGGACTTACTGGAATATAACTTAAAGGATACTCTGGCTACATGGTATGTATATGAGAAATATAGCCCTATTATGAAAGCAGAGAACCAAGAAGAGATATATACCTCTTTGTTTATGCCTTCTCTTAAGGTGCTGATTGAGACTCAGCTAGTAGGCTTCAGAATATATCCAGACAGACTAGAAGAACTTAACAAAAATTTAACAAGTTATTCAGAAGGGTTACTCAAGACTCTTAATTCATATCCATGGATTAAGGAACTTGAAAAGAAACTCAATATAAATGCCGCTGAAAAGTACAACTTTAAATCCAAGAAGAAAAAGAAAACTCCAGAAGACTTTGATGAGAAATTCAATCCTAATTCAAACAATCATCTGATGATAGTTCTATTTGATATTCTTAAGCTACCTGTACTGGATTATACAGATAAGGGTAATCCTGCTACTGGTACTGATACTCTTGAGAAATTAGTTAATTATGCTCCTAATGATTATGTAAAGGAATTCCTGAAGAATCTTACTGAATACTCTGCAGCAGCTAAAATACTCAGTGCTTTTATTCCTGCTTTTGAACATACTAAAACTGTTCAGGGTAAGAAAGCATTATATGGATCATTTAAGCTAGGTGGTACTGTATCAGGTAGATTATCAAGTTCCAGACCTAATCTCCAGAATCTTCCTTCTACTGGTTCTAAATATGCTAAACCAGTAAAGAGGATATTTGGCTATCCTAAAGGTTATATATTTATAGGTGCAGATCAGCGTAGCCTTGAGGACCGTATAAGTGCTTTAACTACAAGGGATAGCAATAAATTGTCAGTTTATACTGATGGATATGATGGACATTCATTAAGAGCCTATACATATTTCAAAGAGAAAATGCCAGATATTGAATTAGCTAAACCAGATGATAAATGCTACAAGGTTTATAAAGATAATGGTGATGTTGTTTATTGTAAATTGAATGAATTGTTTGACATAGTAAAGAAGAATTCATAATATATTACTATTCCTTGTTCGGTTGTTTTTACTGCACCTACTCCCTCTGTAGGTGCATTTTTTTATCTTGAGGAAAATATGTCAGAACCTAAACCTAAGAAATATTTTACTGTTGCTATAGAGTCCATAGAAGAAGATGGTAGAAATGCAGTTAGAAATGCATGGCTTAATTGCACTATCTCTAATGGATTTGTAAGTAACATCAGATTTAGAGCTTCTATTACTGATAAAGAAGCTATTGCCCGTCAGTTAATTAATCTAGGAAATAAAATCCTAGCAACTAATAAGAGGGATTATGAGTAGATATGCAGAAATCACCCCGGAGGAATATAACGTAGGTGTTATTAACTCCATTAAGAAGAAATATCCAGATTTAAGACAGGCTTCCAAGCCTGTTACTTTTGCCTTAACCTACGCTGGAACATGGCATACTCTGGTTAAAAATCTTAATCTCCCTGAAGACCAAGCCAAGCAAATAGAAGCCAGATATCATGAGCTTTATAAGGAATCAGATGAATGGGTTAATTCCCATCTAAAGAAAGCTGAAGAGACTGGGTATATTACTGGTGCATTTGGTTTAAAGGTCAGAACTCCTCTATTACAGAAATCTGTAATGAACTCTAAATTCACTCCTAAAGAAGCTGCTGCTGAGAGAAGAACTGCAGGTAATGCTCTAGGTCAGTCATGGTGCTTACTTAATAACAGAAGTGCTAATGAGGTTATGGAGAAGGTATGGAATAGCCCCTATGCTACTGACATACTCCCTGTAGCTCAGATACATGACGCTCTTTATTTCTTTGTTAAGGATGACCTAGATATTCTTGTTTGGTTCAATAAGGTTCTTATTCAGGCTATGGAATGGCAGGAAGACCCTGTTATTGCTCATGATGAAGTAAAGCTAGGTGGTGATTTAGAGATATTCTGGCCTGACTGGTCTCATGGCATAGAGATACCCAATAACGCTACTAAAGAGGACATTGTGAGGATTCTTCAGAATGAAGCTAGTAACAAATAATTTACATATTGATAACATAATTGCAACATGGCTGGCAGCTAATACTTACACTGGAACCAAGACAGGTAAGTATATATCAGCTACTACTCTGCTTAAATCCCCACAACAGCAGATTTTGCAATTAAAGGCCCAAAATAACGAGGAAGTGGTTCAGGTGACTGATATATCCACTTTACTTAAATCTCGCATTGGTACTGCAATACATGCAGATATACAGCAATGCTGGGAGAATCCTCAGTTACGTATTACTGCTTTACAGGCTTTAGGTGTGCCTAATGAGCTTATAGCTAAGATAGATGTAAATCCATCAATACCACAGGAAGATCATGTAAATCTTTACTTTGAGCAGAGAGTTGAAAAAGAATTCATGGGTTGGACTATTTCAGGTCAGTTTGACTTAGTAGTTGATAATTCCCTGCATGACTTCAAAAGTACCAGTACATATACATACGAGCATAAAACCAAAGAACAAGACTACATTGAACAAGGCTCTATTTATCGCTGGCTCAGTCCTGATCTAATTAAAGATGACTTCTTAACTATTCACTATATCTTTACAGACTGGAGTAAGAATTACGTTCATAAAGAAGGCTATCCGCCTCATCCATTTGTAAGCATTAAATTACCTCTACTATCTCTCAATGAAACTGAATCAATGATACGTCAGAGACTTAATACTATTGATTTTAATATGGACAAGGAAGAGCTTCCTCCATGTGACCCTAAGACACTCATGCAGGAAGAAGTATGGCAGTACTTCTCTAGTCCTACATCGCTCCGCTCAGGTAAGAACTTTGATAACCCAGTAGACGCTAATAAGTATCTAGCAGAAAAAGGGTATGGAATTATCAAGAAGAAACCAACAGAACCAAAAGGATGTAGCTACTGTAACTGCAGAGGAATCTGTAAACAGTATGCTGGCTTTGTTAAACAAGGCTTAATAAAGGAGTAATAAATATGGGTTTTGATGAACTGGAAAAAGCAATAAAAGAAGCTGCTTATAATCCTATTCAGGAACAACTGCTGCACATTATTGAGAAGAAAACCAGTAATAACAGCCATAACTATTTTAGGGTGGTTATTAGCTTTTATTTAACTCAAGTTGCCAGCTCAATGAGAACTTACATTAGTGGCAAGTTATTTGAACGTATCCCAGTTAACATGTATGCCTGTACTCTGATGACTTCAGGAGCAGGTAAGGGTATGTGTCAGACCATTCTTCAGGATAGTGTTGTAGACCAGTTTAGAAAGAGATTTCAGACGTATGTGCTGCCTAACTGTGCTCATACTAATCTGGAGAAGATAGCAGAAGCTAAGAGTGCTATATGTCCTGATATACCTGCTGAAGACCTTCTGAAGAATACTATTCAGGAATATGATTCTCTTGGCTCATTTCCCTATGACTTTGACAGTGCTACTGGTCCTGCATTTAAGCAGGTTAGGGCCAAGGCACAAATGGCAGGTATAGGGAGCCTTAACTTTGTTTGTGATGAAATAGGCTCAAACATAGTCAACAATGAGGAACTCATGAATATAGGACTTGAGGTCTTTGACATGGGTAAAACCAAAAATAAGCTTACTAAGGATTCTACAACTAACAAGAGAGTAGAAGACAGGGAAGGTGGCGTACCTACTAATATGCTCTGGTTTGGTACTCCTAGTAAACTTCTGAATGGTGGTAAAGAAGAGGATATGTTCTATTCACTTCTTGATTCTGGCTATGCTAGAAGACTCTTCTATGGTGAGGGTGCTAAAACTCCTATTAAGTATAAGACTGGTAAGGAGATGAGGGACGCTCTCTTAGCTGAACAGCCTGATGTAGTTCTTAAAAGTATCAGTGACCAGTTACTTGAATTATGCAATGTGGTTAATAGTAACCAGGTATTATTCCTTGATGGCCCGGAAGAAGAACTAGTATGTGATTATCAGCTTTGGTGTGATAAAAGAGCTGAAATCATTGAAAAGGAGACTGGTGGTATCAATGAGGAAATAAGACTTGCAGAGCTTAAGAACAGGTATTTTAAGGCTCTTAAGCTAGCTGGTGCTTATGCCTATATTGACGGTATGACCCAGATTACCAGAGAGCATTTATTACAGGCTATTAAGCTTACTGAGGATTCTGGTGATTCTTTCCTGAAGATTATGCACAGAGACCCTAACTATGTGAGATTAGCCAAGTATGTAAGTGCTACTGATAAGCCTCATAACTGGGCTGACCTGAGTGAAGCTTTGCCATTCTTTAAAGGCTCTGAAGCCCAGAAGAAAGACCTTATATCTCTTGCTACTGCATGGGCCTATAACAACTCTATTGTTATTAAGTCTTTTGAGAGAAATAGCATTAACTTTGTACAAGGGCAGAAGTTAGAAGAGACCAATCTTGATGAAATCATCTTCAGTTCATCTAACCAGATAGCTGACCAGTTTGTTAACTTTATTAAGCCTTTTGACAAACTGGAGAAGATGGGACAGGTAGACGGATTCCACTGGTGTACTCACCACTTTATGCCTAATGTAGCCAGACCTGATTTAGGTAATCATAGGAGCAAGGAATATGCTATGCCTGCCTTTAATCTGTTGGTTCTGGATATAGATGGTACTTGCTCTATAGACAGTGCTAAGGATGTACTTAAAGACTATAAGTTCATTCTCTACACTACTAAGAGTCATACTCCTGCCAAGCATAGATTCCGTGTAATTCTCCCTATGAAATATAAGCTGTTTCTTAATCCAGATGATTACAGGATATTTATGGATAACGTATTTGAATCTCTTCCTTTTGAAGTAGATGATAAATGCAAGGATATAGCTAGGAACTGGCTCACTAATAATGGAACTACATTTATTAGTTCTGGTTCTGAGTTATTTGATCCAAGACCATATATACCTGAATCTGAACAGGATAAGGAGAGAAAGAAGGAAATCAAGAAATACAGTAATCTTGATAATATTGCTAGGTGGTTTGTTAAACAGATTAAACCCGGTAATAGAAATCATATGCTGTATCGCTATGGTATAATGTTAAAGGATATCGGAGTACCTATTGATGAGGTTAAGGATAAAGTACGTATTCTTAATTCTAAAATAGTCGCTCCGCTCTCTGTAGAAGAATTAGATAATACTATCTTCTCTTCAATAGTTTGACCTTAATAATCGAGAGAGGATTATTTGACACTTCTGGTCTAGGTTTTCTGGGAGGTCATATGATTAGCTGTATTATCAATGCCTGTAGAGTGCTTTCATCTGTATTCAGAGTATTAAGCATTATATGTGGCATGGTTGGTAGAGTTAAAGCATATAGGTAACAAAACCTAAATTCTATGGGCTAGGCAACTAGCCCTTTTAATTTATAAGGAAAATATATGATAACCATTGATGAATTTAAAAAGGCTCATGAAGCTGAACTTGCTGTTAAATATTTTAGTCAGGAAAACCCTGTAGATAAAAGTACGTTTGTCCGTAATGAGTATGAGGAATATCGCAAAAATAATCTGCTTAAGCTTATTAACGCTAATGATGAAGTTGATGTAGTAATTCCTGAAGTTGGTAAGTGTGATATAGCTCTCAACACTATTCAGTCTGTAACCCGTGAATATGTAACCTTCAAGGCTACCATAGGTGGTAAGGTAACTGCTGCTGTACGTATTACTATCAATGGTTTCTGCGACTTAACCGGAGCCAAGAACAATGAGTAAGAAGGGCCATTTAATCCTTCTGGTGGGTAAGTCTACTGCTGGTAAGTCTTACTCACTCAGAAATCTCCGTAATCCTGCAGGAGTATTATTTCTTAATTGTGAAGCTGGTAAGAATCTCCCATTTCAGAGCAAGTTTAAAGAAGTAATTGTTACTGATCCAAGAGTAGAAATTACTGGTGAAGGTTCATTCCTGAGACAGGCTAGTAGTAATCCTGACAAGATTCATACTGTAGTTATTGATTCACTTACTTTTCTCATGCAGATGTATGAGACTAAATATGCAAGTGAATATTCAAATAGTATGAGGTTCTGGGGAGATTATGGTAAATTCTTTACCTCTCTCGTTAATCAGGAAATACCTATACTTCTGAAGGCAGGAATAAATGTAATCATTATTGCTCATTCCAGTGATGTATTAAATGAGAAAGAAATGGTTACTGAGGTTAAAGTAAAACTCAAAGGTTCTATAATGAATACTGGTGTTGAGGCATACTTTAATGATATCATCGCTGCCAAGGTTGTCCCTCTGGATAAATTGAAGGAATATCAAAATGATATGCTTCATCTAGACCAGTTGGAAGATGAGGAAATAATCACAGAACAGAAACATGTTCTGCAGACAAAATTAACCAAAGACTCTAGAAATGATAAATTACGTTCATCTCCGGGTCTATGGAAAATGAATGAAACTTATGTAGATGGTGATATTCAGGTTGTACTGGATCATCTTAATAAGTTTTATTATGGCGAATAATCGCTCCGCTCTATATAGAAAATTCTTTTTTATTAACTTTATAAGGAAAATTTAAAATGGCATTCTTTAATTCTAATACTGCTACCGAAAATACTGCTGAAGCTTTTGGTTCTGACTCTGCTGGTTCTAAGGTCTGGGACTCTGGAGTTTATCAGGGCAAGTGCAAGTACGTTGCTATTGATGTAACCAAGAATGGTCTCCCTTGTGTTAAGGTAAGTGTTGATGTTAACGGTATTGAGAAGGTCTTTTCTCTCTTTACCCATAACAAGGATACCAAGGATACCTACTATCTGAAGGATGGTCAGAAGAAGGTTATGCCTGGTATGCAGGAACTCAACTCTCTCTGCTATGTTGTAACTGGTAAGACTGCTTCTGAGCTGGAGAAGGAAGGTAAGGTTCAGAACAAGTGCATTAAGATGTATGACTGGGAAAAGCAGGGTGAAGTAACCAAGGAACTTGCTACCTTTGTAGATCTCTGCGATCAGCCTATTTGTGTTGCAGTTAAGAAGTCTGAGAAGCATAAGACTGTTCTCAAGGATGGTAAGTATGTTCCTACTACTGAAGTACGCTACATCAATGAAATTGCTAAGTATCTGAGTAGTAAAGGGTTTACTGCTTCTGAGCTTTATAACAAGTCTGACGCTATCTATGCTACTACTTTCAAGGAGAAGCATACTGGTGAAATCTTCAAGGAAAAGCTCAATATGACTCCTATTGATGTTAATGCAGAACAGGCACCTGCTGCAGGAGTAAAGACTGCTAAATCTCTGTTTGAGGACTAAGAATGGATAGAGAGGTACTGTATAAGTTTTCAGTACCTCTTTTTGCCATTCTTCCCAGAAAGACAAAAGAGGATAAGAAAATAACATTATCCTTCAATCAATACCATAACTGGTGCAAACACGTCAGAAATGAAATCAAGGATAGATACACACAGAGTATAGAAGGCATTCTAGCTGATTCTGGTTTAGTTCCCTTGGAGAAGATACGTAAGATTAAATATACGTTATTTCTGGCTCAGGATAGAACCAAGCAAGATACCCGTAATTCTACCGTACTAGTAGATAAATACGTATGTGACGCATTAGTTAAATATGGTTATTTGAAGGATGATAACTGGAAAACCATACTGTTATTTGAGGATACATGTGGCGGTGTGGATCGTAAAAACCCTAGAGTAGAGGTGCAAATCTATGGATATCCAAGAAATCAATCAGAGGATTGATACTCTTACTGAAGAGCTGGAAAAGCTCAAGACCCTTAAAGATTCATATAAAGTTAAAAACTTTGATGTAAATTTAGTTTTTCATTTTGACCCTAGTACTCCTGATACTATCTATCTGCATACTGAAAAAGGAGAAATACCAGTTAAGAGTATTCGTAATCTAGTAGGTCATTGTATAGATTTCCCTGCTGAATCCCCTATTGAAGCATTTCTTAAAGGTTTAGAAGGTACAGCTCATGTGTGCAATAGACAAGTATAAAGGTGAACTTAATCAGCTTATTACAGCTAAGGTAATAGCTGATTCAGTTAACTGGACTGATTTTAGGGTTACTACTTTAGAGCTGGAATACCCTAGGTATATTCACTCGGAGCTTATGACTCATAGAGTCTTCAGCAGGAATGCAGCAAGTTCCAGAGCTATTCCTGTAGACAAGATGATTGACATTATTGTGAACCAGAAAGAATTCTTCCCTATTTGGACTGAAACTCAGAAGGGTATGCAGGGAAAGATTATCACTGATGAAGACAGAATACTCACGCTTAATACTGAGTGGAAAATGGCTAGAGCACATGCTACTCATGCAGCATGGAATCTGAAAAGAGCTGGTGTGCATAAGCAGAATATCAATAGATTACTTGAACCTTATCAGTTCATGAAGACTATTGTAACTGCTACTGACTGGGACAATTTCTTCAGACTCAGACTGGCTGAAGATGTAATGCCTGAAATGCAATTACTAGCCAGAAAGATGAAAGAAGCTATAGACAAATCTACACCTGTATTTCTTTTTCAGGGTGAATGGCACTTACCCTATATTAAAGGTGATGAAGGCTATGACACTGAAACAGCTAAGAAGATTAGTGTTAGCTGTTGTGCTCAGGTAAGCTACAGAAAGCTTGATGAATCACCTGAAAAGGCTCTGGAGATATTCAATAAGCTTATCTCAGGAAAGAACTTACATGCTTCTGCTTTTGAGCATGTATGCACTCCTATTGGTAGCTGGGACGCTCCGCTTCTAGGGAATCTAAGAGGCTGGAAGCAATATAGACATATTGTAGAAAACACACTTAAAGCTGGCTTAATTTAAAGGAGGCCCCGTAAGGGGCTTTAATTTATGGTATTTCTTATTCTTGTATTTAGTCTGGCTATGCTTGCTTTCACTATACGTAAAGTATATGAAGCTCTTAGTAAGGACGATTATGAAGACCTCTGGGAGTAATATTTATGAAAGTTAAAGACCTAATTAAAAAAACACATCCATTTACTCTAATCACTATTCGCAGCAAAGACATGCACCCATGGGAACATATCCTTACCGGTACTCCTGAGCAACTGCTTAAAAGTCCTCATGTATGTCTTAATGCTACCGTATCAACCCAGCTTATTGTGAACCAATCACATAATACTGCACTAATGATAATCATAAGGTAACTCTATGCATCTGGTTTATTCACAAGGAAAGGAAGTAACTCCTGAGAATGATGAATGGGATATTGAGGATTCTGACTGTTACTTAAATATGATTTACAGACCTCACCTGTTTAAGACCTTTAAGAAGAAGTTTGGCAGACCAGATATAGATAATTACATTCTTATTGATAACACTACTCAGAAAGTAACCAGAAAACAGGAAGGATTTCTGGTTCTTTCTTATTTCATTAATCCTTCTATTTCTACCTGTATTTGTTTTGGAGAATACTTATGAAAATCAGACTCTCAAAAGATGAGATTAAAGCTATTGTACTTAGCTCCCTTCAGTCCTCTATGCCTAACATTTCCGATAAGGATATAACTATGGATAATGAAGGCATTGCAATTAACACTACTCTTGCTGACGCTTTGGGTGTAACTTTCAATACTTCTGCCCCTAGAACCAGAAGAAGAAGTAAGTCTATTCTTGAAGGTGTGACTCGTGAAGATATAGAAAAAGCTGTAACAGAGTTTGATGACCCTTCTATTAAAGAAATGGAAGAAGAGAATAAAGCTGAGGAAGCAGCTAGTAATAACGAACCTGAACTTACCGATGATAATTCAGTCACGGGCATACTCGAAGGCAGTAAGGATCCTAAGGGACTTTTTGATTAATTATTGAGGTATGAAGTGAGTACTGAATCATTTACAGGTCTTTTTTATGAAGACCCAAAACATAACTCATGGATTGCTATTGAACCAAGAGAGAATGGTAAATACAAAGCCATTCTCCCTGTAAGGGAATCATCTATAGCTATTAGCAATATAGAGGATTTGCTTAACTGGTTCAATAAAGTATTTCCTAATTCTATTGATATTGTAAAAGTAAAAGAGTCTAACTGAGGTAATTATGACTGAGTT
>Ga0326511_10004672_pt1 | contig 10863 bp, 25 predicted proteins | sample 0_2496_0518_D_FD_203701 | JGI IMG/M metagenome (GOLD analysis project Ga0326511, IMG submission 203701) | Bovine rumen microbial communities from UC Davis, California, United States - 0_2496_0518 | ecosystem: Host-associated > Mammals > Digestive system > Stomach > Rumen | place: USA... | reverse complement strand
GCATATGACCCGCAAGTGGATGTTTGATACCAAAGAGAACCGCGAATCGTTGCTGGCCCTGTTCTACGACGGCGGTGAGGAAGATGATGATAAGCCCGATGAAAAGGCCGAATCCATCAAGCAGGCTGAAAACGCTATTGAGCGCACGAGAGCGGCCCTTGACAGGACGGAGAAGCTGCTGGCGAAGGTGAAGGACGGAGAATGCGAGAAGCCGTCAGAAGTGGTGCAGAAGCCGTCCAAGCGCAAAGTGAGCTGCCCGGGTCGTTACACGGTGTGGTATCGCACGGACGAGGACACGACCCTGCATTGCATGGGCTTTGTGCGGTTCGAGAAGGGCATCCCGGTATTCACCAACCGCCCGTGCAAGGCGACGTGGTTTGTGTGGCGCGACATCGCTGAGAAGGTTGCCGAGAAGTGCGGCGAGGGCTTTGAAGTGGTGGACATGTTCGACCAGATGACGCCCGAACAGCGTTTGCTCCGGGCCATCTTCCACGAGGACGGCATGGACAGTGAGGACGACGAGCCGGAGTATCACGGCGACGGCACCCGTGCGGAGGACGAGGACTGGGACGGAGACGACCATGATTAAAGGAGGACAGAATCAATGCTTAACTACACCCTGAACACCAACAAACAGAATGAGGCGTTGTTTATCATGCGGACCGGCAAGGACTATGTGTACGGCACGATGCCCTATGCAAGGGCTGTGAAGATGTGCGATGACGGCAATGTCACCAAGGGCGACAACCCTGACTATCCCGTGGCTCTGGATGACAAGTATTTCTTCAGCGGCCAGGTGGTGGAGGAAGAAGCGGCTGCCGGGAACCCTGAGCCTGCCGAGAAGCCCAAGAAGAAGCCCAGAAAGTGAGGGTGGCAGTATGGCAAAGAAGGTCTATCGCTATTACTGCATCCTGCGTCCGCCGATGATCGGCACGGTGCCGCGCGGCATGGTGAACATGGCCTGTTTCGACGAGCGCCGTTACGTGGACGAAATCGAACGTGAGGCGTGGGGCTATGTGGAGTACGGCCAGAAGTTGACGCCCCAGCAGGTCATACAGTTTGAGCTGGCTGTGCCTGTTAAGAAGCACGGCGAATGCAACGGAGACTACTGCGAGCTGTAATTGTCGTTTTTACATGGATAAATAAACGATTTGCGGAGCGTCTATCATGCGGACGATAGTTTACTCGTCTAAGGCGGGTGGGCGCTCCAAAAGCAAAGAAGCTAAATAAGAAAAACGGCAAAGATGGGCATTGTGGGGTGATGGAGTGGCTAAATACGGAAAATCATCCAGCGGCAGGGACCGCACGGACACGGAAGTATTCACACCAGATTGGCTGGTGAAGGACATGTGCAATATGCTGGAGCAGGAAAGCGCAGATGCGTTTGAGTCGCATAAGACATTCTTAGAGCCTACCTGCGGTGACGGCAATTTCATAGCGGAAGTCCTGCGGAGGAAGTTTGAACGCTGCGTGATGCGGCAGGACTTTACTGTGGCGCTCAAAAGCGTCTACGGCATGGACATCCAGGCAGACAACATAGCCGAGTGCATCCGCAGGGTGACGGTGCTATGCGAGAACTATTTCAGGCCCACAAAAGAAGAATTACAGATCATCAACGACCATTACATCATGTGCGACAGTCTGAAGATCATGAGGATGATGGCAGATGAAAATCTACAATCCAGCCGAACAGAAGGCAAAGTACGAGTGGTTCAAGGCACGACACATCTGCACCGCGTGTAAAAGAGAACGGGCTTTCGAGAACATGACCATGTGCCCGGCCTGCCTGGAGAAAAACAGCGTATATGCGGCGAAGTATCGTGAGAGGAACCAAGAAAAGGCAAGGGCGGCAAACAGACGCAGCTACGCCAAGAAAAAAACTGAGGGGCGCTGCGTAGACTGCGGAAAGCCGAATCCAGACGCAGGGGAAAATTGCCGATGCCGTGTCTGCAACCGGGATTTCAAAATACGGCAAAATTTCAGGCGTGGGCACGTTTACAAGCCGGATGGGATTTGTCGCATATGTGATAAGCCTGTTTATGGTGAGAAAAAGCTGTGCTACGAGCATTGGGCGATTGCTAAAGAAAATATGCTGAAGGTCAGGCAGAGTAATGAAGGACACCCTTGGAGAGCAGATGAAAAGGCAAGACGTACAGGCGTCAAGAACAGGAGGCAGGCATAAATGGCTGATATGGTTTCTCATCCGCAGCATTATAACATGGGCGGCGTGGAGTGCATAGACGGAATCAAGGCGGCATTGGGTGACAAGTACGTGGGGTTCCTGATTGGGAACGTCATCAAGTATTGCTGGCGGTATGAGCACAAGGGTGGCGTAAATGACCTCAAAAAGGCGAGGTTCTATCTTGAACGGGCGATAGGGGAATTTGCAGATGCAGAATGTGATGTACGCCAGTGACCGCAGGGATGTGGTGCTGTGCATAAATTGCAAGCACAGGCCAGAGTATGATCCGCCTGATAGCAGAAAAGAATATGACCTTGTTTTCCCGGATGATGTATGCCCGATGAAATGCGGCGATAACTGGTACAGCAAAAGGATGGAGGATGGTTTCTTTTGTGCTCGTGGTGAACAGAGGGGTGATAATGCGCCCGATTGATGCGGATGCCTTGAATAAGAAATTGCAGGAGCGCGTCGGTAGCCCAGAGAGTGATGAACTCTATGAGGTCAATCTGTGTATCATTGAAGCGCCTACATTGGGTGTTGTGCCAGTGGTGCATGGGCGGTGGCTTAGACAAAAAATGTCTGCATTTGTGTTTAAATGTTCTGTGTGCGAGTTTAAGTTTGCTGGCGAGGTTGAAATAGCGAAGTATTGCCCGAACTGCGGCGCGAAGATGGATGGAAGGTGAAGGCATGATTGACATATCCGCGCCGGATGACCGGGTTTGCAACGACTGCATAAACTACGACATATCCGAATGCGTCTGCACACTGGACTGGACGATGCAGCATCCGTGCGCCCCGGCGTGCGAGGCATTTGAGGAGGATGAAAGATGATCCTGTCGCCTGAATTTGAACGCGATTTCACAGCGCTGCGCAAGCGCCTGAACGCCTGCATTAACTGGCTGCGCAAACAGGGCGAACCTGGCAAAATCTATGAGGGCGAATGGGAGATATGTATAATAATGCCGGATGCCGCCGACGATCCAAACGCAGAGCTGCCGCCCGCATGGTGTGATACTAATCCCATTCTAAAATCTATACAAACAAGATAAAGTATGATATAATGGAATGGGTGATGAAAATGAGTCGATTCCAAATCAGCGAAGAAGAATATGAAGCGATAAAAGAGGCAGAGAAGGGAACGAATGACAAGAATGTCAGCCGACGGCTGCGGGTATTGATGCTGCGGTACGAAGGGTATAAAGTCAGAGAACTCGCGAAGATATTCGGAATGCGTTTGAACAGCATCAGCCAACTGTGCCGGCGGTATCGGGAGCAGGGCTTGGAAGAGTTCATGCGCAACAAGTACACTTCACATCGGCGAGCACTGACAGAAGAGCAAGAGCAGGAGATCCTGTCAAGATTCGAGAAAGCGGCGGAGGCAGGAAAAGAAGTAACGGCGCTGGAGATCAAGGCGGCGTTTGATGAAACGCGAGGAAAAGACACAGGACGGGGATACATCTATGCGTTGTTGCGGCGACATGGATGGCGCAAAGTGATGCCCCGACCGAAGCATCCGAAGGGGGCAAGTGAAGAGGCGTGTGAAGCCTCAAAAAAATTAAGCAAAGTGTGCTGGAAACGCGAAAAAACATGCCCCCGAAATCGGAGGGACGAGTGCGTCTGATGTTCGAGGATGAGGCGGGATTTGGACGAATCAACAAGCCAAAGCGGTGTTGGTGCCGGAAAGGGACACGGCCGTCGGTGCCTTGCCACCATATTCGGGAGTACCGGTATGCCTTCGGAGCCGTGGAACCCACAACGGGAGAACATTTCTTCTGGGTTCTGCCCCTGTGCGACACAATCTGCATGAACTTCTTTCTGAAAGAGCTGTCAAAAGCCTACCCTAAAGATCAAATTCTCCTGGTCTGTGACGGTGCTGCCTGGCATAAATCCAAGGGATTGATCGTCCCTGAAAACATCACTCTGCTGCATATCCCACCCTACACACCTGAAATGAATCCCATAGAGCAAATCTGGAAGCAGCTTCGCGCCATGGGATTCAGAAACGAAGTCTTTAGAACTCTGGAATGTGTCATTGATCGTTTGTGCGAAACCATCCGCAGCCTGACCTGTGAGATGGTCCGCAGCATCACTTCCAGACAGTGGATTATTGATGCGATTTTAGAACGAGAATAGTATGAGATCAAGCTGCATTGCTATCTGGTGGGGCCGTCAAGGCATTATACATGGACGGACAAGACTGTGGAAAAGGCGTTTGAGCAGTGCAAGAAGGATGTCGAGAAGTGGATCGACGCGGAGTACAGCCGTGAGTAAGGCAATGCGCAAACCGCGCCCATCCATGCCACGATGGTGGTGGTATGGGCAGGACGGCTGCTGGTTTTGCAGAAGCCGCAACAACTGTAACCAGTGCAAGGCGGCGCGAAGCTCTGCCAAGGCCGGGGATTCGGAGAGAAAACGGGACAAGCAACAAAAGCTGAGGATGAATGACCATGAGTAGAGCGTCCACATACCGCCAGACGCGGGGCTATGAGAACTGCAACAAACGCATATACGACGGCGTGGGCGAGTACAACATCCCGGCGCTGGAGCCGGTGACCTATCTGCCAAACGTGGAGAGCTGGATCAGCTTCAATAAGACGCGCACGGTGCGCAGGATGGACAACAAGGGCGTCCACTTCTTCATCGACGACTACCAGTTTGAGCGCTTGTGGGATCAACCTGACAGCTACCTCAACATGCTGGCCCATTACGCTGCGGTATGCACGCCGGACTTCTCGCCATATAGCGACTTTCCGAAGGCCGTCCAGTTGTACAATCATTACCGCAAGCACTGGCTGGGGGCCTACTGGCAGGAGCATGGTATAGTGGTTATCCCGACCATCACATGGTCCAGCCCGGACACGCTGGAATGGGCCTTTGACGGGGAGCCGGTGGGCGGGATCGTGGCGCTTTCCTCAGTAGGGATGTTTGATACAGGGGAGCATAGGGCGTGGCTACTGGACGGCTACGAGATGATGCTGGATATGCTGATGCCTACGACGGTGCTATGGAAGGGCAAGGTGCCGGACGAGCTGAAGGACGACGGGCGAATTGTGGTAATGCCCAGCATATTGGACGACCTGCACAAACTGCCGAGAAAGAGAGGATGAGGGCGATGCCGAAGGGTGGAAGTGGATTTAGAAATGCCGCAAGTGGTGCTGCGGCAAGCATGACAGGACGCGGTAGTGGTGGACGCGGCAGCGGTGGTTACTTGGATAACGCTGACAGAATTCAGAAGGACATCGTGGGCCTATATAAATCGCTCTACAGGACAAACGGCGTGACGTTTGAACGCGATTCCAATGGCAATGTAACGGGCGTAAAGATGACGCGCAATGCAAGAGCACAGATCGACGCTCTGGCGAACGCCATGTCGCAAAACACGATGATATACAGCCGCGAGGCCCAGGAAAGATATAAGTCTTTGATACGAGATTTCAGGACCAATGATCCTGTTTTTATACGTCTGGAGGATTCAGCCAAGAGCGCCAGAGAGCAGATACAGGCTGGAAATTTCAAAATAAGAACACGAATCCAGAATGAATACAGGGTCAATGGCCGTCCAATAAGCGGACGTACATTCAGGCAGAACACGATGCGCGAGCGGTATCTGGAGGCAATGGGAGAGAGCGCTGTACGCGAAGTCGAAACGTCCCGTGGCAGCGGCGGAACGACGGATGCAACATGGCTGAACGCAGCTAACCGGGCCATTGATAGCGCCAGATCGCAGATATACACGCGGCAGGGAAACAACGACTATTCATCCAGCTATTTTTCCTCGATTGTGCGCAGATATGCAGATGTTTCGCGGGACGCTGAATCCAGGAGGAGAAGATGATGCTCGATACGGACAGGACGATAAACAGCTTGATGGGCTATAAAAACGAGGTTGACGATGATCCGAACCTCGCACTGATAATTGAGCAGCTGATTCATATGGATGTCGAAGATATTCCTGATGACGCTCAAATTGAGGCGTGGATAGACGAAAACGGCAAAGCGCAGGTGACCGTGACGCCGATGGAGGGAACGGAAGAATGACGGATGCAGAGCTGCGGGAGAAGGTCGTTCAAGGACTGGAATTGTGCCTCAAAGGACTGAGTGATTTGTGTCCTTACAAGGACAGCGACGCGCCAGGCGGGTGCAGGGACGCGCTGATGTATGACGCCATGATGCTGCTGAAAGCGCAGGAACCGGTGAAACCAAAATGGCAAAAAGGATATGCTTATTGCGGCCAATGCGGGTATAAGTTGCACTGGATTGTTGACCTGAACAACTTCTGCCAGAACTGTGGACAGGCGGTGAAGTGGAAATGATCGAAACCTGTTTTGCCATTCGCGTCTATGCGCTATACGCAATGATTGCCGCGCTGGGAATATGTGGCATAATCATCCTCGTTATCCTAACCAAAGATCGTTTCAAAAGGCGGTGAAATGGCATGGCGACGATTAGCGGACTGACGGTCGCGCTGATGGCGGAGAAGTGCATCGGGCACGTACACGCGACGGGCGACGCGACGCACGACATGGATGCGGTGATGCACCTGCATGAGCTGTGCGTCGTCATCAACGCGCTGCTGATGGACGTGCATGGCGCTACGCAGTATATCTCCAGCGACATGCCGGGTGCCCAAGTCCTTGGCGGACGCGCCATCAGCTACCTCGCCGAACTGCGTGACGACATCGACCTGTGGCTGAAGGACGCCCGGGGCCAGCAGAAAAGAGGTGAGGGCGATGGCTGAGCGCATTATTGCCGTGGACTTCGACGGCACGCTTTGCGAGAACGCATGGCCGGAGATCGGAGAGCCTGTTGAGCCTGTTCTGAAGTACGTCAGGTATCAGCAGTTCACGGGCGCAAAGATTATCCTCTGGACCTGCCGCGTAGGTGATAAGCTGGATGCCGCTGTAGCGTGGTGTTCAGAGCATGGGCTGATATTCGATGCCGTGAACGAGAATCTGCCTGAGATTATCAGGGCGTTCGGCGGCGACTGCCGGAAGATTTACGCGGACGAATACATAGACGACAAGAACGTGCTGCCGGACGCGCTGGTGACCCAGAAAAAGCGGATCAGTGGCAGGGCGATGAGGAATAAGATAAACTTATGAAAGAGGGTGCTGAGAATGCAATTTGAAGAAATGATCCTGGGCGAGACCTGGACCATCGCCATTGTGCCCACAAGCGCGGACAAGCGGCTGAACGACTGCGATGGGTTTTGCGACAAGACCTCCAGGCGGATTCTTGTGGATGACTTCTCTATGTGCGACGATTATGACTTGGATGACAGGGTTGTCCACATCCGCCAAAATCTGCGACATGAGATCGTCCATGCTTTCATGTTCGAGTCCGGCCTTCAAGCCAACTGGCAGCACCCTGACTTTGGGCATGAAGAGACCGTGGTGGACTGGATCGCAGCGCAGTGGCCGAAGATGAAGGTGGTCATTGAGGACGCGGAGAAGCGGTTCATGAGCGAACGGCAGAATGAATGCGAGACGGCGTTCAGGTGAGAATATGGCGTTTTTCTTATTGGTATTGATTTGTATGCTTTGTGCGGGGGTGATGGATGATATATGGCGCTGACAAACGAACGTGAGAAGCGGATTTGCGCGAAATACAGCGCGTATGACGAGAATCGCCGTGTGCATTGCTTTGAGTGCCCGCTGAATTACATGCACTACAAGAGCATGGAGCAGATGGAGTGCAAGGCGATCATGCACTACGACAGGCACAGACGGGAGTGGGTAGAGGATGAAAGACCTGATTTCACGTAAGGTTGCGATTGAGTATCTGATGACCAACATGGGCTGGCATGACGAGGACGGCTATGAGGTTGACGATGCCGATGAAAAGCGGGAGGTTATATCGGATTTGCTCAATGGGATTCCTGCCATGGAGGCAGTGCCGGTGAGGCGTGGACGGTGGATAAAAATGACAGGGATGATGCCGCCTGAATACCATGGACATTATTGTTGTTCTGAATGTGGATGGCACATGAAGGGACTTAGAAACAGTTGGACGCGAGAGGAAGAATTATCTTACTGCCCGAAGTGCGGTGCAAAGATGGACGGTGAACAGGAGGCGAGATAGTGGACTTTGTGCAGACGATGAAGGACTGGCGCAGGATGTGTGAAACAATCCAGTCAGAAAACAAGCAAACATCTTCTTGCGGTTGGTGCAAAGGCTGTCCGATTCAAGGAGTATGTGTCATTGATACAGAGATTAAAGACACAACTGACAAGGGGCTTGCCATGATTGGTGAACGGATTCAGTCATGGGCCGAGGAAAATCCAGAGCCGATTTATCCGACATGGGGAGAATGGCTGGAACAGCAAGGGATTTGCTTTAGTTCTCTAACACATCGCAACCATGTTGGTGGCATAGCAATTCCTGAAGTATTCAATTATCAAATCGAAGGCAAAACAGCTTTTATATGCGGCGATAAGGTGAATGAACCCATTCCCGCCGACATGGCACAAAGGCTGGGGATTGAGCCAAGATGAATAAGTTGTATGAACTTGTGTTATGGGATGCTGGAGACAGAAAACCTCTTGGATATTTTAAGACAAAGAAAGAATCGGTTGAAGCCATGAGGCTTGTTAAAAAGTATTATGCGATAAACAACAAACGGCTGCAAGATAGGCTTAAATACGGGAATGCTGCGTATGAAATTATCCAACACGACTTTGGTTTTACCGTATCTACCGGGATATTCATACGATACTATCAGGACAAGATTGAGCTGAAGGAGGGCGTATAGTGAAGGGACTTGTAATCATAGGCTATCAGGGCATAGGCAAAAGCACGATAGCTGGGAAGATTGGTGGCTGTATTGACCTGGAAAGCGGCAATTTCTGGATCGGTGAACATCGGAGCGATGACTGGTATATCCCGTACTGTCAGACTGCGTTGAGCATTGCAAACCAGGGATATACCGTCCTGACCAGCAGCCATGCAGTCGTGGTAGACTTCATGAAGTCTGTGCCGCTGCCTGAGAATGTTGCAGGCGTTGTTGTAATGTGTCCATCCAGAACTATGAAGGATGAATGGATCAAACGCCTTGCAGAGCGCTATCACAAGACAGGACTGCATAAGGACTACAAGGCATTGATGAATGCAATAGACAGGTTTGATGAAAATATCGTTGAATTATGTGGATGTGGTCTGCCTGTGTATCAGTTCAATGCAATGGACTATGATCTGGGCGAATATATTGATATGGCAGAGAGAAAGTATTGCAGATAGCATAAAATCATAGTGTCGCTCTTGCCTTTTCCCTAAAAGCATGGTATAATATAGAAAATTGAATACAGAAGATGAACATATGCAAGACGGTTTAATAAGTGAAAGAACCGTCTTGCTTTTTATTTTTGAGAGGAGCGAGAACATGGGGTATTCAAAGAGTATGTCAGAGGAAAGCAGAAAGCGCGTCGAGGACTTCTTTCGGGAGAACGGCATGTTGTACACCATCAACGAGGCAGCCGCGATCCTGGGCAAGTCGCAGTACACGGTGAAAAAGTACATCAAGGACGGCAAGCTGGAAGGAACTATGGTTGGGAGCAGGTGGTGCGTCGCTAAAGCGGCGATCGAGGCGTTTCTGAGGCCGGAGGGGAAAGAAGGTAAATAATGGCGGTCAGGCGAATGTTTTCACAGCGAGTGATTGACAGGGCCGCATTTCTGCGGATGCCGCCATCAGCCAGGCTTCTGTACTATGACCTTGGAATGAAAGCGGATGACGACGGGTTTGTCGAGGCGTTCATGGTCATGCGTGCCACTGGCGCTGTAGAAGATGACCTGCGCGTGCTCGCTGCCAAGGGCTTTATTAAGATCATCAACGAGGATATGCTGTCGTGGATCACGGACTGGAACGAAAACAACTTCATCCGAAACGACAGATACCATCCCAGCATTTACCATGAACTTCTTGTCCAGCTTACCGGCGACGCATGCGAAATTGAGGACTGAAAAAGCCATGGTTGACATCTGGTATACCAACTGGTTGACATCTGGTATACCGAGGTTAGGTTAAGCCAGGGTAGGTAAGCCCAGGGTAGCTTAGGATAGAGGTAGCACGGGGAGGGGTTGTAGGGGGACCGAGCGATAATTTTGCGAGGCTGCCTCACGGATTGAAGGGTGGTGAAAAAAACAAATGGCAGACCAGAGAACAGTAGCTCAGGGCGTGGCTGACAGCATACGGTGTCTCGCTGAATACATCGCCAGAAACGCCGATGACTACGCCGTTGGCATGGAGTACGCAACAGGGATGACGATAAGCATGAAGTTTGAAATCAACTGCATACCTGAAATCGTGGTGACAAAGAACATCAGTCCTTATTCAAACCACGAAGTGATAAAGGATGAACGGTGCTATATATGGACGAGATACATTGATAAGGGTGACATCTATGGAGACGGAAAAAGAACGTAGGCTAAAAGACGCAATAAATAAAGCGTCGCGCGATATGTCAAATATGCGGTTTCAAACATTGTCGCGTATGACAAATACTGAATATTATAAATATCGCGCTAAGCAACTTGAATACCGAATTGAAATACTGCGGACAAGGTGTATGCCAGAAGCGTTGCAAATGTTTGATAAAGGGATGTATGGTTGCCTAAAAATCGTGCCAGTCAACGGCAGAAAGGAGCAATAGTAATGACACGCGAAGAGTTTATGAAGGATGCAAGGC
>Ga0326511_10004671_pt1 | contig 10864 bp, 7 predicted proteins | sample 0_2496_0518_D_FD_203701 | JGI IMG/M metagenome (GOLD analysis project Ga0326511, IMG submission 203701) | Bovine rumen microbial communities from UC Davis, California, United States - 0_2496_0518 | ecosystem: Host-associated > Mammals > Digestive system > Stomach > Rumen | place: USA: California... | reverse complement strand
TTGGCCGACTGGCTGAGAGACAGCATGTTGCCCGATACATTGTGATAGAACGTCAGCGGCGTGAACAGGCGGTACAGACGGCTGTTCAGCGTGTCGTTAGGCTGCGCGGCGCTGGCGCTGAGCGCACAGGCTGCCGCAAGTGATAATGATAGTTTGCGCATAATTTTTCTGCAAAGTTAAGAATTTTGGCCGCAGTTTGCAAATATTCGGCTTATTTTTTGTAATTTTGCACCTTGATTTAATAGCGCATATCAAAAACAAAACAAAAATACAATGAACAGAGACACTTTAATCGGCTTCGTGCTCATCGGTCTGGTGCTCATAGGTTTCAGCTGGTACAACCAGCCCTCGCAGGAGGAGATAGAGGCCTACCAGCGGCAGCAGGACAGCATCGCAGCCGTGCAGCAAGACAAGAAAGTTAAAGAGCAGATGGCCGAGGCCGAGCGCAAGGCCAAGGCCGAGGAGGCCGCCAAGGGCGACACCACGGCATTGTTCCACAGCGCCCTCAACGGCGAGGACCGTCCCGTGGTGCTGAAGAACGGCAAGTTGGAACTGACCATCCAGAGCAAGGGCGGCACCCTGTCGAAGGCCGTCATCAAGGGTTTCCAGAACGTAGACAACTCGAAGGACGAGGTGACGCTGTTTGACCAGACCACCCAGCAGATGAACTTCATGCTGGCCGGCAAGCAGGAGAACATCATCACCCAGGACATGTTCTTCACACCGTCGAACATGAGCGACAGCACCGTCACCATGACGGCCCAGGCGCAGAACGGCGGCAGCATCGTCATCGACTACCGGCTGGGCCAGGACTACCTGCTGCACTTCACCCTCCAGGCCAACGGGCTGAGCGGCCTCTTTGCGCCGAACTACAAGGAGATGGACGTGGTGTGGAACGAGATGGCCCGCCAGCAGGAGCGCGGCTTCACCTTCGAGAACCGCTACGCCACGCTGACCTACAAGGAGAAAGACGGCTCTACCGACTATCTGAACGAGACCAGCGAGAAAATTGACGAGAAGATTGACGAGACCCTCGACTGGGTGGCCTTCAAGAACCAGTTCTTCTCGGCAGCTCTCATTGCCAGGGACGACTTCAAGGGCGGCTCGCTCATGACCAGCATACCGCAGGCGAAGGGCAACGGCAACCTCAAGCAGTTTGAGGCCAAGATGAAGACCGCCTTCGACCCCACCGGCCGCCAGCCGTCGGAGTTTGAGATGTACATAGGCCCCAACGACTTCCGCCTCATCAAGGACGTTGAGGAGCAGAGCACCTTCGGCAAAGACCTCGACCTGGAGCAGCTCGTCTACCTGGGCTGGCCCCTCTTCCGCATCATCAACCGCTGGTTCACCATCTACGTCTTCGACTGGCTCACCTCATGGGGCTTCTCCATGGGCGTGGTGCTCATACTCATCACCCTGCTACTGAAGGCCATCACCTTCCCCATGGTGAAGAAGAGCTACATGTCGTCGGCCAAGATGCGCGTGCTGAAACCGAAACTCGACGAGGCCACCCGCCAGTACGACAAGCCCGAAGACCAGATGAAGAAGCAGCAGGCCATGATGCAGCTCTACTCGCAGTACGGCGTCAGCCCCCTGAGCGGCTGTCTGCCCATGCTCATACAGATGCCCATCTGGATTGCCATGTTCAACTTCGTGCCCAACGCCATCCAGCTGCGCCGCGAATCGTTCCTCTGGATTGACGACCTCTCGACCTACGACCCCATCGTGGAGTGGAGCACCAACATCTGGGGCATCGGCGACCACCTGTCGCTCACCTGTATCCTCTTCTGTATCAGCAACATCCTGTACAGCTATATGACCATGCGCCAGCAGAAAGACCAGATGGTGGGTGCCCAGGCCGAGCAGATGAAGATGATGCAATGGATGATGTACCTCATGCCCCTGATGTTCTTCTTCATGTTCAACGACTACTCGTCGGGCCTGAACTTCTACTACTTCATCTCGCTCTTCTTCTCGGCAGCCATCATGTGGACCCTGCGCAAGACCACCAACGACGAGAAACTGCTGGCCATACTTGAGGCACGCTACAAGGAGAACAAGGCCAACCCCAAGAAACAGAGCGGACTGGCCGCACGCCTTGAGGCCATGCAGAAGCAGGCCGAGGAGATGCAGCGCCAACGCATGAACCAACAACGTAAGTAAGCAACCACATCATGAAAAGAATCATCACCCTGGCTGTGGTGGCCCTGCTGGCCGCCGGCAGCACCAAAGCAAGCGAAGACGTGAAGATTGGTAAACAGAACATCAGCGTCAAAGACGGACTCATGACGCCCGAAGCCCTGTGGGCCATGGGACGCATAGGCGGCTGCAGCGCCTCGCCCGACGGCTCGAAGATAGTCTATCAGGTGGGCTACTACAGCGTGAAGCACAACAAGAGCCACCAGGTGCTCTACATCATGAACGCCGACGGCAGCAACCAGACGCTGCTGACCAAGAGCGACAAGAACGAGACCGACGCCGCCTGGATAGATGCCGAGACCATAGCCTACCTCTGCGGTGGCGAGATATGGACGATGAAGGCCGACGGCACGAACCGCCGCCAGCTGTCGAAGACCGACGGAAAGGTGGAGGGCTTCAAGTTCGCCCCCGACGGCACGAAGGTCATCCTCATCAAGAGCCTGCCCTTCCACGAGGTTATCAAGGAGAACCCCGCCGACCTGCCCAAGGCCACGGGCCGCCGCGTGACCGACCTGATGTACCGCCACTGGGACCACTATGTGGAGTCCATTCAGCACCCCTTCGTGGCTGACGTCACCCCCGACGGCATCGGCGGCGGCTCCGATATTCTGGAGGGCGAGCCCTACGAATGTCCGATGGAGCCCTTCGGCGGTATCGAGCAGCTGGCCTGGAGTCCCGACTCGAAGACCATTGCCTACACCTGCCGCAAGAAGACCGGACTGGCATATTCCATATCGACCGACTCCGACATCTACTTATATAATATAGGTACGCGCACGACTCGCAACCTCTGTAAGCCGGCTGACTACGTGGCTCCGAAGGTGGACCCCACCATTACCCTGGCTGTACAGGCCGTCAACGCCCCCGAGAACCTGAAGAACAACGTGGGCTACGACCAGAACCCGCAGTTCTCGCCCGACGGCACGATGATTGCCTGGCAGTCAATGGCACGCGACGGCTACGAGGCCGACCTCAACCGCCTGTGCATCTGCACCCTGGCCACTGGCGAGAAACGCTACGTTGACTGGAAGAGCGACGTGGAGGCCTTCTGCTGGGCACCCCAGACCATGAAGGGCCGCAAGGCGGTCAAGGCCAAGCCCGCCGACCCGCAGCTGTACTTCCTCAGCGTCTGGCACGGCTGCTGCAACATGTACTACGCTAACCACAAAGGCGAGGTACGCCAACTGGCCACCGAGGAGTGGGCTGACTGGACCTCGCTGCAGCCCGCCAACGACGGACAGAAGATTCTGGCCACACGCCAGAGCCTGTCGGCACCTACCGACATCTACATGGTATCGCTGCCGCAGAAGAAGCAGAAACTGGCCAACGTGCAGCAGCTGACGCAAGAGAACAAGCACATCATGGACCAGCTGAGCTTAGGCAAGATGCAGCAGCGATGGGTGAAGACCAGCGACGGCGGCGAGATGCTGGTATGGGTGATGCTGCCCGCCAACTACGAGGAGGGTAAGAAATATCCCGCCCTGCTCTTCTGCGAGGGCGGACCGCAGAGTCCCGTCAGCCAGTTCTGGAGCTACCGCTGGAACTTCCAGATCATGGCCGCCAACGGCTACGTCGTCGTGGCACCCAACCGCCACGGACTGCCCGGATTCGGACAGGAGTGGAAGGAGCAGATATCGGGCGACTGGGCCGGACAATGCATGCAGGACTATCTGGCTGCCATCGACGATGCCGCCCAGAACCTGCCGTTCGTCGACAAAGACCGGCTGGGCTGCGTGGGAGCCTCGTTCGGCGGCTTCTCCGTCTACTGGCTTGCCGGCATCCACGAGAAGCGCTTCAAGGCCTTCATTGCCCACGACGGTGCCTTCAACCTGGCTGCCATGTACTTAGAGACCGAGGAGAACTGGTTCTCTAACTGGGAGTACGACGAGGCTTACTGGCACCGTCCGCAGATGCCACGCGCCAAGACCACCTATCACAACTCGCCACACAAGATGGTGGAGAAATGGGACACCCCCATCCTCTGCATCCACGGCGAGAAAGACTACCGCATCAACTACACGCAGGGCATGCAGGCCTTCAACGCTGCCCGCATGAAGGGACTGCCCGCCGAACTGCTCATCTTCCCCGACGAGAACCACTGGGTGCTGAAACCCCAGAACGGCATCCTCTGGCAGCGCACCTTCTTCGGATGGCTCGACCGCTGGCTCAAATAAACGGCTTGACACCATGGCAACCATCATCGACGCACACAGCCACCTGTGGCTACGGCAGGACACCACCTGGAACGGACAGGTGATACGCACCACCCGCAACGGACGCTCGCTGTTCTTAGGGCAGGAGGTGCAGATGCTGCCGCCCTTTATGACCGACGGGCGCAACACGGCCGAGGTGTTCCTGGCCAACATGGACTACGCCCAGGTGGCGGCAGCCGTCGTCGTCCAGGAGTTTATCGATGGTCTGCAGAACGACTATCTGGCTCAGGTGCAGCAGCAATACCCCGACCGGTTCTTCTGTTACGCCATGGCCGACTACCTGAAAGACGGGTTCTACAAACATGCGCTTAACCTCTTGGCGGTCAAAGGCTTCCAAGGTTTGGCTATACCGGCACACAGGCTCTTGGGACGCTCGCTTACCAGCGACGAGATGATGAAGACCTTCCGCCTGATGGAGGCCAACCACAAGAAACTGTCAATCACCCTGGCCGACGGCGACCGCCAGGTGGACGAACTCAGGGAGGTCATCGTGGAGTGCCCACGGCTGCAGATAGCCATCGGACACTTAGGCATGGCCGACCAGCCGAAGACACCCTGCTGGGAGAACAGCAGCTGGCGCCGGCAGATTCTGCTGGCACAGCACCAGCAGGTGATGATTGAGACGGGAGGCATCACCTGGCTCTACAACGACGAGTTCTACCCCTACCCCTCGGCCGTCCGCGCCATCCGCGAGGCTGCCGACCTGGTGGGATGGGACAAGCTGATGTGGGGGTCGGACTATCCGCGCACCATCACGGCCATCACCTACCGCATGTCGTACGACTTCATCACGAAATCGCACGAACTGACCGACGACCAGAAGCGGCTGTTGCTCGGCGACAACGCCCGCCGCTTCTACGGCTTCACCCAACTGCCCGACCTGCCGTACATCAAGAACATGAGCGAATAAAGCAACAGAGAGAGAGAAAGCAAAACCATAAATCATATTAACGTGAAAGCAATACAGATTAGTGCCGAAAGGCAGATGGGGCTGGTAGAACTGCCCCAACCCGAGATGAAGAGCGACGAGGTGCTGCTGCGCCTGGAGTATGTGGGATTCTGCGGCAGCGACCTCAGCACCTGGCTGGGCAGGAACCCCATGGTGAAGATGCCCGTAGTGCCGGGCCATGAGGTGGGAGCCGTCATCGAGGCCATAGGTGCCGACGTGCCCGAGGGCCTGAAGCCCGGCATGGTGGTGACCTGCAACCCCTACACCAACTGCGGCAAGTGTGCCTCCTGCCGCAACGGCCGCGTCAACGCCTGCGAGCACAACGAGACGCTGGGCGTGCAGCGCTGGGGAGCCATGCGCGAACGTCTCTGCCTGCCCTGGGAGAAGGTGATACCCGCCGGACTGCTCTCCACACGTACCTGCGCCCTGATAGAGCCTATGAGCGTGGGCTTCCATGCTGTGAGCCGTGCTCAGGTGACCGACATCGACGTGGTGCTGGTCATCGGCTGTGGCATGGTGGGCATGGGTGCCGTGGTACGCTCGGCCCAGCGCGGTGCCACGGTGGTGGCTGCCGACATTGACGACGAGAAACTGGCCCTGGCCCGCCAGATGGGTGCCAGCTATACCATCAACACCCGCACGGAGGACGTACACGCCCGCCTGCGCGAGATGACCAGCGGCTTCGGCCCCGACGTGGTGATTGAGGCCGTGGGCAGCAGCCAGACCTACCAGATGGCGGTCGACGAGGTGGCCTTCACAGGCCGCGTCATCTGCATCGGCTATGCCAAGACCGAGGTGTCGTTCCAGACGAAATACTTCGTGCAGAAAGAACTCGACATACGCGGCTCGCGCAACGCACAGCCCAGCGACTTCCGCGCCGTCATCCACTACCTGGAGCGCGGCACCTGTCCCGTCGACCAGCTCATCAGCCGCGAGGTGACACCCGAAGAGGCGCCCGAGGCCATGCAGCTATGGGCCGACTCGCCGGGCAAGGTGTTCCGCATACTCGTAAAATTCTAAATGACAGAACCCGTGTGTTATTCTCGTAACTTTACCTCACGAATTTCATTTCACAACATACTTCTTGCCGTCGCGGATAAACAGACCGCGCCGGGTGCTGCTCAACCGCTGTCCCTGCAGGTTGCAGACATGGCCAGACGGGCTGTTGCTGTCAGCAATGGTGCTGATGGCAACTGCCTCGTCCTCGATGCTGACGATAGTTCCAAAGGTGCTCCAGGGCATGGTCGTCTTATAGGCTTCAAGTGCAGAAGCAGGCACATGGAGCGTGGCTTTTTCTACATAAGAATTGTTGAAAGCATCACGTCGCGTTGACGGTACCTTTTCTGCATGGCAATATAGGTCTGTGATTTTTGCACACCTGGCAAAAGTGCCACTACCTATAGATTTCACGTTGCCAAGAATGACCACGGAGGTTAGTTCGTTGCAGCCAGAGAAAGCAGAACTGCCAATGGATGTCACACTATTAGGAATAGTCACGGAGGATAATCTGCTGCAGCCAAAGAAAGCATAATCGCCAATGGACGACACGCCATTGGAAATGGTTAAGGAGGTTAATCCACCGCAATTAAAGAAAGCATGATCGCCAATAGACATCACGCTTTTAGGAATTGTGACGGAGGAAAAACCGCTGCATCCGCAAAAGGCATAGCTGCCGATGTATGTCACGCTATCAGGAATAATCACGGAGGGTAATCTGCTGCAGCCAAAGAAAGCACGATTGCCAATGGACGTCACGTCATTAGGAATGGTTATGGATGTTAAACTGCAACCGTTGAAAGCCTCATTGCCAATGGATGTTACTCCGTTTTCTATAACGATTTTCACAATCTCAGATCTATAACTATACCAACCAGGGTGGTTATCCCACGTATAATCATCCATTGCCCCATTCCCCGAAATAGTCAGGGTATGAGTAGACTCAACATAGGTATAGGTGACGTTCGTACCGCAGGAGCCGCTGTCGTCGGCGCTGGCCATCAGCGGCAGCAGGGTCAATATCATCAGCAGTAGTCGTTTTTTCATGAGTTTGTAAATTGATGTTTGTCCCGCAAAAGTAAACAATTTCCGCGAATCGTGCAAGAAAAATAAATGTTTTTTGGAAGAGGCTGTCCAACTGCGCTCTTTGAAGTCCTGACTTTCAGATAAATAATTTTCGAATCGTGGGGACAGGCATTTGATTCACATATTTCTCAAGTATAAACTGTCAACCTAAATCAGTACACCTCATTGCCGAAGTTACTGGCACTCGGAAAAGCAAAAGAAAAAACGTGCTTTTTCCTTTGCTTTTCTCTCGTTTTTTCGTAACTTTGCACCCAAATTGCGAAAAAAGACATCATGACACAGACAATTCAAAAGACTCTGCGCGACTCTGCCGCCATGCGGTGGACCGCCTTGCTGCTGCTGGCCCTGGCCATGTTCTGCAGCTACATCTTCATGGACATCCTCTCGCCCATCAAGGACCTTATGCAGTCTGAACGCGGATGGGACTCTACCGCCTTTGGCACCATGCAGGGCTCAGAGGTGTTCCTCAACGTGTTCGCCTTCTTCCTGATTTTTGCCGGCATCATACTCGACAAGATGGGCGTGCGCTTCACAGCCGTCCTCTCGGCCGCCGTCATGCTGGTAGGCGCCTGCATCAAATGGTATGCCGTGAGCGACGGGTTCATAGGCAGCGGCCTGGAGACCTGGTTTACAGAGAACCTGAACTACATTCCCCTGTTCGAGGAACTCGGCGTCAGCCCCTTCTACGAGGGCATGCCGGCATCGGCTAAGTTTGCTGCCTGCGGCTTCATGATCTTCGGCTGCGGCTGCGAAATGGCCGGCATCACCGTCTCACGCGGTATCGTCAAGTGGTTCAAGGGGCGCGAAATGGCTCTGGCCATGGGTTCGGAGATGGCCCTGGCCCGCTTAGGTGTTGCCACCTGCATGATTTTCTCACCCTTCTTTGCCCGTCTGGGTGGCGTGGTCAGCGTCAGCCGCTCGGTAGCCTTCGGCGTGGTGCTCATGTGTATTGCCATGATCATGACCATCGTCTACTTCGTCATGGACAAGAAGCTGGACGAACAGACGGGCGAGGCCGAGGAGAAGGACGACCCCTTCAAGGTGAGCGACATAGGCAAGATACTCTCCGACAGCGGATTCTGGCTCGTTGCCCTGCTCTGCGTGCTCTACTATTCGGCCATCTTCCCCTTCCAGAAATATGCCGTGAACATGCTCCAATGCAACCTGACGCTCACCACCCCCGAGGCAGGGTCGTTCTGGGCCTCTGAGTCGGTCACCATCGTACAGTACATCATCATGCTCATCGTGGCAGCGGCAGGCTTTGCCAGCAACTTCCAGAAAGAGAACGGCAAGCGCTACAGTCTGCTGGCCATCTCGATTGCAGCCCTCGTCACCTATTGCTATATGGGCTATATGCGCCAGTCGGCAGAGTCCATCTTTGCCGTGTTCCCCCTGCTGGCCGTCCTCATCACCCCCATCCTGGGCAGTTATCTCGACCACCACGGCAAGGCAGCCTCCATGCTGGTGCTGGGCTCGCTGCTGCTGATAGGCTGTCACCTGACGTTCGCCTTCATCCTGCCCATGTTCAAAGGCTCGGCAGGAGGCATCATCATTGCCTATATCACCATCCTGGTGCTCGGCTCGTCGTTCTCGCTCGTTCCGGCATCGCTCTGGCCGTCGGTACCCAAGCTGGTAGATGCCAAGGTCATTGGCTCGGCCTACGCCCTGATATTCTGGATTCAGAACATCGGTCTGTGGCTCTTCCCCCTGCTCATTGGCAAAGTGCTCGACGCCACCAATCCCGGCGTTACCGACCCCACACAGTTTGACTACACAGCCCCGCTGGTGATGCTGGCATTCCTCGGCGTTGCCGCCTTAGTGCTGGGACTCGTGCTGAAAGTGGTTGACCGCAAGAAGGGTCTTGGACTGGAATTACCTAACATCAAAGAATAACAGGCAACATGACAAAGATAGGATTCGACAACGACAAATACCTTAGGATTCAGTCGGAGCACATCCGCGAACGCATCGCCCAGTTTGACGGCAAACTCTATCTGGAACTGGGCGGCAAGCTCTTTGACGACCACCACGCCTCGCGCGTACTGCCGGGATTCAAGCCCGACTCCAAGCTGCGCATGCTGGCACAACTGCGCGACTCGATAGAAATTGTCATCGTGGTGAACGCTTCCGACATTGAGAAGAACAAGGTGCGCGCCGACCTGGGCATCACCTACGACGAAGACGTGCTGCGGCTGCGCGACGAGTTTATGAAGCGCAACTTCATGGTGGGGTCGGTGGTCATCACACACTACAGCGGACAGAATGCCGCCGACCAGTTCCGGCACAGGCTGGAGCGCATGGGCATCAAATCATACGTACACTACCCCATCGACGGCTATCCGCACAACGTGGAGCTGATAGCCAGCGACCAGGGATTCGGCAAGAACGACTACGTGGAAACCAGCCGCGAACTGGTCATCGTCACAGCCCCGGGTCCCGGCAGCGGCAAGATGGCCACCTGCCTGTCGCAGCTCTACAACGAGAACAAGCGGGGCATACGGGCCGGATATGCCAAGTTTGAGACCTTCCCCGTGTGGAACCTGCCGCTGAAGCATCCTGTCAACATCGCATACGAGGCAGCAACGGCCGACCTGAACGATGTGAACATGATTGACCCGTTCCATCTGGAAGCCTACGGCAAGACGGCCATCAACTACAACCGCGATATAGAGATTTTCCCGGTGCTGAACGCCCTCTTCGAAGGTATCTACGGTGAGAACCCCTATAAGTCGCCGACAGACATGGGCGTCAACATGGTGGGATTCTGTATCTGCGACGATGACGTGTGCTGCGAAGCCTCGAAAAACGAGATTATACGCCGCTTCTACGATGCAACCAACAAAATGGCCGACGGTGCAGACAACGAGAGCGAGGTGAACAAGATAAGACTGCTCTTCAACCAGGCCAAGATAACGACAGCCTTCAGGCGTACCACAACGGCTGCCTACGAGAAGAAAATCGAGACAGGACACACCGCTGCCGCCATTGAACTGGAGGACGGCACGATTATCTCGGCCAAGTCGTCGCCGCTACTGGGCTGTAGTGCCGCCCTGCTGCTTAACGCCACGAAGTATCTGGCAGGCATCGACCATGAGGCAAAACTGATTCCGCAAAGCCTCATCGAACCCGTACAGAAGACCAAGACGGAATATCTGGGTGCCAAGAACCCGCGACTGCATACCGACGAGGTGCTGGTGGCATTGAGCGTACTCTCAGAAAAGGAAGATTTGTGCCGCCGTGCCCTGGAACAGCTGCCCAGTCTGCGCGGCTGCCAGGTACACTCCACCGTCATGCTCAGCGAGGTAGACCGCAAGATTTTCAAGAAACTGGGTTGCGGCCTGACTTGCGACCCCGTTAGAAAGAAGTGAAAAGTGAAAAGTGAAAAGTGAGAAGTAAGAGGTAAGAGGTGAGAGGTGAGAGG
>Ga0326511_10004670_pt1 | contig 10865 bp, 18 predicted proteins | sample 0_2496_0518_D_FD_203701 | JGI IMG/M metagenome (GOLD analysis project Ga0326511, IMG submission 203701) | Bovine rumen microbial communities from UC Davis, California, United States - 0_2496_0518 | ecosystem: Host-associated > Mammals > Digestive system > Stomach > Rumen | place: USA... | reverse complement strand
TGCCCAGAGAGCTAAGTGGAGAGCTAGGATCAACGAGCTTATGGGCGAGTAAAATTCAAAATGAGAAGCAAAATAGGAGGCTAAAATGGTTTCAGCATATACAAGGTATAATGAAACTTCTGAATATACCGAACCAATTCAGCAGTAAAGGAGCTTTAAATGGTAACCGCAAGAACGATATTTAAAGAAGACTCTTATTATATGGAGTATAGGGGCCTTCACGAAGACCCAAAACCCGCCAACGCAAAAGAAGGCGACGTATTTAAGGAACTTGACACCGACTCTGTATATAAGTTCGAAGGCGGAAAATGGGTATTTTCCCCGGGGGGAGCTGGCGGGGAAGGCCTCTCAGATGGCATTGATATTATTGGAACTGATAAAGAGCTTAAAGACCTTTCCGGGATTGCAGTTGGTTTTGACCTTCCTGATGAACCAGATGAGCCGGATATTGTTTTATCAACCACCAAGAAAGACGTTGTTTTTGGGAACATAGGATGGGTAAAGCTTTCCGATTCAGTTCCATTCGAAACAGGATATGATTTAGATGATTTATCCTTATACGAGGCAGAATTGGAGAAACTCTTAGATAAACCGATTTACATCGAAGGCTCACTTGTTGACAGAGCAGGCAACGTGGCGCGGGAATATACTGGCATTTTTATATATGTGCAGCTCCGTCCTCCTATTGATAATGACCCGTTTGAGGCAGCATTTTATATGCAGTCGTCCGATGATTTTCCGGTGCTATATTATCTACCTGCCGGCAACGGCGCTGAGAAGGAAAAAGGATTTTATGCTGATTTTGGCGGCAAGTAGGAAGGAGCGAAAATAAATGGCAACTAGTTATAACCTTACATTTTCGCTTACTCAAAAAGGCGAAAAAGGAAAAAAGAATTTAGCTCATGAAATTTCTGCAAAATATCTTGAATCCCCAGAAGTAGAAAAAGGGCTTAAGCTGAACGCTCTTAAAGAAGTTAGCGTTGGGTACGTTAAAGAAGGGGACTCTATCACCGTTGTTAATGACAGAACAGGCGACACGACAGACTTGGGTGGACTTTCTATGAGAAAGGTCTCAGACGTCTTCCCCTTTGATATTTCAGGAGAAACAGTGGAATCGCAAGGCGGAGCGCTTATAACGCTAGATACGCCCATTACTGTGGAATTTAGCGATCCTTCTATTGCGCAAGAGGTCGGAAACTCCGTCCCTTATATTTCTAGCTATCCGGTTTCTATGACAGGAGGAGTTGCTGTTTACGTTGGAGTTGTAAGTCTTGAGATTCATGAACCGCTCTTTTTCTATGCGGAAGACGACGTAGAACTGCCTATGGGCACTTTACTTAAAGGTCTTTGGGTTATAGATAGGACGACTCCTGTAAACGTCGCTATAACTTCTCTTACGCAGGGCGATCCGGATACAATTCATAAAATTGACGCTAAATACCTTGACATTCCGCCTGTTGTTGACGGAGAAGGAACCACTGATCTTAAACACTTTTCTAAGATCGCAGTAGGCGGGGTTAAGGGCTTTGAGTTTACTTACGACGCGGCAGCCTCCTATGAGATAGTCACAACGCCCGAGGTCAATATTATAAAGGTCGCGGAATTTGAAGAAGTTGATATTACCAATGAGGACGGTAATCTCAAAACCCCGATAAACTATAGGTATTCTTTAAAAACGGAAGGCTCTTCTGCGCAGGAACTTACGGGCGCATTTGATGTTATATTCATGGATGACCCTGGGATGTTCCGAATTAAAGATTCTACCGCAAGTTCCGGTGTTAAGGAACTCATTTATCTTATGGCGGTGGAAAATGATTATTCAATCGGCGGTATTAGTCTTACAAGAGGCGTTTGGGGGCTGCTTATGCCTGAAGGGGAAATGCAAATTATTCCGCTTCATCTTGCTCAAGAATCTATTGTTAAAATCCCTTCCAATTATATTGATGGTGCGGGATATGATGCTACATTTGTTTTGGGACCCGGGAGGGCTAGCATAGAAGTATATTCTCATGAATTCGACTTTGACAGCCTCGTTGATAAGCTAAATGCAGACGAGCCGCTTAATGTTAAAGTGGATTTTGTAGTGGCGAACGGCTCTTCTTTTGAACAAAGTCCTCTGGTAGTAACTAGGATCGGTGTAGTTAATCTCGATGCATATGCTATTAATATTTATGTTGATTCGTCAAACAATTCTATTAAGGAAAAATACTATCAGGATTTCCCAGGGTATATTGAGATAACTTCAAACAGTAGCATACATTGGATTACTTCCCCGGAAGATATTTCCATAAAATTTAGTGTCATCAGCTCTGGCAGTTATAACATGATCGCTAGTGGAACCTACAACAAGCTTTATGATCTGGTAAGGAACGGTCGAATGCCAAGCGTTAAAGCTCACATAACGGCTCAGAAGCAGCAGGCGAATTAGAAGGAGGAATGAATATGGCATCATATTTTGTAAAAGATTACGCGTCTATTCCTCTTGAAGTGGAGAGCGTAACTGAAATGCGGGACGCCTTGACTCAGAATACCGCTTTTAGGATTAAGTTTAAAGAGCTTTCATCGAATCAGCTTAGCATTTTGCAAGACCTTGGCGTTACGAAGTACCCGGTATACGTGGACTATGTCTCTGACGGCACAAGAGCAGCGACATATAATTCGGTCCCGGTGCCTAAATAGGAAGCAGCCTTATGTACCAGCTCACAACGCCAAGGCATCGCTTTATTCTTCCTAAGGCGGTGTCGGCAGATGAACTAGAGTGGGCTTTGATATCCTATGAACAAAATGGGAAAATAGTGCTTGAAAAGGACCTTGCCTCTTTAACGATAGAGGGGCAGGTCCTTTCAATTAGGCTCACTCAGGAAGAAACAGCACTATTTGATGAAAAGACCCCCGCTTGGGTTCAGCTTAGATGCGGAGCAAGTGGTCTAGCCTTTGCATCAAGAAAATTTCAGATAACGATCAAAGAGGTAATAAATAAGACTGTATTGGGGGTGTGATCTATGGCGGACTGCAAATGTGCATGCATCGACTTTCCCGTGGACTTCACCGAAAACGACATTGATATTTGTGTCGAGTTTGATGACGACGGGGATTTTAATGCGCTTTTCACCGATATGGATCTTGAGATTCCTGCAGACTTTGACGAAATACTTGAGATAAACAAGGCAGTTACCGATCACCCGGATCTTGCGAAAAGAAATCTCCCAAATCAGCACCCAATAGGGGCGATCACGTCCTTAGACGGAGAACTTGCGGCAAGACCAAGTGAGGTTCTTTCAAACATTGATATTTTTAACATACTTTCAAGGTAGGTGGAAAAGTTGGCAAAGTATTTAGACGAGAACGGTCTTTTATATTTTTGGACACAAATAAAGACCAAATTCGCAGCGTCTGCTTTTAGTAAAGTGCGGGTAAGTAATAATGGTACTAACACCGACCTTGAAGCAGATAGCACAGCGGATGTATTAACAATTTCAAATGGAACAGACATCACCCTTACTCCCACAGCAAATACCGACACGGTTCAGATCACCCATGCAAACAGCGGCGTAACTGCGGCATCTAAGGGCGATACCTCAAACCAGACTCCCGGCTTTGGCGGAACCTTTAAGGTAACTTCTGGTACTGTCAATGCGAGAGGGCATCTTACCGCATTTGCGGACCATACGGTAACTATTCCTAACGCTGTCGCGAGTTCTTCTTCAGCAGGTCTTATGAGCGCTGCTGATAAAACGCGTCTTGACGGCCTTGATGGGGAGTATATTGAGCTTCCGGAAAATCCTGCAAATGGGAATTATCTTAAGTATAACGGAACCGCTTGGGTTGCGGAGGATATTCCTGAAGGCGCAGCGGCATCATCCACTACTCCTAAGATGGATGGAACTGCCGCCGTTGGAACAGAGAACGCATTTGCAAGAGGCGATCATGTTCATCCAACTGATACCTCAAGGCAGGCCAAGATAACTGCAAGCGGGATCCTTAAGGGCAACGGCTCTGGAGGAGTTACCGCAGCGGCGGCAGGAACTGACTATCAGGCTCCTGTATCGTTTGACGGAACTTATAATGCTTCCACCAATAAAGCCGCTACAGTTTCTACTGTTACTAATGCTATTGCGGATGCTGAAAATGTTTTTGTCGCTATATATGGCACTACTACATTTGCAGAAGTAACCGCAGCAATTGCCGCAGATAAGGCCGTACTTTTATGGAGTGAAGCGGAAAACTGTGTTGCTTATTTGACTTTTAAGTCAGAAACCTCATACGGTTTTTCGTCTATTAATCTGCACAGTGTAACCAATGGCATATATGCCGGTCACCAGTATTATTTAACATCTTCTGGTTGGACGTATGAGAGTGATCATACTGTCGTATCTCCTTACGGACCGGCATTTATTAATAGTCCTTCCGCCCCAACACCGACTGCAGGATCAAACGACCAGCACCTTGCCACGACAGCTTTTGTTCAGACCGCGATTTCCGGTAAGATCGACAACCCGTCTACTAAAACTTCTGGACAGTTCTTAAAGTACAACGGAACTACTTGGGTTGCTGATAATGCTCCTGCAGGCACTGTAACGAGCGTGAGAGTTCAGGCAACTTCTCCTGTTAGTTCAAGCGTAAGCACTGCTCAGACAGGAACTCTCGACACCACTATCAGCCTTGCCAATGGGTATGGAGACACGAAGAACCCATATGCAGCTAAGGCAAAGAACATTGTCCTTGCAGGGCCTTCTACGGGTTCTAATGCAGCTCCCACCTTTAGGGCTCTTGTTGCAGCGGATATTCCGACTCTTACCAAATCTAAGATCTCAGATTTCCCCGTGGCTGGAACAGATTACGTTGTGCCTTCGACCTTAAATAGCTACGTAACGACCACAACTGCAGAAGCCACCTATGCAAAGAAGACCGATATTTCCGGAGCTTATATTTATAAGGGAACAGTCGCAGCAGTTGCAGACCTTCCGGCCACTGGAAACACCACAGGCGATGTGTATAACGTAACTGCAAACGACATGAACTATGCATGGGACGGAAGCGCTTGGGATCCACTTGGCGCGACATTCACCATCACCTCAATTACTAACGCCGAGATCGACGCTATTGTCGCATCCTAATTGATATTTATGAGGAGGAACTATGGGATACTTAGATAACACGGGGCTGTCTCACTTTTGGGGGAAGATAAAGGCATCCCTGAATCTCAAGCAGGACGCATTAGTCTCCGGTACAAATATTAAGACCATAAACAACACGTCCCTTCTTGGAAGTGGCAACATTGATATTTCTGGCGGTAGTGACGTGCTTTTTGTGGCAGAATACGGTACTACCACCTATGCAGAGATCGGCGCAGCTCTTAATGCAAATAAACTGCTGTTTTGCTACGTCAGTTGGAACGACATTGTCTGCCCGTATATCGGGGTTGTAAACAGCCAGTATGCTTTCAGTAACCTTGGGGCTGGCGAGTCCACTGTTGCGCTTTACGTGAACTCCTCGAATCAATGGAGCTATGCAACCACCAATCTGGCGACTCGGAGCGCAGTTAATGCCAAGCAAGATGCGTTGGTTAGCGGTACAAATATTAAGACTGTAAATAATGAGAGCTTGCTTGGAAGCGGCAACATTGATATTTCCGGGGGTGGGAGCAGCACATTATTTGTCACAGTAACGTATTCAAATTATGCGTATACAGCAGATACCACTTATGCCGATATGATGAGCGCAATTTCTGCCGGAAAAGACATTGTAGTAATATTAGTAGACTCAAATCAGCAAAAAACTTGGTATTACACAATGACCTATGCTCCCAAACCTGCAAGCGGAGAGAATTTTTGTTTTGCAAGTGAAAACGAAACGGGGACGTTTACACATTTACTAGTCGGCGATAGTGATTCTTGGTGGGCCGCCACTGATATAAACCTATCAAATTATGCTAAAAAAGCTAGCCCCACCTTTACAGGTACGCCAAAAGCTCCAACCGCAGCGGCGGGAACCAATACTACGCAAATAGCCACAACGGCTTTTGTTAAAACTGCAATTGATAACGCTATAGGCTCGGCTTTGACAGCAAGCTATTAAGGAGGAAGATAATGGCATATTCAACATTAACGGCTTTCTTAACGGACTGTGCAAATGCTATAAGAGCAAAAAAAGGAACGAGTGCAACAATTGTTGGGGAAAATATTCCAACTGAAATCGCCTCGATCTCGGGGCCAAGCTACACAAAGCTGGGGGAGACGACTCTTACGGTAAATACCACGTCAGCTTCTGCGGCATCTGCTGGGTCGCTTAACCTTGGAAGCACGGCAGTTAATGCCGGAAAAATCCTTTATGTTCGGATTAGGGATACGGCAGGAAAAAGAGATGGATACTTTTATGGTTCTGATACATATTTTCTAAATTACGTCAAGGCCAATAATTCTACCTCAACACTCACATATGCACCAAGAGCGATTCATAGATATAAAGATGGAAGCTTCTATACCTATAATGGTGCTACAACCACAGGTTATGGTGTATATGCTTATTCATTAACTAGTGCAGGGGTTCTTAATATTTACAGAAGATATAATGGTTCTTATTCACTTACTATTAATGGCACATATAAAGTAGAAGCATATCTTCTTGATACACCTGACGGGGTAAGCCCGTTTGCTTAAGGAGGTGTTTGATATTTTAGACATAACTCCGTTTAAGACCTTAGCCGAGGTCATCGCGCTAGTGGTCGTATTTTACACATATTTCTCAAAAGTAGTCAGATTCACAGACAAACAGCAAAAATTGGAAAAAGAAGTAGAAAAGCTCCGAGCAGAAACAAAAGCGGAGCTCAAAGCTATTAAAGAAGAACAGCAGATTCTAACGTACGGCATCCTTGCGTGCCTTAAGGGGCTTAAAGAGCAGGGATGCGACGGACCTGTCACTGATGCAGTAAACGCAATAGAAAAGTATCTTAACGCTAGTGCGCATAAATAAGGAGGTAAGTATGAAAATACCTGATAAGCTGTATGATATTCTGAAGTGGGTCTGTCTTATAGCGCTTCCTGCAGTTTCAACTCTTTACTGGACCCTTTCTTCAATTTGGGGATGGCCTTATGCAGAGCAGGTTTCAGGAACTATTGCGGCACTTACCACCTTTATCGGCGTGATCATTGGGATCTCCACAGTAAATTACAATAAGGGGGATCTCCGGTGAAAGTTAGAGTTATAACAGAAAGCGGTACGTCCTACAACGTTACGGCGGAAAAGAACGTGCCGCTCTCTCCGCATTTTAAGCTGTACGAACTTGCAAACAACAAGGGAAAAGCGAATTTACCCCAGTGGGAAGATTCCCCAGAAAGCCGCAAATTCGTATACTGCCTTGAGCAGTTTAGGCTCTGGTATAAAAAGCCGATGATAATTGAGAGCGGGTACAGGCAGCCTGATTACAACAAAAAAGTCGGAGGAGACTCTCGTTCTGCTCATCTTATTGGATGCGCCGCCGACTGGCATGTTAAGCACACAGAACCTGAGCGAAATTCTATAGCTCTTATGTGGAGGAGCATTCTTGAGTCTAACGGCATCATAGGCGCGATAAACTTTTACACTCATGGCTATCATTTAGAGGCCTTTAGCGATAAAAGATACGGCACACGCACCTTCCAAATAAGAGACTATAGGGGAACCAAGAAAGACTGGTGATATTCATGAGCTATTTGATACATTACGGTGTCCCTGGTCAGAAATGGGGTAAAAGAAATTATCAGTATGAAGACGGGTCTCTTACTCCCGAAGGTCGTATACATTATGGCGTTGGGGAACGTAAAATTAGAAATATTATGTCTGATTTGAACACGATTTCTTATACCGAGTTTACGAAATTAAAAAGTCCCTCTGAAGTAAGAAAAACTAGAGAAGGTTCGTGCCACGACCAGGTTATGTACGAGCTTGATACGCTTAGGAAACAAGGATTCAATCCGAAAGCCAAATTTTTAATGGAGGTAGATGATAAAGGACAGGGAGGAGAAACGCACTCTTTTGTATATCTAAATCTTGGAAAAAATTGTTTGTGGATTGAGAACGCTTGGGGCGACCAAGCCGGAGTGCATAGATACAAATCTGAGTCCGACATGATTAACGACGTTGAACGTAAAATGAAGAAAAGGACTTCCGGAACGATTCTATGGGGCGATTTTGATGACAGAAAGCTGTCCCCAGGGGACGATCTGCAGGATGTCGTCGATAAATGTTTGGAGTAATAAAATGAGCTATTTGATAAATGTCTACGACCCAAAGGAGTGGGATATTTACGCAGACTCAACATTTTATCCAGTAAAGCCTAAAAAAGTACAAACCTTAAGCAAATGGGCAAAGGATACTGATGCAGATATTGCCTCCAACCTTTGCTTTTTTAATTTCCTAAGCTCTAAGGAAAACCCCGGTTACACTATTCAGTACCTGAGGATACCAAGGCTTGGAGGAGACTGCGGATACGGCTCAAATTCCACCCCTCAGCTCATCACGCTTCCAAACGGTGACAGCATTTCAGGCTGGTCAACTGTGAAAAAGCCTGCGATGATGGACGGCGCTATAATTTCAGCTAATAAGACGTCAAGAAGAGCTCATACCGCAATTGGAACGACAACCGATAATAGATATTTTGTGATGCAAAATAACGGAAGCACCGAATATGAGATGTGCAGGAAGATCGCATCTTTCCTTTCCAAATACTACGGAACTAAAGTTAAGCTTATGCTCTGGGAAGATGGAGGAGGGTCGGTCGGAACCTACTGCAGGAGGTCTCAGATCCTTTATGCGCCTTTAAAAGAAGGAGCAAACGGAAGGGCAGTTGCGTCTGTTATTTGCGCAAGAAGAAAAGCAAACGCGCCAAAGATAACAAGAACTCTTAAGAAAGGGATGACGGGCGACGATGTCAAGCTCCTTCAGATGATGGTCGGCCTTGAAGCCGATGGGATATTTGGGAACGGCACCAGAACCCGTGTGTTTTTAGTCCAGAAAGGCCTCACGCTTACTGCAGATGGCATTGCAGGACCAAAAACACTCACAGCTCTTGGACTTTATTAGAATGGACTCCTTAAGCGAACAGGAGTTCTGCAAATGGCTGGCAGAGATGATCGCAGATGAAGACGACGACAGGTATCTGATAGACGAAGCTTCTAGAAAGCTCGTTGAACTCGGCTACCTTTCTCCTAAAGACGTCGCTTTGCGTCATATGCCATGGAATAACTAGCATTTATCGTGGGGACTAAATGGCGCGAGCCCCTGCAACCAGAAGAATCCACGAACGAGGTAAGTGTCGAAATGATATTTACCTCGTTTTGTTTTACTATCATCTTCTTTATGAAGGCTCTTGGCGTGTGACCCTCCGTTTTAAGAGCTTTAAGCCATTTGGAGTAATCTGCCTCCTCCTCGTATTTGATATTCTTTAGCTCTTCTAGCTCAGATCTCTTTACGCTGATAAGATTATTAAGGTATTCGTAGTTATCAGTAAAGACCCCAGAGGAGAGCGCATTTACGATATTTGAAAGTTCAGTTTCTTTTTGAGTGATTCTTTCCTTTCGGGACTCTTCAAATGACTTTATGCGTTCTCCTCTTAGGTGTTTAAGCTTTAGGACCGCAGATTTTACATTTTCTATATTTTTTTCGCTTTCGCAAAAATTACAGCCTCCTTATTAGGAGGTGAATAAGATGTTTGGTATCATTTTTGCAATTAAAAAGCACAGGCTTTTAGAAAAGATTAAAGGAGACCGCCTTAAGAAATATGGAGAATTTATACGCGATTATGATGAAACGGTAACGCGCTTAAACGAGCTTATCGACTATCTTAATGCGAACGACATGTTTGCTGATGGATATGTTAGTAAGCTTGCGGAAAGCGTAGAGCTTAGAAATAAACTTGATCGCATGTGTCTGGAACAACCATGGTATAAGGACGGCTGTTTTAATCTATACTCCTGGCTTTTAGCAGAGGATCTAATAAAACATTAACCTTAAGAAGAGGCCCTTACATAGGGCTTCTTTTTTCGTAAATTTTACACCTTCTTAAATGACAAAGGAGGAATGAATTATGTTCGTATTAAGCATGATCGCTGGAGGAGCACTTATTGTAGCAGGCATCAAGATGATAATCTTAGCGCTAATCGATGACTCTAACAGAGAGAACAAGGACAACTAATTCAGCTAAAAAGTGAAGAAGGTCATTACATTGGCCTTCTTCTTTTTTCGTAAATTTTACACCATCTTAAATGACAAAGGAGGAAAGAACTATGCTAATAGCAATTGATTTTGTACTAGGTTTAGCGCTTGTGAGAATGGGCCTTGGCTTTGTAGTTGAGGCATTTAACGCAATCGTAAACGCATCGGCAAGAAAAGAAGAGTAGTTCGCTCATGGAAAAGAAGGTCATTACATTGGCCTTCTTCTTTTTGATATTTAAGGAGGTTTAAATGGACACACTAACCATTACAGCGCTTACTGTTTTTACTCTGATCGGCGGCTTTATAGGTTTTATCATCGGCATCAGGACAAATATGCCTTTTATCGGCGTTCTTCGGATAATTAAGGAAAGCGACGAAAAAGATATTTACCGCTTCGAGTTTAAGGAAGTAGATAAACTCGACGAGAAAAAGTACGCGGTAATGCTTATAAAGACACAGTCGAAATAATTACACCTTCTTAAATGATAAAGGAGGAAACTGTAATGTTTGATAATTTCAGAGAGAACTTTAAAGAAAAAGCTAACGATTTGAGGTGGAAGGCTACCTACAAATGGCGGGAGTTCAAAAGTTGGGTAAAAAGAAATCCTGAAGAAGCAGCAGTCGTAATTCCTGCAGCCTGCGGTCTTATCTTAAAGCTTACTAAGATGGTATTA